>FRDC01002079.1_pt5 | contig 60065 bp, 58 predicted proteins | sample 1106171 | NCBI WGS metagenome assembly FRDC01 (sample SAMEA3930566, study PRJEB13176) | freshwater metagenome | biome: Drinking water system; feature: drinking water; material: water | place: Singapore | collected 2014-12-20 | reverse complement strand
GGAGTGCTGGTTCGATTCCGGCCAGGGGCACCATATTGCAAGTAAGGTATGCAATATCGGTTTAATTCAGGCCAGACAACGACCCGGCTCTGACTATAAATCCCACCTGTCGATTGCACCAATTTGCCCGCTCAGTGGAGAATCAATTGGCGATCAATAACGTGCGTGATTCTATCAAAAGCATCTTTTTGGGCGTTTTCAGTATTGGTGAATCGGACTCCACCTGAAATAAGCATTTTAGGGATTTTCCCTCTCAAAGCCGGCCTTGAAAAATCCAATCCTGCAAAGCTTCAGTAACCTGTGAAATCCACGTCGGTTCTCTCCGCTCTGGCGCGCTGCCATTTTGCCGGGCTGACATGCGCCGCCCGCCCATCGTCAACAAGGAACTGGCGGCGCGTGCCGATTTCAGGCTTTATCGCAGATCGCTGAGCCTGCAACATGACGATCATACCGGCCGGGTCGTTCCACACAGTCACGACGGCGAATTGGCCGCATTGCGGAGAGGATGCCAAACATGTCTCATTTTGCCAATTTCATTGCTGGCGAACCGGTTGGCGCCAACCACACCACCGCCAACGTCAACCCGTCCGATACGAACGACGTCATCGGCGATTTTTCCAGTGGCACGAAGGCGGATGTCGCCGAGGCCATTGCGGCCGCAAAACAAGCCTTCCCCGCATGGTCGCGCACCACGCCGCAGGAGCGCCATGATATTCTCAAGCGTGCGGCCGACGAGGTGTTGGCGCGCAAGGAAGAGCTTGGGCGCATTCTCAGCCGCGAAGAAGGCAAGACCTTGGCCGAGGGCGTGGGCGAGGCTGGCCGTGCCGGTCAGGTCTTGTCGTTCTTTGCCGGCGAAACATTGCGTTTGAACGGCGAGATGATGGGCTCGGTCCGCCCCGGCGTCGGCATTGAGGTGACGCGCGAACCGGTGGGCGTTGTGGGTCTGATCACACCGTGGAATTTCCCGATCGCCATCCCGGCCTGGAAGCTGGCGCCAGCGCTGGCCTATGGTAACACGGTCGTCATCAAACCCGCTGATCTGGTGCCGCATTCCGCCTGGGCGCTGGTCGATATTCTGCAACGCGCCGGACTGCCGAAGGGCGTCCTCAACCTGGTCATGGGCAAAGGGTCGGTCGTGGGCGCGGCGATGTTGGCTCATCCAGATATCGCGGCCATATCGTTTACCGGATCGGTTGCGACCGGGCGGCTGGTGGCAGCGGCCTGCGTTGCCTCAACGCCGATGAAAAAAGTACAACTCGAAATGGGCGGCAAGAATCCCCTGGTCGTTCTTGATGACGCCGATCTGAAAGTGGCGGTTGACTGCGCCGTCAATGGCGCTTTCTTTTCAACCGGCCAGCGTTGCACGGCGTCCTCACGCCTCATCGTGACAGATACTGTTCACGACGCATTCGTGGCAGCACTGGTCGAGCGCATGAAGGGCCTCATCGTTGATGACGCCTTGAAGGCTGGCACCCATATCGGCCCGGTGGTTGATCAAAAGCAACTGGAGCAGGATGAGCATTATATCCGCATCGCCCGTGACGAAGGCGCCCGCCTGATATGGGGAGGCGAGCGTCTCAACCGGCAGACGCCCGGCTTCTATCTCCAGCCAGCCCTCTTCACCGAGACCACCAACGCCATGCGGATCTCACGCGAGGAGGTATTTGGCCCCATCGCCAATGTCATTCGCGTGAAAACCTATGATGAGGCGCTTCATGTCGCCAACGACACCGACTTCGGGTTGTCAGCAGGCATCTGCACCACCAGCCTCAAATACGCCAGCCATTTCCGGCGCAACGTGGAGGCCGGCATGGTGATGGTCAATCTGCCGACCGCGGGCGTCGACTATCACGTGCCCTTTGGCGGCAGAAAGGGATCAAGCTACGGGCCGCGTGAGCAGGGCGCTTATGCCCGCGAATTCTATACGACCGTCAAAACCGCCTATATTGCCGCCGGCTGAAGACCCTGCAGCCGCTCGCGCAAACCGGTGGCAATCAGCCGGTAGGCCTCAGCCGGCACGCTGTCGGGTGCGGCGATCATCACCGGCATGCCATCATCGGAGCGCCGCCTGACCTCCATATCAAGCGGTACCTCGCCGAGGAACGGGATAGCCAGCCGCTCAGCCTCGCGGCGCGCCCCGCCATGGGCAAAGATATCGTGGCGCTTGCCGCAGGCATCGCAGAGAAAATAGCTCATATTTTCAACCAGCCCGAGCACCGGCACGCCGACATCGCGGAACATGGCGACCCCGCGGCGGGCGTCGATCAGCGCCAGATCCTGCGGCGTCGAGACAATGACCGCCCCGGCAAGCCGGCCCTGCTGCGACAGGGTCAGTTGCGCGTCGCCCGTTCCCGGCGGCATGTCGATCAGCAGAATGTCCAGCGCCCCCCAATCGATGTCACGCAGCATCTGGGTGATCGCAGACGCCACCATCGGCCCGCGCCATATCATGGCCGTCTCGCTGTCAACGACAAACCCGATGGACATGACCTTGCAGCCATACGCTTCAAGCGGGTTGAGGACACGCCCTGACTTGACGGTTGGCTGGCCCTTCAGCGCAAAGAGGCGCGGCATCGAGGGGCCATAGATATCAGCGTCGAGCACGCCCACCTTGAGGCCCATCCCGGCCAGCGCCAGCGCCAGATTGCACGTCGTTGTCGATTTGCCGACGCCGCCCTTGCCCGACGCAACAGCAACGATATGCCTGATACCGGCAAGTGCCGCAAAACCTGAGGCGGCCTCGGTCGCAACGGCGCCTTGACCTTTACGCTCGGCCGTCAACACCACGAGCGCGCTGGTAATGCCGCTGACGCTCGCCAGCCGCTCCTGCGCTTCGCGGCGGACCGGCTCCCAGGCATCAGCGTCCTTGCCATCAATCCGGACCGTCAGCGTCACCCGTTCGCCGTCGATCCGGAAATCATCATTGGCAATAAGTGCGGCGAGCGCCACATGTCCGCCCGGTGCCAGGACACCGGACAGAAGGGAGCGCAAGCGGGCAGGGGTGATCAGCATAGCGGGGCGGTGTGCCTGTAAAACGCAAGACGGTCGACCTTGGGAGGTCGACCGCCCGCAACAGATGGCGATATCAGAGGGAGCGCGTCAGCCCTTGCCCCCGCGCAGCGAGACTTCCGGATCCGGTCTGGCACCCGATCCGACAAAGGCCGCATCAACCGTCTTTTGATAGCCTTCAAGAACGACAACTGCCCCACCGATGATAAGGAGCATCGCGACAACAGCGGACACAAACATTTTCATTCTGATCATTCCTTGACGTTGTCTCTTGCTCTATTCGGCCGGCGTCGCTGCGCCTTTGCCCTTCATTTCGGTCTTTTCAACCCACAGCGCATGGTGCTGCTTGGCCCAGTTGAGATCAACCTCACCCTTGCCCATGGCATCGAACGCCCCCTCCATGCCGACCGAGCCGATATAGATGTGGGCAAGGATCACCGCGACCATGCCAACGGCGATCAGACCGTGCAGCATATTGGCCTCCTGCAGGCCGGCGATATCGGTAAAGACAAAGGGGAACATCAGGGAATAGCCAGTGATCGACAGGGCCACCCCGCCAATGACCACCACCCAGAAGATAACCTTCTGCCCGCCATTGAAGCGACCGGCCGGCGGATGGTCACTGCCGATGAGGCCGCCACCCTTGGAAAACCACGCAAGATCAGCCCCGCTTGGGATATTGTCCTTGAGCCACAGCAGGATCATGAGAACAACGCCGAGCGCAAAGGCGAAGCTGCCATAATTGTGAACGAACTTCCCGGCCTGTGACAGGGCCGTGAAAGCCTCGGGGCCGATGAGCGGCAGCAACAGCTTGCGCCCGAAGGTCAGGTTCAACCCCGACAGGGCGAGCAGGATAAAGGTGGACGCGGTCAGCCAGTGGGCAAACCGGTCGGCTGAGGCAAAGCGCAGAATGGTGCGGCCCGACGGCCCGCCATCGATGGCGATGCGCCCGCGGATGAGGTAGAAAATGACGAGTGCAGCCAACATGCCAAGGATGGCGATGGCGCCATAGAATGGCAGCGTTTCCTGACGGATCTGCCGCCAGTCCCGGCCGGCCGGCTGGATAAGCACGGATGATTTCGTATCCGGAATCGACACCCTGCCTGTGACAGCCGAAGGTCCGCTGCCGGGCGGTTTCAAAGCGTCCAGCAATTGTCCTTCCTTGACGGAGCTTGCGGTAGGATTGACCGATGTCGGCTGGCCGCTCTGCGCCAGAGCATCGCCCGAAACGACAATAACCAGTGCGATAGCCAGCGCTGCGGCCAAACCCCAGCTGCGTTGAAACGCCACCATATTCTGCCTCCCCCGAATTGACTTCACCCGTGATCTGCGGCGCGGGTCGCACCCACGCCGCGCCCGGTTCAGACGTTGATGGTTTCCTTGTAGGCCGTTTTCCAGCCCCACGCGCCAGAGCCATAGCCGCGTTTGGAAACCCGCTCCTTGTAGATCTCGCTGATCATCTCGTGATCACCGGCCAGCAGCGCCTTGGTCGAGCACATCTCGGCACACAGCGGCAATTTGCCTTCCGCCAGACGGTTCGAGCCATAGGCCGCCTGCTCGGCAGCCGACAGATCATCCTCCGGGCCGCCGGCGCAATAGGTGCACTTGTCCATCTTGCCCCGCGAGCCGAAATTCCCGACCTTGGGATATTGCGGCGCACCGAAGGGGCAGGCGTAGAAGCAGTAGCCACAGCCGATGCACAGTTCCTTGGAGTGCAACACGACCGCATCCTCGGTCGTATAGAAGCAATCGACAGGGCACACGGCAGCGCACGGCGCATCCGTGCAATGCATGCAGGCCATCGAGACCGAACGCTCGCCCGGCTTGCCGTCATTGATGGTGACGACGCGGCGCCGGTTGATGCCCCACGGCACGTCGTTTTCGTTTTTACAGGCCGTCACGCAGGCGTTGCACTCGATGCAGCGGTCGGCGTCACACAGGAATTTCATTCGAGCCATGGACGTCCCCTCCCTCAGGCTGCCTTGATCTGGCAAAGCGTAACCTTGCCTTCATGCATCGCCGTCACCGGATCAAAGCCATAGGTGGTGACGGTATTGACCGATTCGCCAAGAACGATCGGGTCGGTTCCTTTCGGATAATTGCCGCGCTGGTCGGCGCCCTGATACCAGCCACCGAAATGGAACGGCATCCACGCCACACCCTTGCCGACCCGCTCGGTCACCAGGGCCTTGACCCTGATTTTCGAGCTGCTCTCAGGCCCGTAGACCCAGACGAACTGACCCTCGGCAATACCGCGTTCGGCGGCGTCCCGCGGGTTGATCTCGACGAACATGTCCTGCTGCAACTCGGCCAGCCATTTGTTCGACCGCGTCTCCTCGCCACCACCTTCATATTCAACGAGACGGCCGGATGACAGGATCATCGGGAACTCCTTGGCAATCCCCTTGTCGACGGCAGCCTTCTGGACGCTGAAGCCGATATTGGGCACACGGAAGCTCTTGAAGTCAGGCCGTGTCGGATATTTGGCGACGAGATCGACGCGAGGCGTGTAGATCGGCTCGCGATGGACAGGCACCGGGTCAGGCAGGTTCCACGCATTGGCGCGCGCCTTGGCATTGCCGAAGGGCACGCAGCCATGGGCGATCGCCACACGCTGGATGCCACCTGACAGGTCGGTCGACCATGACGGGCCGCTTTTCTCGATGATCGCCCGCTCTTCAGCCGTGAGCTCGCTGTCCCAGCCAAGCTTTTGCAGGACCGCCAGCGTGAACTCGGGATAGCCATCCTTCAAATCCGACCCCAGCGAATACGAGCCCTCGGCCAGCAGATTGTCCTTGCGCTCCTTCTCCACCTCGGCGCCGTTCTCCTGGACCTTGACCTTGACGACGCGCTCGACGCCGAAACGGGCACGGAAGGCACCGCCGCCATCCTTCACATGAAGATTGGTGTTGTAGAGGATCGGCGTTCCGGGATGTTTCATCTCCGGCGTTCCCCAGCACGGCCAGGGCAGGCCGTAATAATCACCGCTGATTTCCGATCCATCGCTTGGCGAGCGCAAGGTCCGGACATCGAACTTGCCCTGATTGGCCATATGCGCCTTGATACGTTCGGGCGACTGGCCGCAATAGCCCGTCGACCAGCCACCGCGATTGATTTCGCGAAGAATGGATTCGGCCTCCGGCTCATCGCCGAACTTGCCTTTGACCATCTTGATGTTCTTGAACATCTTGTCGGCAAAGCCGAGCTTTTCGGCAAGCTTGTAGATCACCCAGTAATCATTGGCGCTCTCGAAGATCGGCTCAACGATCTTCTCGCCCCACTGGATTGAGCGATTGGAGGCAGTGCGCGATCCCGAACACTCAAGCTGGGTCGAGATGGGCAGGAGATAGGTGCCGTTCTTGCGCCCGCCAAGCGAGACGAAATTGGTAGGATGCGGATCGGCCACCACCAGCAGGTCGAGCGCTGCCAGCCCCTTGGTCATTTCCGGGATGCGCGGCACCGTGTTGCCGCCATGGCCGAAGACGATCGCCGCCTTCAGATTGTCGTTCTGATCGACCTGATCCTTCGGCAGCGACACGGCATCAAACCAGCGCGTCGACGGGATGCCGGGCACGGTACGGAAATTGATGGTCGTGTTGTTGGGACCAGGCTTCTTGTCGAAGCGGCTGTCGAGCCAGTTGAAGTCGACGTCCCACACCCGCGCCCAATGCTTCCACGCATTATCATCGAGGCCGTAATAAAGCGGCAGGGTGACGACATCGACGCCAAGATCGGTGGCACCCTGCACATTGGTGTGGCCGCGGAAAATATTGGCGCCTGTCCCCGGCGCGCCGACATTGCCGGTGGCCAGCAGCAGGATGCAGTAGGCGCGCACATTGGCGGTGCCAACCGTGTGCTGGGTGGCGCCCATGCACCAGATGAGGGTCGAGGGGCGCTCCTTGGCAAACAATTCAGCAACCCGCTTGAGCTGCTCGCCGGGCACGCCGGTGACATCCTCAACCGTCTTGGGGTCCCATTTCTTTACCTCGGCACGCACATCATCCATCGCGTAAACGCGCTGTTCGATGAACTTTTTGTCTTCCCAGCCATTCTCGAAGATGTGCCACAGCATGCCGTAGATGACCGGAATATCGGTACCCGACCGGATGCGGACATATTCGGTCGCATGCGCGGCGGTGCGCGTCAGCCGCGGATCGATGACGATCAGATTGGCGCGGTTGAGCTCCTTGCCGGTCAGCACGTGCTGCAGCGACACCGGATGCGCTTCCGCCGGATTGCCGCCCATGATGATGGCGGTCTTGGCGTTGCGGATATCATTGTAGGAATTGGTCTGCGCTCCGTAGCCCCAGGTGTTCGCCACTCCCGCGACCGTGGTCGAGTGACAGATGCGCGCCTGATGGTCGACCGAATTGGTTCCCCAGAACGCCCCCATCTTGCGGAAGAGATAGGCGCCCTCATTCGAGAACTTCGCCGATCCCAGCCACCACACCGATTCAGGGCCGGACTTTGCGCGGATTTCCATCATCTTGGCGGAAATTTCGCTCAGTGCCTGCTCCCAGCTGATGCGCTGATATTCGCCATTGACGAGTTTCAGCGGATATTTGAGACGCCGGTCACCATGAACGATCTCGCGGATGGCGGCGCCCTTGGCGCAATGCGTGCCGCGGTTGATCGGCGAATCCCATGCCGGCTCCTGGCCAACCCAGACGCCGTTTTGCACTTCCGCCGTGACCGTGCAGCCGACAGAGCAATGGGTGCAGATATTCTTGACGAGCTTGACAGGCGCCTTGGCGTCAAAGCCGGCCGCCGCCTGCGCCTTGCGCATGGAGGTGAAGCCCAGCGCCGACAACCCGGCAAGCCCGCCCGCAGCCAGGCCGGAGCGCGCGAGGAATGAACGTCGGTCAAGGACCGCGCTGGCCTGGGTTGCAACCACAGGAGCGCCCCGCCCCCTGCTGCCGCGCGATGATCCGGAAAGCCTTTTGATCAACATGTTCTTCTCCCGAATTCTGCTCAGTAGCGATTGGTACGATAGAAGGCCTTGACATGATCCGTCTCGCGATAGCGCTTCTTGCGCTTGTCGCTGGCGCTCTCCGCAGCCACCGCCTCGACCGGCGTGGCAAGGCCGGCAACGGCGCTTGCCCCGGCGGCACCAACGCTGAGCGCTTTCAGAAAACTGCGGCGGTCAGGCCTCGTCTCTTCCTTGGTCATGCTCATCATATTCCTCCCTTGCCCGATCCGGCTCGCGCCAAACCCGTTGTCCCTAGACAGCCACGCGCTCCGGCATCGCTGCCGGCAATGTCATGGCTTCACTCTCAATCGAAAGAAACACCTGTCCCACAGCCGCGACCGCCCGATAGAAGTCAGCACCCGGCGTCGCCGCGAGATCGTCAAAAAAGCGCAGGGCCCAGCGCTCGATATGGCGCTTGAAGAAGCGGTCGGCCGCCGTCGCGTCAGCGGTGAATTCGCCAACGATCAACCCCGCCATCACCTCAAACAACGAGCCGAGATGATCTTCCGGCTCGAACGCATCCGCCCGTCTCTCGACACCAAACCGCGTCAGATCTTCGCGCACCCGTGCCAGCGGCCGCTCATTGAGGAAGCCGGTTTGATAATAGGAGCCGTACGGCACCGCCTCACCCCGGCCAACGCCGATGAAAACCGTGAAAAACTCACGCTCGATCGCCTCGACGGCGCCAGAGGCGGCAGAACGCGCCAGGCCGATCATCGCCAGGCCGAGAGGCGTCGCATCACCCTTGAGGCGCGCAAGCTCGTTCAAGAGCCTCTGATCAGGCGCCTGCAGCAGCAGGCGAGCCAACAGCAGATAGGCCTGCGCCCGCACGGCATCGATGGGGTCAACAGCTGACGTTAAGGCAGCCTCGCCATAAAGATCGGGCCGCAGGAGATGACGGGAGATTCCGGTGAAGGTTTCTACCGCCACAACCCGGTCGGCGGGAATACGCGTCCACGCCGAAACCGCCGGTTGGGATATGCCAAGGCCACGCGCCAATTTGCCAATGCTTCCAGCGCCTTCAATCGCCAGAAGCAAGCCTTGATCACGTTCCTCACCCAGGCAGACTTGCGTCTTTTCAGCGCTCATTTGTGTCCGGTTTTGTTTGCTTTTTAATTGTTCTAAGTTGCGCCAACATAGCACGGTTTCTGGTCATAACAAGTGCTTATGACTGCGACGACTGACCGCATCCCGCGCATCTGTTTTGCGTCTAGACAGGGAGCGCCCCGCCATGGCGGCGCGGGCGAACCGGCGGGGATGGCGCGTCTGGCTGAACCGCGCCTGCGACCGCCTGTTCCATAACCATTTCGCTCGCCGGAAGGGGCGCTGCAGCAACACTGTCAGGCGCCGTCTGCCCCCCATCATCGGCGACGCTCAATGGCTGCGACAGCCGCGTGCTGTCCTGGGCGAGCCGCTCGTTCCCGGCGATAGCCTCACCCTCGTCTGGGCTTTTGTCGGGCTCATGGTAACCGAACCCGGTTGCCTGCCTCACAAGCGCGGCAATATCGGTATCCGCCGGCAATTCGCCAAACCCGTAAATGCTCGTCGGATTATTGAAATCATACTGGTTCTCCGCCACTTCGATGAAATCGCGGATGCGCGGGTCCTGCGTCCACGCCTGGCGCAGGGCAGCCGTCGTCAACGCCTGGGGAATGCCCTTGCGCAGGAACTGGGCAATCGATCCTTCCGGCAGAATATCCTCCAGCCGCGGCAGGTCCGCAGCGCCGTCCTCGAACGCTTGCGGTGGAATGGCGGCCGCATCCATGGCGTTGATCGGCAACGGCGCCACCGCGATATCGGCATCGCGTTCAGGGCGCGCCTTGACGCGTGACCAGCGGCTCAGAAACCCTTCGCCGCCTTCCTTGTCGTGATCATCGCCGCCGCCCGCCATCATGATCCTCCCGCGCCTGGATCATCAACCGCGGCCCGCTCCGCCACCGTCGGCTCGGCACGCCAGCGCACATCCGGCGGGGCGCGGTCGCGCTTGCGCTTGATGATCGGGCGCTCGACGTGATGGTCGGCGATGAAGCGCGCCAGCTCAGCGGCAATCTCATCGCTCATATCAAGGGTCTCGACGAGATAGCGTCCTGCTTCGGTCCACGCCTCGCCCTCGGCCGGATCGGCGCTGATCGCCACAATGTCGAGCGCAGGATCGCCATCGCTTCTCAGCATCGCCACCCACAGCTTGGGCAGGCCACTGGCGAGATTGTCGCGATAATTGGCAGTATCGGTCGAGTAGACAGACAACATCACTTGTCCGGCATAAAACCGCATCAGCTCGTCATTGCCATCAAGCGCCGTCCAAGACGCAGTTGCCGGCGGTTCGCCGAGCACCTGCACCGGCAACCACGAGAATTCCTGCCCCGCCGCCACGCTCCAGGGATGGCTGGAGCGTCGCCGCTCAACCACCAGCCCCAGCGTCATTTCCATCTCGATCATCAATCGCTGTTCCCCGGTCAAACCGCTAGTGCCGCTCAATCTGCCTTGAGCGGCAGACCGGTGATCAGATTCTGCGGTTTCATATGCACGATCTGGTCGCCATCAACCGCCAGGATCAGATAGACCGCCTCGCCGGCAACGCGCTCCAGCATGACATGCGGCTCGACAAAAATCATCCGGTAAAGCGCCAGAATGCGCTCGCGACCGTGATGGGCGGGCTCTTGTCCGTCCCACAGCGCGTTGCCGATGCGGGTTGCTTCCTGGTCAAGGCCGACAAACCACGCGAAGCGCACATTGGCGACACTCTCCAGGGGCTCAACCTTGACCGAAATGCCCAGAAGATGCCGGACCCAGATTTCCATCACACGGGCAAAGGCCGCCCGCCCCGCCCCTTTGGCACGAAAATCGAGCACCAGATCGAAAGCATCGCTGCGCCGCCGGTAGTCGCCTGCCGTGGTTTCATCAAAGATATCAAGATCGCCCGTCCCGCCATCCTGAAACATGGCAAGAAGCGGCGAGGCGTGCAGCGCCGCCTGCCGGTCCTCGACCAGATCAGCGTCAGCCAGCAATAACATGTCGTTGCGGCGCGACAATTTCTGCCGGCGGAAAAAAAGCTCGGCTGTCTTGAGAATGAGCGGATCCTCGACGCCGTCGAGGGCATTGCGCAGGATGAGGTGCGTCAGCTGATTGGCAAAGAGCCAGGGCAGCGGCGGATCTTTACTGCGGAACTGGGCGAGATAGGCGGCCTCAAGAGAGGAATGCGCCAGCAGAAGATTGCGAAAACGGCGAAAGACCGCCCAGTTTTCACGCCCGTCGCGGTCGCTGATCGCCGCTATGTCGGCGTCCACGATGTCTTGTCGGGGATGGGCGAGCAGCCGGGCGTAGAGGTCACGCTCCGCCGCGCAGGCATCCTCCGGCGGCTTGATCTCGGGGCGCGCCAGATAGGCTTTGAGAAACTCATCGCTGACCGTGAGATAGCCATGCGCGTCATGATCGAGCAGGTGATGCCCGCTCGACATCCAGAAATCATCGCTCATCGGCTGGACGACCCGTCTGTGCTTAACGTCATCAATCGTGAAAAATCGGCATCCTCGCCAGCCGGTACCGCGTCATGCGCCTCAACGGCAAAGAAGGCGCCGGCGCTGCATGGCAGACCATCCCCTTTGGCCGCATCCACCCGGTGGAGGGTGCGAAACTGCTCGCCAATCTCACCCTTGTCGTCAAGCCGCCGGGTCAGCGCGATGACCGTCTGGGGCGGATGATCGGCAAGGCTCTCCATGAAGGCTACTTCCTCGCGCGCAGCCGCTTCCGCAGCCTGATCATCAGGGGCGCCATGATGCTGGCGCAAATAGCCCGCCAGCAAACGCACCGCCTCCTCGCGTTCCTCATCGCTGGCTTCACACACCATCGCCAGCGTCGACCAGCCGAAGCTGGTGAGGCCGAGAAAGCCTGAACGGAACGCCTGCCGACGTTTTCCCGCCAGCGCGGCTATGTCCTCGCTCCAGAACATGAAACCGCCCGGCACCGCCCACTCGCCCGGCGCTGCTGCCGCCTCGAAGACGAAGCTGTCGGAGACGTCGAGCCGCAAGGTTCTGAGAAGCCTGATTGTCATGTCATGACCTTTGTCACAAAAGCGGATCGCCGCTCGTCTCATCACGCCAGGCGGGAGCACGCAAGGCGTCTGCGAGCGAGCGCGGTGGCGGCGCGTTGCCACGCTTTCCCGCCTCGCTCACCAGATCGCCGTTCGCGGCGATGCCGCGCCGCACCAGGCGATCTGCGCCTGTCGCCGTCTTGAGGCGTGCCAGAAAATGGCGCCCGACCGGCGCAAATCCCTGTTCCTGCCATTGATCGACATAGACGAGCAGATGGCGACAAAAACTCTCGATCAATGTCCCGCCATCCAGCATCTCGAACCCTTCGGTTGCAAGGCTCGTTCCTGCCGTGAACGGCTGGTCAAGCTCATGACCCTGCCCGGCAAAGAGCGGCACGAAAAGCCGCACCATCACACCCAGCGTCAGCCAGGCTGGCACCTCGTCCTCGCTTGTCCCATCCGGTACACCCAGACGAACGCCGCCGATGATGCCGCCATCAAGACGGATGGTGTCTGGCCAGTCAAAGGTCAGCGGACGCTCGGGCGGACAATGTGTCGCAATGGCATCAGCCAGCGCGTTCATGGCCGCATAAACGGCGCGTCGCGCCTGTGCCAGCGGCTCATCGGGTTCAATGACCAGGGCGAATTCGACCGTATCGAAGCGGTGGACATACGTCACAAGCCCGCCGCCCTCGCTCGCCGCCAGACGCTGTGCCTCGGCAAACGCGTCTTTCAACTCGCGCAACCCCTTGGCATGGAAGCCCGGCGGCAGCGCCAGTTCGGGCTGCGCCAGAGAGGTTGACCGTTTGGTGCGCGTATCAGTCATGGGCCTCCGCTGGCAGATCGATGTTCGGCAGGACGATTTTCCCGCTAGCATCGACCCTAATCCGCCCCGCTGTCGCAAGGCAAATCAACCCTTGCTGCGCAACAGGCTTGCCTCTTTTGTCAAGCCAACGCTTATAGTGCCTGGAAAAGCCGGCCAGTCTGGTCGCAGCACTTTGGGTAGGGACGTAACCGTGACAGAAAAAACTCGAAAAATAGCCCTCTGCTCCTGCGAGCGGACCATGCCGCTTGATGGCAAGGCGGTTGCGGCTGGCTGCGGCAAGAGCGATATCCTGACCGCCGATCATCTCTGTCGCAGCGAAATCGATCGTTTTCGGGCCTTTGCCAATAACGGCTCCGTGACGATTGCGTGCACCCAGGAAGCCGCCCATTTCAGCGCCATCGCCAGCGAGGAGGGTCTTGGCGCCACGCTCTCCTTTGTCAACGTGCGCGAGACCGCTGGCTGGGCGAAGGAGGCTGCCGGCACCGGGCCAAAGATAGCCGCCCTGATTGCCGCTGCCACGGTGGCTAATCCACCACTTCCCCATGTGAGCTTCGAGAGCGAGGGTATCGCGCTGATTTACGGGCGCGACGGGACCGCGATTGCGCTTGCCGACCGGCTGAAGGACCGCCTCGACATTACAGTCCTGATGAGCGGCAATGCCGACATCCCGGTGCCGACGGTGAACGAGTTTCCGATCCGCAAGGGAAAAATCAGCCGCGTGAGCGGGCATTTCGGCGCTTTCGAACTTACCATCGACGGCTTTGCCGAACCCAAGGCATCGTCGCGCGCGCGCCTCGAATTTGGTTCGTCCCGCAGCAAGGCAGCCATCTCGCGGGCCGACATCATCATCGACATCTCAGGCGCTACCCCGCTCTTTCCGGCCGCTGATCTGCGTGAGGGTTATCTGCGCGCTGATCCCGGCGACGCTCTGGCCATCGAGCGTCTGGCCTTCGCGGCGAGCGATCTCATCGGCACCTTCGACAAGCCGCGCTACGTCACGTTCAAAAGCGAGCTGTGCGCCCATTCCCGCTCGCGCGTGACCGGCTGCACGCGCTGCCTTGATCTGTGCCCGGCCGGCGCCATCGCGCCCGCCGGCAATCATGTGGCGATCGATCCGTTCCTGTGCGGGGGGTGTGGTGCCTGTGCAGCCGCCTGCCCCACAGGGGCGGCCGGCTATGCCCTGCCCGGCGTCGATGTTCTGCTCACCCGCCTGCGGGCTGCCCTCATCGCCTATCATCAGGCTGGCGGCCGCGCACCCGTTCTCCTCCTCCATGGCGCACATGGCGCGGAGCTGATCGAGGCCGCTGCACGTCTTGGCGATGGCCTGCCGGCTGCCGTTATCCCGCTTCAGGTCAATGAAATCGGCCAGATCGGCCTGGAGGCGATAGCTGCCGCCTTTGCCTATGGTGCCGCCGGTGTCCATGTGCTGGACAAGGCGCGTCCGCTGCATCCGACGACCGGGCTCGAACAGACGCTGTTAACAGCCAATATGCTGCTCGCTGCCCTTGGCTTCGGGCCTGATGCGGCCAGCCTGATTGAGGCTGACGATCCCGACTACATGCTCGCCGCTCTCGCCAAGGCGCCGCAGGCAATCACCGCCCTGAAGCCGGCGCAGTTTCTTGCCTCGGGCGGCAAGCGCGACATTCTCAAGCTCGCCTTGCGCGAGCTCCATCGCGCCGCCCCCGCCCCGGTTGATCGCGTGACGTTACCCGCAGGCAGCGTCTTTGGCGCCGTCAACGTCGATGCGGCCGGCTGCACATTGTGTCATTCCTGCGTCAGCGCCTGCCCGACGGGCGCCCTGTCGAGCCTGGAGCACCGCCCGGCATTGCGGTTTGACGAGAGCCTGTGTGTGCAGTGCGGCCTGTGTCAGGCGACCTGCCCGGAAAAGGTCATCACCCTGCAGCCTCGTCTGGATTTTACCGCTTTTGAAGCCGGCCCCCTGACCATGAAGGAAGAAGAGCCCTTCTGCTGCATCACCTGCAGCAAACCTTTCGGTACCAAGAGCTCGATTGACCGCGTCTTGGCCAAGCTGGAGGGCAAGCACTGGATGTTTGCGGGCGCCAACGCCAAACGCCTCGACCTCATCCGCATGTGCGAGGATTGCCGCATCGAGGCGTCGATGAATGAAACCATCGACCCTTACGGCGCGCCCGCGCGCCCGAAGCTGCGCACGACGGAAGATTACATCCGCGAGCGCGAGGAGGCAGCGATGGCAGCCCAGCGCGAAGCCGATATGCTTGAGCGTATCAGGCGTGGCGAGGTGTAGATGGGCGCGTCTAACGGGTGATCCTGTCAAGCCAGTCAACGAGCGCCTGGCGCGCCTGCGGGTCCGGGATCGTCTGCTCGGGCATTTTGGTCCCCGGCAGATAGGCGTTAGGGCCAACCTCAAAGAGCTTGGCGATCGTCTCCTTGCTCCACACGATATCGCGCTGTTTCAGCGCCTGCGAATAGGAATACCCCGGCGCGCTGGCGATTTTACGCCCCATGATGCCGTGCAGGCTTGGTCCGGCGCGGCTGTTATCGCCCGCAATCAGCCCGTGACAGGCGCGGCAGGCGCGAAAAACGCGGGCACCTTCCTCGTTTTCGGCAATGCGCTCCGGCGGCGCGGCGCTTGCAATCTCACGGCCGGCGGGTTTGGCGGTCAGCGGGTTCCACCGTCGCACCGCCCGGTCAACGCCGCCTGAGAAAAGCTCGCTGCCATCAGGCGAAAAGGCAAGCGACCAAACCGGCAATCCCGGCCCGAGAATGTCGCCCGTGACCTCCAATGTCTGGCGTCTTATCAGCGTCACCTGGGTGCGGATACCGGCAACGGCGATCACCGTCCCATCGGGCGACACCGCCAACGCGTTGAGCGGTCCATTGCCAAGATCACGCTCGCCCAGCGCTTGCAGATCGGCAGCAAACAAACGCACTTTGCCATCGGCCCCGGCGGTGACGATCACGCCATCACCGGCAACCGCAACGGCGTTGAGAGGCGACTCAAGACGCACCGTCCGGCCCGACCCTTGCGCTGGCGTCACGCGCAGCTGCCCGTCATAACTCGTGCTGACCAGCGCCCCGTCTGCCAGATGCGCCAACCCCGTCACCGGACCATCATGCCCGGCGATGACGCCGGCTGATGTTCCATCGCTCAGGCGCCACAAGCGGATGCTGCGGTCCCACGAGGCGCTGGCGAGCAATTGGCGCTCGCGCAGGTAGAGGAGCGAGGAGATCGGGGCGCTGTGCCCGCTCAGCACACGATACGGTTGCTCATCATCACCACACCACAGCGCGATGCGCCCGTCTTCGCCGCCCGAGGCAAAACACTCTGCATCGAGCGCGGCAAGCGCATTGACCGTGCTGTCGTGATGGCGAAAAACGCGCTGTGCCACGTTGGTATGGAGGTTCCACACAATCACGGCACTGTCGAAGCCGCCGCTGATCAGGCGCCGGCCATCGGCAAGAACGGCCATGGAGCGTACCGCGCCGCCATGACCACTGAGGGCGCCGCTACCGGGAAAATCAGCTTGCGACAGGGCGGGATTGACGGAAAAGCATGAAAAGAGCGCCGCCACAACGCCGGTCCTGGCGATGGAGAGCAAACCGCGCGCCAAAGCCGCGCCGACACCATCTTCTGCCATGAATTGCCCGGAACGCCTTGTTTTGGTCCAATTGCCAACAGAAGGGGAAAAGAGTGTAGCTTTAAACGCCATCCCGCCTCGCCATATCCAAGCTCGCAATCGCCAAAATGGCAATCGCCAAAATGGCCCGCCCTGGTGATCTTTGCCAAGGAAGCGTCATGGTCCTGCCCTTTTTTTCCTGCGCGCCGATCTTGCCTTTTATATGCCAACGCGTCATCTGCAAGTGATGGAACAATCAATGCCCTTTTCGATCGCTCGCATCAGCCTCAGTCTTTTGCTCGCCGGGCTGATGATCGGTGCCCTCGTGGTCCCAGCCGACGCCAAAGGAAAAAAAGCACCGAAGAAGCGCGCCAAGGCTGCCGCGCATCACGTGGTCAAGGCGCCCGTCGGGCCGCCGGTCCCGGCGCGCAATGCCCGTCCCTTCATCGTCATTGATTATGCCAGCGGCAATGTCATCGAGGCGGTAAACCCGTTCACACCCTGGCATCCGGCCTCACTCACCAAGATGATGACGACCTATGTCGCCCTCCAGGCCGTTAAAACCGGGCGCGTCACCAAGGATTCGCTGCTGGCGGTCACTCCCTTCGCGGCCAAGCAGCCGCCCTCGAAGATGGCCTTTGCTCCCGGCACCCGCATCACCCTTGAATCAGCGCTCTACATCCTGTTTGTGAAATCTGCCAATGACGTCGCCGTCACCATTGCCGAGGGGATCAGTGGTTCGGTGCCGGCATTCGCCGATGAAATGAACGCATGGAGCCAGCGGATTGGCATGACCGGCAGCCATTGGCGAAATCCCAATGGCTGGCATGACGACAGCCAGATCACCTCGGCCCGCGATATGGCGCTGCTGGCGCGCGCGCTTTACCGCGATTTTCCCGAGTACAGCCATCTCTTCCGGGCACAAGCCCTGCAATATGGCGAATGGACGATGCGTAATTACAACGTGCTGATCGGCCGTTTCCCCGGTGCCGACGGCATCAAGACCGGCTTCACCTGCCCTTCCGGCTTCAACCTCGTCGGCAGTGCGACGCGGGGCGGGCGGCGTCATATCGCTGTCGTTCTGGGTGAGAATTCGGGACGCGCGCGCGGCGAGAAGGCCGCCCTGCTGCTGGAGCGCTCTTTTACGGTTGCTCCCGCCGGCAATGACGAACAGCGCCTGAAAATCGACGCGCTCTCGCGGCCAGCCGACACGCGCGCCTCCGCCCCCAACATGCGCTATGAAGTATGCGGCAAGCACGGCGCCCCGTCCGAGGCCGACGAATCCGGCCCGCCCTCTCAGGTTCTGTCGCTCGTTCAGGCGAATTCCGCCGCTGTTGGGGCAGCGATTGCCGCGTCGAGTGCGAGCGGTGAAACAGCGCCTCTCGTCAACCCGCCGCCGCCGCAAGTCACAGCGGTGGTGCTGGCGCGCTCCGTTGTCGATAAAAACGACAAGCGCCCGCTGATGGTTGCGGTTGCCGGAACCGCGCTTGTTGGCGCCGGGCTTGCCTTGCCACAAGCAGCGCTGCTGCCGGCCGATATCCGCCAGCCGACGGCAACAACCGCCGTTTATGTGCGCAACCCATCGCCTGCCGATCCTGATGCTGCCGGGCGCGCGACAGGCGAGGGGGCACAATCCTCCACCGCCTCGCTTGCTCCCGCCGTTCTGCCGCCACCGCCCAGCGCGCCTGTGGCCCTCGTACCGGTGCAGCCGGCACGCCCGGGCGCCATTTCCAGCGCGCCGAAGCAGCGGGCAGCCAGCACGGTTGCAAATCCTGCGGCACGTTCCTCGCTGGTCGCCGGAGGCAGAGCCGCCAGCACAACGAATGACGCGGCGCCGGGTGCGCTCAACACAAAAAAATCGTCGCCCGCGCAGAAACCATCCACCACCACACCAGCACCTGCTGCCAACTGACATGGTGAAGCGAACCGGTGTCGGGCTTGCCGCAGCGCTGGCTGCCGGCATTGCCTATGGTTCGAACGCACCCTTCGCGACGCTGGCGAGCCGGCTTGGCGTCCCGGGCAGTGATGCCGTGCTGTGGCGGGCGCTTCTCATGCTGGCGCTGACAGGCGGGTTCGCGCTGCTGGCGCGCCAACGCCTCAAGCTTCGCTCCTCCGACATCGCTCCGGTGCTTGGCCTTGGGCTTGCAACCGGCGTCACCTCGATTGCTTATCTGTCATCAGTGGCGTTCATACCCGTCTCGGTCGCCGCCATCCTGTTCTACACCTATCCGCTGGTGATCCTTCTTCTCAATCCGCTGATCGAGGGCACGCCACCTGACGTCTCGCGGCTTGCGATCTTCGCTTTTGCCTTCCTCGGCATCGTGCTCGTCGTCGGGCCGGGATTTTCAGCACTCGACATTCGCGGCCTTGGTCTGGCGCTCCTGGCGAGCCTTGGTGCCACCGCCATGTTCTATTTCAGCGCCCGCGCGATGACGAGCCTGACGCCGGCATCCGCTGCGTTCTGGGTGCATGTCATCATCTTGCCTGCGGCGCTGCTCGTGGTCCTGCTGACCGGCGGTCCGGTCGCACTGCCGGCAACACCGGCCTTTGCCGGTATCTTTGCGGTGATCTGCGGCTCCTACATATCAGGCTACGTCCTGCAGCTGCTGGCTTTGAGCCATATATCTCCCGCAGTCGCCGGCCTGATATTTCTCGCCGAGCCGGCGGTAGCGATCCTCACCGCTGCCGTCGTTCTCGATGAGCGCCTCACCCTGACGCAAGGCTTTGGCTGTATCATCGTTTTTACGGCCCTTGTTGCTGCCACCTTGCTGGAAAGCTGGCGCCAGACGACGGTGTCATGATGAGCGAGCAGGTAAAAAAGCGCGGGCCAAAGCCTCCTATCTCGGCTGTCATTCTGACCGGCTTTCTGGGTGCTGGAAAAACCACGTTGCTGAACCGGCTGCTCCTGGCCGAGCACCTGCGTGATACAGCCGTCATCATCAATGAGTTCGGTGAGATCGGCATCGATCACCTGCTGGTCGAGCGCGCCGACGAAGGATTGATCGAGCTGTCCGCCGGCTGCCTGTGCTGCACGGTGCGCGGCGATCTGATGGCAACCATGGAAGATCTGCTGCGCCGGCTCGACAATGGCCGTCTTGCCTTCCCCTTCACCCGCCTCATCATCGAAACGACCGGCCTTGCCGATCCGGCACCGGTGATGCAGACCATCCTCCAGCACCCCTATCTGCGCCTGCGCTACCGGCTGGATGGCGTCATCACCGTGGTCGACGCGGTCAACGGCATGGCAACGCTTGACGCTCATCCCGAAAGCGTCAAGCAGGTGGCGGTCGCCGACCGCATCGTGATCACCAAGAGCGATCTTGCCGGCGCTCAGAGCGAATACATGGCGGCGCTGCGCACACGCCTGCAGGGCCTGGCGCCGACAGCCCGCCTGCTCGACCAGGCGGGCGGCGAGGCCACCCCTGATAATCTCCTCGATCTGGGGCTGTGGCGTGCGGACGGCCGGCTGCCGGACGTTGCCGCCTGGCTCGCCGATGACGCCTTGTCATCACCCCACGACCATGGCAGCGGGGCCGTTCTCGACGTCAACCGCCATGACATATCGATCCGCGCCTTCGCGCTCACCAGCGACAAGCCGATGTCGCTGCCGGCGCTTGACATGTTCCTTGATCTGCTGCGCGCTGCCCATGGCCCGAAATTGCTGCGCGTCAAAGGGATCATCAGCACCAGCGATGATCCGGATGCACCCTTCCTGCTGCAAGGCGTGCAGCATGTGTTTCACCCGCCGGTGCGCCTCGCCGCCTGGCCTGATGATGACCACCGCACGCGCCTCGTCTTCATCGTCAGGGATCTGGTGAAAAGCGATCTGCAAGGCCTGTTCAACGCCTTCCATGATATTCCCGCCATCGATCAGCCGGACCGCGCGGCGCTGACCGACAATCCGCTATCCCTGCGCCGCTGATTTAAGGCTGCGGGCTTGGGGGGCAGCGCTACGGCCAGAACCGCGCAACCGCGCCACCAGGGCTCGCAGCTGTGGCGAGCCACGCGCCACGCCTTTGGCATAGTGAAGGCCCGCCGCAGCGACACCTTTCAGCGAGCCAGCGCGGGCATACTCCAGCAATCGCTCACTGCCGATACAGAAGTCCCGCTTGTAATCGTAATCACCCACCGAAAAATCGATATCGCGGTACCCCGCACCATGCGCCCATTCGAGCACGCGTTCGATCACCAGCCGGCCGGGGGAACAGAAACCCCATTTATCACCGGCATGACCAAGCCGCACGAACACAAGTGATCGCTTGTTGGCAATGCCAATGAGCCCGCCGATCAGTTCACTGCCTAACCGCAGCGCACCAAAAACCACCGTTCCGGCACGAATACCCTCCGCCAGCAGGCGGCGATAGAAATCGCGATATTCCGGCTCATCGAGGCTGTACTCCTGCCCAAGTCCGCGGATGCGCTCGCTTTGCAACCGTTCGAACGTTGCAAACAGCTCCTGCGCTTCAACCGGGTCAGCGATGATGTCGAAGCGCGCGCCCTCGAGGCGCTGAAAGACGCGCCACACCCGCGCCTGTTCCTTGCGAAACTTCTTGGCACGGCTGCGCACATAGTCGCTAAAATCGTCGGCGAAGTGCAGCGGATGGGCGTTGAGAGGCCCTTCGGTGACACCGGCAAGGAGGGCGAGCGGATTGGGTCGCGAACCGATCTTTTGCGGTATCTTGTCAAAGCGCAGCAGATCATGCCCCGGCAAGGCCTTGCGCAAAACCTCGATTGCCCGCCGCGCCGTGCCAGGCGATGTCGGTGCTGCCGGCCCAAGCAGAGGCGCATTGTTGTCACTGACGCCCGCATCGGCAAAGCAGACGACCCTGAGGCCGCGATCGCGCAACGATACCAGCGGAAAAAGCAGAGCCGGCGTACCATCGGCCCCCGCCAGCGCGACGATGACAGGCTGACATGGATCGTTGTGGCAGAAACTTTGATACCACGCGGCGAGAAAGACAGGGTTCTGGAACGGCGTTGCCGAGGTTTCATGCGCCAGCGCTGTCCAGGCGGCAGGGACATCGCTCCAGCGATGATACAGCGCGGCTGTAAAAGCGCCTCTGCCCTCCCCTGATGCCTTGCCCGCCACGCTGTCGCTCATTCAGCCGGTGTGCCGAGCTCGATAATGCCACCGCGCGTCTGAGGATCGAGCCTGAAGGCAATCTCGCGACGTTGCGCCCTCTGCCGGCTGATCCAGCGGGTGCGGCGCATCACGGCCTGCATCGCAGCCTTGGTCCAGTAGCCCGGGCCGGTGATCGCCCGGCTTCTTGGCGTATGCCCGATTGCCGTGCGCAGCAGCCCGTTGGCGACATTGACCTTGTGACGGCGCACAATGTCGCGCGTCCAGTGTTCTGTCGTCACCGAGACGTTGAGGCAATCGAGGTTTTCCACCCGGTGCGGCGCATTAAGCGGCCAATGGGCCATATCGCCGGCATCAAGATCGAAGACCTGCGCAAATTCATCATACCAGTCGTGATAGGGCATATCGACCTCGACGCCGAAGAGAGCGATGTTTTCAAGGTCTTCGGGACGCAGGAATGGCGCTGAACGCGGGTAGACATAAAGCCGCTTCTTGCCGTGGATTTGCCACAGCGCCTGGCCGGGAAGATCGGCGTGATAATAGACCTGCGCCAGCGGCGAGGAGATGAGAATGCCCATCTTGGTGTCAAACATCGGCGCGCCGGGCGCCCTCAGCGCCACTTCCTGATAGGCAGCATCGAGCAAAGCCCCATAGCGGCGATCAACGGCATTGACGTTGCGCAGGTTAAGCCACATGCGCCCGTTCCTGATCCAGTCAATGACCTCGGCGCCTTTCATGCCGGCAATATCGCCCTCGCGCCAGAAGCGGCGACCGCCGCGCCCGCCCATGTGGATGAGGCTGTAATGCTCGCGTGGATAATGGTCGATGAGATCGGCCAGCGCCTCAAACGTAAACAGGGGCAAGCGATGAAGCGCATGGTCGAGCTTGACGGGCTGATGTCCCCACACCGCTCCATGCTTGTCATTCCAGTGAGGGAAAACCATATCGGAATTCGCTGACGGGGTCATGATTTGCTCCATTACCCTGTGATGAGGACGCTGCAATTCTCAAAATCTAAATATAACCCATAATAATTACAATTTAATCTGGAAATTAACATTAATGACTGTAAGTATATAATATAATAATTAAATCAGTAAAATTTGATACATTCATGAATATTAAAAAAATACTTTAGTTAAAATACGATCACAAATAGCCCTCACCACGCTCGTTGGGCAGCACATTGCAATTCGTCCATTTGAAGATAACCTGTCAAAGGACGGCCAGGCGCCGCTCAGGGATGGCGCCGCGGACATCAAGGAGCAAAGCGTGAGAATGACCGCATTTTCTGATTTTGGCCGCAGGCCGTGGTGGCGTGGCATCGCAGTCATGCTGGTGATGATGGCCAGCGGATTTGGCATCGACCGTTTGGCCGCGCAGGAATTGCGCATCGCTGTATCATCGGAGCCGTCATCCTTTGATCCGCATTTTCATAATCTGACGCCCAATAATCAGATCATGCGTCATGCTTTCGAGCCGCTGATCCTCTCGGATGAGCGCCAGGCCCTGTCGCCCGGCCTTGCCGCGAGCTGGCGCCTCATCGACGATCTCACCTGGGAATTCAAGCTGCGTCCCGGTGTCATATTCCATGACGGCAGTGCGTTCTCCGCCGATGACGTGATCGCCTCGTTCGAGCGTGCGCCCAACGTGCCGCGCTCACCTTCGCCTTTCACCTCCTATGTGAAAGGCCGGGTGCTGGAGAAAATCGACGATCTGACGCTGCGCATCAAGACCGCCACACCCGATCCGCTGATGCTCAACAATATCGCGCAGGTGATGATCATCTCGAAGGCAGCCGCCAGGGCGCCGACCGAGGATTTCAATTCCGGCAAGGCAGCCATCGGCACCGGACCCTATCGTTTCAATGCCTTCGTTCCCGGCGACCGTGTCGTCCTTGACCGCTTCGACGGCTATTGGGGCGGCAAGCCGCAATGGGCACGGGTAACCTTGAAACCCATCTCCTCCAATCCAGCCCGCGTCGCGGCTCTCCTGGCCGGCGATACCGATGTCATCGAGGCCGTGCCCACCACCGACGCGCAGCGCCTGAAGGCGGACAAGAATCTGGTCGTCGCCTCCGCTCTGTCGAACCGCGTCATCTATTTCCATCTCGACCAGTATCGCGATGTGACGCCGTTTATCCGCGCCAAGGACGGCAGCGAGATCAAGAACCCCTTGCGCGATGTGCGCGTGCGCCAGGCTTTATCGAAAGCCATCAACCGTCCGGCCATGGTCGAGCGGGTGATGGAAGGCGAAGCTGTTCCCGCCAGCCAGCTCCTGCCGGACAGCTATCACGGCACCTCGAAAAACCTGAAACCGGTGGCGCTCGATGTTGCCGGAGCGCGAAAACTGTTGAGCGAGGCCGGTTACCCCAACGGTTTCAAAATGGTGATGCACGGCCCCAATGGGCGCTATACCAACGATACCAAGATCATCGAGGCGGCGGCCCAGATGTTTGCCCGCATCGGCATCGAGGCAAGCGTTGAAACCCTGCCGCCAGCGCCCTTCTTCTCCCGCGCCTCGTCGGGCAATAATGGCAACCCGGAATTTTCCTTCATCCTCGTCGGCTGGTCTGCCGGCACGGGCGAGCCGTCTGATTCGCTGCGCACCCTGCTTGGCACTTTTGATCGGGAGAAAGGCACTGGCGCTGCCAATCGCGGGCGTTATTCCAACCCCGAATTCGACGCGATCCTCGCCAGCGCTCTGCGCACGGTGGACGACAAGAAACGCGCCGCCCTGCTGGCTGAGGCAACCGATATGGTGATGAACGATGTCGGCCTCATCCCTATTCATTACCAGCTCAACACCTGGGCCGCCCGCAAGGGCTATACGCTGGTCGCCCGGTCGGACGAATATACACTCGCGACATCGGTAAAACCGGCGCCGTGAGCAAGCTGCGCGTCGGGGTACGACCGGCATGACAGCGTTCATCCTGCGCCGACTGCTGCAGTCGCTCATCGTCCTGCTGGCGATGATCGTCATCGTCTTCTTCGGCGTGCATGTCGTAGGAGACCCCATCTGGCTTCTCGTCAGCCCCGACCTCACCCAGGACCAGATCGCCGAGGTAGCCCGCCAGCTTGGCCTCGACCGCCCCATCTGGGAACAATTCTTGGTCTTTCTGGGCAATGCGCTGCAAGGCGATCTCGGTAGATCCTTTGTTCATGGCCAGCCGGCGATGAAACTCATTCTTGAGCGCCTGCCAGCCACGATGGAACTCGCACTTTTTGCCCTCTTCCTGGCCCTGGTCATCGGCCTGCCGCTGGGGCTTTATGCCGGATTGCGGCCCGAGCGTGCCAGTTCGCGGGCGATTATGGCTGCCTCCATCCTTGGCTTTTCCCTGCCCACCTTCTGGGTTGGGCTGATGCTGATCATGGTCTTTGCCGTCATTCTCGGCTGGCTCCCCTCGACCGGGCGCGGGCCCACCATCGCCTTCCTCGGGATCGAAACCTCGCTTCTGTCGCTGAAGGGGTTGAGCCATGCCCTCTTGCCTGCCATCAATCTGGCGCTTCTGAAAGTATCACTGGTCATTCGACTTACGCGCGCCGGCGTGCGCGAGGTTTTGCCGCTCGATTTCATCAAATTCGCCCGCGCCAAGGGATTGAGCGAGACGCGCATCGTCCTTGTTCATCTGCTGCGCAATATTCTCATTCCGGTTGTCACCGTCATTGGACTTGAATTTGGCTCACTGGTCGCCTTCTCCGTCGTCACCGAGAGCATTTTCGCCTGGCCCGGCATGGGCAAATTGCTCCTTGATTCAATCCAGCGCGTCGACCGCCCGGTCATCGTTGCCTATGTGATGCTGATCGTTGTCCTCTTTGTCGTCATCAACCTCATCGTCGACCTTCTTTATTGCCTGCTCGATCCGCGCGTGCGCCTGCAGGACCAGGCGTCATGAGCGGGAACCCGGTGATGAGCGCGCCTGTCGTTGAAACGCCCTTGCAACGCTTCCTCGCCGAAATGCTGGAAGACCGTATCGCCGTCGGCGCCCTCATGGTGTTTGCAGCGCTCGTGGGAGTTGCGGTGCTGGCACCCTTCATCACGCCGCAAAACCCCTATGATCTGGCCCAGGTTGACGTGCTCGATGCTCGTCTGCCGCCAGGCACCCTTGCTTCCGCAGGATTCACCCTGGTGCTGGGTTCAGACGGCACAGGCCGCGATCTCTACTCAGCCATCCTTTACGGCCTGCGCATTTCGCTGAGCGTCGGCGCCCTCTCCGGCGTGATCGCGATGATCACCGGCGCCTCGCTCGGCCTTGTCGCGGCCTATGTCGGTGGCTGGGTCGAAGCAACGATCATGCGGATAGTTGATCTGCAGTTATCGCTGCCCGCCGTGCTCGTCGCACTCATCCTCGTCGCCGTGCTTGGCAAGGGGGTCGACAAGATCATTCTGGCGCTCGTCATTGTGCAATGGGCCTATTATGCGCGAACCGTCCGCGCCAGCGCCCTGGTGGAGCGGCGCAAGGAATATGTTGACGCGGCGCTTTGCCTCGACCTGTCGCCTGGCCGCATTCTCTTTCGCCACATTTTGCCCAATTGCCTCGCCCCGCTGATCGTCGTTGGCACCGTGCAGACAGCGCATGCGATTGCGCTCGAAGCCACCCTCTCTTTCCTTGGCGTCGGCCTGCCGCAGACCGAACCATCCCTTGGCGTGCTGATTGCAAACGGCTTCCAGTACATGCTCTCGGGTCGTTACTGGATTTCGTTCTTTCCCGGCATTGCCCTTCTCGTCACCATTGTCTCCATCAACCTTGTGGGCGACCGCCTGCGCGACGTCTTGAACCCGAGATTGAAGCGATGACGCCAACACTCGACATCGCCGGTCTATCGACCCACTTCTTCACGCGCGACGGGATCGCCAAAGCCGTCGACGGCGTGTCGTTTTCCATCGCGCCGGGCGAGGTGCTGGGGCTCGTGGGCGAATCGGGGTCGGGCAAAAGCGTCACCGGCTTCTCCATCATGGGGCTGGTCGACCAGCCGGGACGCATTGTCGCCGGCGCCATCCGCTTCAAGGGCGAGGATATGGTTGGCGCCGACGCGCAGCGCCTGCGCAGCCTGCGCGGCAACCGCATCGCCATGGTCTTCCAGGATCCGATGATGACACTCAATCCGGTGCTGCGGATCGGTGAGCAGATGACCGAGGCGATCGCTGCCCACAGCAAAGCGACGAAAAGCGAAACCGAGGCGCGCGCGCGCGACGCGCTGGGCGCTGTCGGCATCGCTTCGCCCGAGGAAAGGCTCGCCGCCTATCCCCACCATCTGTCGGGCGGGATGCGCCAGCGCGTGGCCATCGCCATCGCTCTGATCAACGCCCCTGATCTTCTCATTGCTGACGAGCCGACGACCGCGCTCGACGTCACCATTCAGGGGCAGATCCTCTCCGTCGTCCAGCGTCTGGTCGCGCGCAGCCATACCGCGCTGCTGTGGATCACCCACGACCTCAGCGTCGTCGCCGGCCTCGCTGACCGCATCGCCGTCATGTATGCCGGTCGCATCGTCGAGCAGGCCGCCGTCGATGACCTCCTCACCCGCCCGCGCCATCCTTATACCGCCGGATTGCTTGCCTCGCTTCCCGAGCGGGCCGCGCATGGCGGAAGGCTTGCCAGCATTCCAGGCATGGCACCTTCCCTGCTCCATCGCCCGCAAGGCTGCGCCTTTCGCTCCCGCTGCGGGCTCGCGCGCCCGGAGTGTGGCAACGCAATGATCGCCGACAGGCAGGAAGGTGATCGCCGCTTCGCCTGCCTGCATCCTCTGGCTGATCCAGCCCGGCAGGTGATGTGATGGAGGCAACGCCGCTTCTTGCCGCTGAGCGCATCGACAAGCGATTTGAGCGCCGGCTTGATTTCGCCGGACGCCTGGCAGCCAGGCTCGGCGCTGCGCTTGGCAATGAAACCGTCCATGCGCTTGATGGCGTCAGCCTCGCCGTCATGCGCGGCGAGGTTCTGGGCGTTGTGGGTGAATCGGGCTGCGGCAAATCAACGCTCGGCCGCATCCTGGCGGGTATCATGCCAGCCTCCGGCGGCCGTATCCTGTGGCAGGGCGCGGACCGCGATCGCCTGACCGGGACCGAGCGCCGCTCTGTCAAGCTTGCCGTGCAGATGGTCTTTCAGGACCCGGCATCATCCCTCAATCCGCGCATGCGGGTCGCCGATATCATCGGCGAAGCCCCGCTTGTCCACGGCCAGGTGACGCGCGCCGAACTCGGCGATTATATCGACACGATCCTGCGCGATGTCGGGCTTGATCCGGCGATGAAGCAGCGCTATCCGCACCAGTTCTCCGGTGGCCAGCGCCAGCGTATCGGTATCGCCCGGGCACTTGCGGTCCGCCCGCAATGCATCATCGCCGATGAGGCGGTTGCAGCACTCGATGTGTCGATCCGTGCGCAGATCATCAATCTCTTCGATGAATTGCGCCAGAAGCGCGATCTGACCTATCTCTTCATCAGCCATGATCTTGGTATCGTTCGCTTCATCGCTGACCGCGTGGTGGTGATGTATCTCGGGCGTGTCGTTGAAAGCGCGCCGACCAGCGCTCTGTTCGCCGCTCCCAATCACCCCTACACGATTGCTCTTCTGGCCGGCGCGCCGCGCCTTGAGGACCGCAAGCGTGCCTTTGCCGCCATCGAGGGTGAAATTCCCTCGCCGCTCAATCCGCCTCGCGGCTGTCATTTCCATCCGCGCTGCCCGCACGTCATGGCACGCTGTCGTGAGGAAGCCCCACGTCTGAGCGAGATCGCGCCCGGTCGCCTCTCTGCCTGTCATCTCAATCAGGCATAGGACGCGGCGTCGAAAAAATGTCATGAAGCGGGTGGAGTGTGGGCGTATCAATACTTCACCCGAGCCTGTCACCGCGCATCACCGGAGCTGCCCATGATCACCATCAAGCTCAACGGCCGGCAACAAACCCTCGATGCTGATCCTGGCATGCCGCTGCTATGGGCGATCCGCGATCTCATCGGCCTGACGGGGACGAAGTTTGGCTGCGGCATCGCCCAGTGTGGCGCCTGCACCGTCCATGTCGACGGCGTGCCTACCCGCTCCTGCCAGACGCCACTGTCGAGCCTCGGCAGCGCCGAGGTGACGACCATCGAGGCCATCACCGGCCCGGTCGCAGCAGCCGTCCAGGAGGCATGGACCAAGCTTGCCGTGCCGCAATGCGGTTATTGCCAGTCGGGTCAGGTGATGGCGGCAATGGCTTTGCTGAGCGAGAACAAGACACCCAGCGACGCTGACATTGATGCCGCCATGGCTGGCAATCTCTGCCGCTGCGCCACTTATGCCCGTATCCGCACCGCCATCCACGACGCCGCCAGGGCACTCGCCTGAGGGAGATTTGACGATGCTCCACCTCCTCACCTCGCGAGCCGCGCCTCCGAGCCGCCGCGGCTTCCTTATGGCAACGCTCGGCGGCAGCAGCGGGCTGGCGCTGGGCTTTGCCTTGCCAGAATCGCTTGCTGGCGGGCGCGCCCACGCCGAGCCGCAGCGCACCCCATCGCCCTTCGCCGGCTACCTGTTCATTGATCGCAACAACACCGTCACCGTTCTCAGCGCTCATATGGATATGGGGCAGGGGATCTATCACGGCATTGCCACGCTCGTGGCCGAGGAACTCGGCGTTCCAGTGGCCGACATCAAGGTCGAGGGAGCCGCCGGCAATCCACGCCTTTACGGCAATGTCACGGTCGGCGGCGCCTTTCAGCTGACCGGCGGCTCATCCGCGACGCCGTCATCATGGGAGCGCTACCGCCGTGCCGGTGCCACTGCGCGCACCATGCTGATCGCCGCTGCCGCCAAAAGCTGGGGGGTTGCCGCAACCGAGGTGACGACGGAGGCCGGCAGCCTCGTTCACGCCTCCGGCAAGCGCGCGACCTTTGGCGAGATGGCTGAAGCAGCCTCGAATCTCACCGTCCCCACCGAGGTGACGTTGAAGGCACCCGCAGAGTGGACGCAGATCGGCGCTGACAACACGCAGCGCGTGGCCGGGCGCGACAAGGTCACAGGCGCGTTCAATTTCACCATCGATATCCGCCGTCCCGGCATGCTGTACGCGGTGGTCGCTCACCCGCCGCGTTTTGGCGGCAAGGTGAAAAGCGTTGACGCCACCGCCGCGCGCAAGGTGGCGGGCGTCGTCGATGTCATCACCATCGCCCGCGGCGTTGCCATTGTTGCCCGCAACACCTATGCCGCCATCAAGGGGCGCGAAGCGCTGAAAATCGACTGGGACGAAACCCGGGCGGAGCAGCGCGGCAGTGACGAACTCGTTGAGGCGTATCGCCGGGCACTGGCTGTGCCGGGGACAATCGCCGCCAAGCGCGGTGACGTTGCAGGAGCACTGGCGCGTGCCAGCAAGGCCATTGATGTATCATTCGAGTTTCCCTACCTCGCCCATGCGGCACTGGAACCGCTCGATGCGGTCGTTGAGCGCAAGGGCGATTCGCTTGAGATCTGGGGCGGCCATCAGCTGCCCGATTTCTATCAGGCGATCGCCGCCCAGATCGCCGGGCTGACGCCTGATCGTGTCAAAATGAACGTCATGCCGACGGGCGGTGGCTTTGGTCGGCGCGCCGTTGCCGATGGCGATGTGATCGCGGAGGCAACCGAGATTGCCAAGGCAATCGGCTGGACGGCGCCGGTCAAGCTGCTGTGGACGAGAGAAGACGATATGCGCGGCGGTCGCTACCGCCCGCTCTATGTCCACAAGCTTCGCGCCAGCCTTGGTCCCGACGGGCGTATTTCCGCCTGGCATCACCACATCGTTGGCCAGTCAATCGCCATCGGCACGGCGTTCGAGACGAGCCTTGTCAGTGGTGGTATCGATCCGACCTCGGTTGAGGGTGCCGCCGACATGCCCTACGCCGTACCCGATCTGCAGGTCGAGGTCACCAATATGCGCGCCGGTGTTCCCGTCTTGTGGTGGCGCTCGGTAGGACATACGCACACCGCCTATGCGGTTGAAACCGCGATGGACGAACTGGCTGTACTCGCTGGCCAGGACCCGGTTGCCTTCCGCCTCAAGCACCTGGCGAACAATTCCCGCGAACGCTCTGTCCTTGAAGCGGTCGCAGCCAAGGCGAAGTGGGATGAACCCCTGCCGCTGGGGCGCTTTCGCGGTGTTGCCGTCCATAAATCGTTCGGCACGGTGGTGGGGATGGTCATCGAAATCACCGCCACGGGCCCTGCCAACATCAAGGTTGAACGCGTGGTTGCGGCCGTCGATTGCGGTATTGCAATCAATCCCGACGTCATCCGTGCCCAGATCGAAGGCGGCGTCGGTTTTGGCCTTGGCGCCATCCTGCATTCGCAGATCACCCTCACCAAGGGTATCGTCGACCAGGGTAATTTCGACAGCTATCAGGTGTTGCGTTTCGACGAAATGCCCATTGTGGAGGTGCACATCCTGCCCTCGACCCGCTCACCCAGCGGCATCGGCGAGCCCGGCGTGCCGCCTGTCGGCCCGGCGCTTGCCAACGCCGTGGCAGCGGCCATCGGCAAGCGCGTGCGCATGCTGCCGTTCGACAAGGGCTTGTCAGCCTGAGGCAAGCAACAGAGCGCTGGGAAGCGCGCTCAATGCAGCGCGCGGACAGCTGATCAGCGGATCTGGGTTGCCCCGATGATGACGCCGGGGTTCGACCCGCTGGACATCTGCTGAACCAGAATCACGACACCCTTGTTGGGATCGTCGGTTTTTGCATCAACTGGCAGTTTCAACGCGCCGCCGTTCCACCGCCCGATCTCACGACTGGTGCGCACGACATTATGATAAGTGATCGTCTCGCCACGATTTTCGCCGCGCCCGATGGCGACCGTCTGCTCTTTGTCGAATTCGACAAGACTCACCCGGCAATCGCCTGGCGCTTTCTCGCTGCCGGTTCCGATGCTGACTGTCATCGTCGAACCATCCTTGGACACCGTCACAGGCACGCTGAGAGGCGCGCCGTCACCACGACCATTGCGCGCACGCACGGCCTTCGCCTCGATATCGCGACGGTCGGAACCAACGGCGTGGAAGACGCCATCGACCACTGCCTGCGGAGTATAGACCTGCCGATCTCCCCGGCCCAGCGCATAGGCACGCTGGCGTTGCGTGTTTTCAGGCAGCGCCAGCGTATCGCGCCAGCCCAGATAATCCCAGTAAGTGACCGAGTAGGACAGCACGATGATGCTCGGATCATTCACCATCTCGCCCACCAGGCGGTCGGCCGGCGGACAGGAATTGCAACCTTGCGAGGTGAACATTTCAATCACGGCGCGCGGCTGATCAGCCGCTGCAACCGGCGTGGCCAATGCAAGGGCAGCAAACATGTTCGGCAAAAAGCGTCGTAGGGTCATGGATCGTTTCCAGCAAGCGATGCCATGACCCTACGCGCAATTGTCGTCACTAGGAATTCAACTGACGGTGAGAGCCGTATGTCTGCCCCTGATCCTAAGCCGCGAGAGAACGCAGGACATAGTGCAAAATCCCCGCATTCTTGAAGTAATCCAGCTCATCCAGCGTGTCGATTCGACATAACAGCGATACTTTCTTCACCGCGCCATCGGCCATGGTGATCTCGGCCATCATCTTCTGGCGTGGCTTGATGTCAGCCAGCCCAAGGATGGTAACGCGCTCATCGCCTTTCAAGCCGAGGCTCTGCCAAGACGTGCCGGGCTCGAAGGTGAACGGCACCACGCCCATGCCGACGAGGTTCGAGCGATGGATACGCTCGAAGGATTCAGCGATGACCGCGCGCACACCCAGCAGATTAGTGCCCTTGGCCGCCCAGTCACGCGACGAGCCGGTGCCGTATTCCTTGCCGGCAAACAGAACAAGTGGTGTCTTTTCCGTGCGGTATTTCATCGCCGCATCGTAAATCGGCAGCTCTTCCTTGGACGGGTAATGGATGGTGAAGCCACCCTCACGCCCGTTTGGCCCCAGCATCTGGTTGCGGATGCGGATATTGGCGAAGGTGCCGCGCATCATCACCTCGTGATTGCCGCGCCGCGTCCCGTACTGGTTGAAGTCGAGCGGCTTGACGTGGCGCGACTGCAGATATTTGCCCGCCGGCGAATCAGCCTTGATCGACCCGGCCGGCGAGATGTGATCGGTCGTGATCGAATCCTTGAAGATGCCGAGTGTGCGCGCGCCCAGCACATCCGTCACCTGCACCGGCTTGGCGCTCATGCCGGTGAAGTAAGGTGGCTTGGCCACATAGGTCGATGTCGCATCCCAGGCATAGGTCGAGCCCGCCGGCGTCTTGATCTTGCGCCAATTGGCATCGCCCTTGAAGACATCGGCATATTTCGCCTTGAAGATCTTCTTGGTGACATTGGCGCGAATGAACGCGGTGATCTCCTTGTTCGAGGGCCAGATATCCTTGAGATAGACCGGCTTTCCGCCCTTGCCCGTGCCAAGCGGCTCGGTCGTCAAATCAACCTGGAGCGAGCCGGCCAGCGCATAGGCAACGACCAGCGGGGGCGAGGCGAGATAATTCGCCCGCACATCCGGATTGACACGTCCCTCGAAATTGCGATTGCCCGAGAGAACGGCGGCAGCCACCAGATCCTTGCCGCTGATGGTCTTCGAGATCGGCTCGGCAAGGGGGCCCGAATTGCCAATGCAGGTCGTGCAGCCAAAGCCCACCAGATTGAACCCAAGCTTGTTCAGATCCTTCTGCAGGCCGGAATTCTTCAGATATTCGGCAACCACCTGCGAACCGGGCGCGAGCGAGGTCTTGACCCATGGTTTGGTCTTCAGACCGGCGGCAACGGCGTTGCGGGCGAGCAGGCCTGCCGCCATCAGCACCGAGGGGTTCGACGTGTTGGTGCAAGACGTGATGGCGGCAATCACCACATCGCCCTGCCCGAGGTCATAGGTCGTGCCGGGAACCGGATACCGTGTGGCGGCTTCGCCCGCTTTCTTGAATTCACCTTCGAGCGCTGCGAGAAAGCCCTTTTTCGTGTCTGACAACAATACGCGGTCCTGCGGGCGCTTTGGCCCGGCAAGCGAGGGCAATACCGTCGACAGATCAAGCTCCAGCGTATCAGTGAAGACCGGGTCCGCCATCCCCTTGGTGCGGAACAGGCCCTGCGCCTTGCAGTATTTTTCAACCAGCGCGATGCGCGCCGTCTTGCGCCCCGTCTCGTCGAGATAGGCAAGCGTCTCGCCATCCACGGGGAAGAAACCGCAGGTCGCACCATATTCCGGCGCCATATTACCGATGGTCGCACGATCAGCCAGTGACAAGGCATCAAGGCCGGGACCGAAGAATTCCACAAACTTGCCAACAACCCCATGCTTGCGCAGAGACTGGGTGACGGTGAGGACAAGATCGGTCGCGGTCACGCCTTCCTTCAGTTTGCCGGTCATGCGAAAACCGATGACTTCCGGCAGCAGCATGGTGAGCGGCTGGCCAAGCATGGCCGCTTCCGCCTCGATGCCGCCAACGCCCCAGCCAAGGACCCCCAGGCCATTGATCATCGTGGTATGGCTGTCAGTACCCACCAGCGTGTCGGGATAAGCGACCTCGACGGTCGAAGTCTTGCCCTTCTTGTCGGTCTTTTTGGCCTTTGCCGTCCATACCGTCTGCGCCAGATATTCAAGATTGACCTGATGGCAGATGCCGGTGCCCGGCGGCACCACGCGGAAATTGTCGAAGGCAGACTGGCCCCACTTCAAAAAGCGGTAGCGCTCGCCATTCTGCTCGTATTCGCGCTCGACATTCTGGCCAAGCGATTTCGGCGTGCCGAAATGATCCACCACCACCGAATGGTCGATGACCAGGTCGACCGGCACCAGCGGATTGATCTTGTCAGGCGAGCCGCCAAGGACCTTCATCGCGTCTCGCATGGCGGCAAGATCGACGACCGCCGGCACACCGGTGAAATCCTGCATCAGCACGCGTGCCGGACGGAAGGCGATTTCCTTTTCGTCCTTGCCGCGATTCTTCAGCCATTGCGCCACGCCGGCGATATCGGCCTTGGTGACACTGCGTCCGTCTTCACAGCGCAGCAGGTTTTCCAGGATCACCTTCATCGAGAAGGGTAGTTTGGAAATCCCCTTGAGGCCGTTGGCTTCGGCAGCCTTCAGCGAGAAATAATCATAGCTTTTACCGCCCACCTTGAGTGTCTTGCGGCATTCATAGGAATCAATGGATTGGCTCATCTTATCCGTCCCCGGCTGGTCTGACGTTCGGCCGAGCGGTGCGCCGCCGGTTGCCCCCTGTAAGGCAGACGATACGTTCAGACGAATGATCTGATTTCATGTTGGTTGGCACTGCGCCAATGACACCAGAGAATCCGATCGAACTCGTTGATCAACTCGTCTGCATTACTCCAGAAAACACACACGCGGAAGATGGTGCACGCACGTATAAAAGATTTCCAAGGATTGCCATCGCAGCCAGCCTCGCGCATGAGTGCGTCATGCGCCTTGAGGTCAGTGAACTTGCCTGCGTGCGTGCCGGCCGCCCTGTCTTCGCCGGCCTCTCCTTCGCCCTCGACAAGGGCGAGGGGCTACTGGTGCGCGGCGCCAATGGTGCTGGCAAATCATCTTTGCTGCGCATCCTTGCCGGCCTTGATGAAGCGCAATCCGGCAAGGCGTTGATCGGCGAGGAACGCCTGTCGGCGCGCGCCAGCCATTACGTCGCCCACAGCGATGCGGTGAAGCCGGCGATGACGGTGGCCGAGCACCTGCGCTTCTTCTCGCAACTCCTCGGCGCCCCGGACAACAGCGAGGAGCGCCTCGCCGCGGCTCTGGCAGCCCTCGACCTTGCCGCCCTGCATGACACCCCGGCGCGCTATCTTTCCGCTGGACAGAAGCGCCGCCTGGCGCTGACCCGCCTGCTGCTTGCCCGGCGCACCCTCTGGCTTCTCGATGAGCCAACCGCAACGCTTGATTCATCGTCCCTGCACCGTTTCGAGACGATCATTGCCGCTCATCGCGCTGAAGGCGGCATGGTGATTGCCACCACTCACGAAGCGCTCGCCATCCCCGGCGCGCTTTCTCTCACATTGGCCGCACCATGACTGCGGCCCTCCTTGCCCTGTTTCGTCGCGATCTTCTGCTCGCCGCCCGCTCCGGCGGCGTATCGCTGACGGGCGCCCTGTTCTTTCTCGTTTTGTGCGGCATCATTCCCTTTGCTATCGGGCCTGATCAGAAACTCCTGTCGCGCCTGGCGCCAGCCATCCTGTGGATCGGCGTTCTTCTTGCCTCGCTGCTTGGCCTCGATCGCCTGTTCCACGCCGATGAGGAGGACGGCACGCTCGACCTGCTGATGGCATCTCCAGCCCCTCTGACGGCGGTCGTCATGGTCAAATGCCTGGCGCATTGGCTCACAACCGGCCTGCCGCTCATCCTCATCACCCCCCTGCTCGCCATCCTGCTCGGGCTCGACTGGCAATATCTGCCGCGCCTTCTGCTGACGCTGTGCATCGGCACGCCGGCTCTCACCTGCCTTGGCTCCATCGGCGCCGCCCTGACCTTGTCGCTGCGCCGGGGCGGCCTTGTGCTTGCCGTCATCATCCTGCCGCTTGCCCTGCCACTGCTGATCTTTGCCGTCGCCGCAGCCTCGGCCGACGGCACAGGCAACAGCGCGCGGGCGCCTTTATTGCTCCTTGCGGCGGTGGCGCTCGTTATCCTTGCTTTTGCACCCTTTGTGAGCGCTGCCGCCCTGAGGCTCACACGCAACTGATGCCGCGCCGCCATCTTCCACCGGCGGCAAGCGTGGATTAAAAGAAAATTGTGCGATTCGTTTGCAGGAGGGTATCTTGCCACGTCTGTTCACCGGGCTCGAATTCCCTTCAATTGTCGCCCAGCGCCTGGCGATCATGCGTGGCGGCCTGCCAGGTGCGCGCTGGATCGAGCCCAGCGATTTCCATGTCACGCTGCGCTTCATCGGCGACATCGACCCGCATCTTGCCGATGATATCGCCGATCTCCTGACCTCGATCCATCGCCGGGCCTTTTCTCTGCGCCTGACCGGCCTTGACTGGTTCGGTAAGGAGAAACCGCATTCGCTTTATGCGGCGGTTGCGCCCTCAAGCGAGCTGAGCGAACTGCAGGCGGAACAGGAACGCCTGATGCGCCGCCTGGGCCTCGCGCCGGAACCGCGCAAATTTAACCCGCATGTGACGCTTGCCCGCCTGCGTGACACCAGGCCATGGCAGGTGAGCGAGTGGATCGCCATGCACTCCCCCTTGGCATTACCAGCATTCGATATCGGTCGCTTTGTTCTGTTTTCCTCGCGCGCCTCGGTAGGCGGCGGACCTTATCTCGTTGAGGAAACCTATCCCCTGATCGCTGCCTGACGGGCAATCCGCCGGCCGGCAATCAGCCAGTAAACGAGGCCCGCCACCGCGCCTGCCGCGCCGACCAGTACAAGATCATCGCGGTCAACCGCCGGCCCGCCGGGATTGGCCTGTCCAAACCGCAACGCAAGCGGCAGGCCGGTCAAAAATGCTGCAACGAATATGTGGAACAGGATGTCACGCCGGCGCGCGATGATCGCCAGGACAGCCAACAGGGTGATTGCGGCCAGAACCGGCGCAAAAAACGGTCCAAGCGCCAGAAGTGCTGCTTGCGTGAGCCCATCCGGGGTGACCTGCACCAGAGCCGCCGTGACGAGCGCAAACTGGATCGCGGTTGCAGCGAACGCCGCATAGGCTCCACCCACGCCCGCTCCCAGGACGCCACCTATCAACAAACCATGTCCGATCAGTCCGGCAAGCAGGATGGCGATGATGTGGCGGATCACGGCAAATCCCTCACGACAGGCTGGTGGCGCTGACCGGCTGATGCCGATCGGCAATCTTGAGTTTCGCTGTTTCTGAGCGCAATTGGCCACAAGCCGCAAGAATATCGCGCCCGCGCGGCGTGCGGACGGGGGAGGCATAGCCGCCGGCGAATATGATTTCCGAGAAGCGCTCGATGGTTGGCCAATCGGAACACTGATGCAGCGTGCCGGGCCATGGATTGAAGGGGATGAGGTTGATTTTTGCCGGCATGCCGTCAAGAAGCCGCAGCAAGCGCCGCGCATCCTCAGGGCTGTCATTGACATCCTTGAGCATCACATACTCATACGTGATGCGCCGGGCATTGCTGGCGCCGGGATAGGCAGCGCAGGCCGCCAGCAGCTCTGCGATCGGATATTTGCGGTTGAGCGGGACCAGCCGGTCGCGCACCTCGTCGGTGGTTGCGTGCAGAGAGATTGCCAGCATGGCGCCGGTGTCCGCACCAAGCCGCGGGATCATCGGCACCACGCCCGAGGTTGAAACCGTGATCCGGCGCCGCCCGATCGACAGACCTTCTCCGTCGCTGATGGTCGCCATCGCCTCGCTGACCGCGTCGAGATTATAGAGCGGCTCGCCCATCCCCATGAACACGATATTGGTGATATAGCGCCCGCCATCACGCGGTACGATCGCCTCATCGCCAGCGACAAGACCGGGCCAGTCGAGAAGATCATCGCGCGCGACCATCACCTGGGTAACGATTTCAGCCGCCGTCAGATTGCGCACCAGCTTCTGCGTGCCGGTATGGCAAAACGAGCAGGTGAGCGTGCAACCCACCTGCGAGGAAACGCACAGCGTGCCTCGCCCCTCTTCGGGAATATAGACGCATTCGATGTCATGGCCGACCTCGCCGGCAAAACGGCCCGGCAGGCGCAGCAGCCATTTGCGCGTGCCATCGACCGACACCTGGCGCACCGCGACCGGCGGGCGGGCCAGCGAAAAGGCATTTGCCAGCGCCACACGCAGATCCTTGGCGACATTGCTCATGGCCAGAAAATCACTGACCCCGCGATGATAGATCCAGTGCCACAGCTGCTCGATCCGCATCTTCAGCGCGCGCGCCGGCACGCCAACCGATGTCAAGGCCGCCGCCAGCCCGTCGCGGTCGCATCCGGCAAGCGACGGTTTGATCGCGGCGCCCGACAGGCGGGCCGGCGATGCATCCATGTCAACGCTGACGATCATATCCTCATGCATCCTGCCAACGCCTGAAAGCGGGCGAGGCGCCGAGAGGCCCTCGCATCGCCGCTGTCTATAAGCAAAAAATCGACGCGCGTCGATTGCCGGACATGCCGGCTGCAACGCTGCTTGCGGCTATTTGCATTCCTTGGAGATGCGATCAAGCGCACCCGAAATACCGGCAAGAGCGTAGGTATCAACGGTCATGGTGCCGCGCTGCGAGATGCCATGCACCTTGAGCTCCCGCGATTTACGCACCAGATCGACAAACTGGGTCTCCTCGGCGGCATTGAGTAGCCACGCGCCCTGTTCCTTGGTGAACATCATGAAGCGTCTGGTCCCGGCGGCGCCGATCACCTCGACGACAGTGTTGGATTTGTCCTTGATCGCATAGCCAAGCGTCACAAACAGTTCATTGCGTACATTCTGTGCCGGGCGATGGGCGATGAACAGCATGGTGGCGTTGCGCCGCGCCGTCCCCGGCTGGATATCCTTGGGCAGGCTTGCTTGCGGCGAACCGACCAGATAGCACTCGCGGCCCTGCGGCGCCTGAACGGCATAGGCGGCCCAGGCGGAAAATTTGCCAAGCTCGACCGGCGTCGGTGTGCCTGTCGCCGGGCGCGCCGCAGCGCCCTGCGCATAGGCCTCACGGCCTGAAAGCGGCAGGACGACAAGGGCTAGGAACAACAGGGCTGCGGGATTTTTCATGGCGATGATCATGTTGAAGCGAGGCATGCGACAGGCTTTAAGCGGCAATAGGATGAATGAACACTTAATATGATGTAAAGCGATGTCGATGCACGCCGCCGGTTACAGGCCAGCCCGTGCGGCAATTTTGAGGCATCCTCTCTCCCAGGCGCTGGTAAATGTCGTTATGTCGAACCACCAGCCGGGCTGTGTTAGGAGGAGGCCTCGTGAGGTCTGCCAGCCAACAGGATAGGATGTGGCCATCGCTGATGACGACAAACAGACGCAGGCGCGCAACATCTCCCGATGGATGATGTCTCTGACACGCAATGGCGACCGCAGCGCATTCGCGTCACTGTTTGATTACTTTGCCCCGCGCCTGAACAGCTATCTTCTGCGTCTTGGCCTTGAGCGGATGGCGGCGGAGGAAATCACGCAGGAGGTGATGCTGACACTGTGGTTGAAACCGGGTCTTTTCGATCCCTCGAAATCCTCGTTGTCAACCTGGCTCTTCCGTATCGCCCGCAATCGCCGCATCGACGCCGCACGCCGCGAACGGCGGGGACGGATCGATGAAAACGATCTCATGCTGCACCCCGCAGCCACCCCCATGCCAGATGACATTCTGGCCGAAGCTGCTCGCGCCGATCATGTCCGCATGGTGATGGCTGATTTGCCGCCCGACCAGATCAACCTGCTGCGTCTGGCCTTCTTTGACGGGCTCTCGCACAGCCAGATCGCTGACGCGACCGGCCTGCCGCTTGGCACGGTTAAATCACGCATCAGGCTGGCGTTCGCGCGCCTGCGCCACAAGCTCGCGAGCCGGGGGATCGACCGCGACGCGTGAGGCAGCCAAGACGGCTTCAGCGCAAGAAACGGGTCGCAATAGAGTTCTCTTGGTGGCATTTCTCCGGGGAATTCGGAGATGTCTTGCCATGCTTCCTCCCCTGCTCAATCGTCTGGTGATCGCCAATGCCGGCATGCACGCAGCCGATCAGATCGCGCTGGTGGCTCTGCCGCTGGCAGCCGTCACCCTGTTTTCCGCCTCGCCCGCCCTCATCGGCGCCCTCGTGGCGGCGCAAGGCATGGCCTGGCTCATCGTCTCATTGCCGGGCGGGATTGTTGTTGACCGCCTCGGCCCGTCCCGCCTGGCGCGGTTGGCGCCCTGGTTGTCGCTTGCCGGGCTGACCCTGGCGCTGTTAGCTCTCACGCTTGCAAGCCCCTATCTGCTCGGTTTGGCCGTTTTTATTTCGGCAACCGGCACCGTTTTGTTTGTCCTTGCTCTTGCCACCCTGACGCCGCGTCTGCTGCCGCCAACCGCGTTTGCAAAGGCCAATGGCCGGCTTGAGCTCGCTCGTGCCCTTGTCACACTGCCAGCGCCAACCATCATAGCCTGGCTGATCGCGCATGTGTCCACCAACGCCGCCTTTATCGCCGCCCTTGCCGCCGCCGCCATGGCAATCATCGCGCTCAGCTCCATGCCAGACCCGCCACCATCCGCACAACCGCCCCGCCACCCCCTTCAGGATATTCGCGAGGGGCTCTTGTTCGTGTGGCATCAGCCGATACTGCGCGGCATTCTCAGCTGTGCTCTGGCCTGGAACGCCGCCTTTTTCGCGCTCGTCGCCGTCTTTGTGCCTTTTGCCTTGAATATCGCTCAACTCAGCGTGCAGGATATCGGTCTGGCATTGTCGGGGCAGGGCGTCGGCCTTCTGCTGGGCGCGCTCACCGCCGGCACCATCGTCACCCGCTTTCAACCCCGCTTCATTCTCATCCTCGGGCCGCTGTCCTCGGTGGCCGGCGCCACGTTGATCTTCATCTCGGCCGGGCATTCCGCCATTTATACCGCCGCTGCGGGTTACTTCCTCGTCGGCTTTTGTCCCATGCTGTGGCTGGTATGCCAGACGAGCCTGCGCCAGTCGGTGACGCCTGCGCCCCTGCTTGGCCGCGTCAACGCCACCATCCAGCTGGCGATTTATGGCGTCCGCCCGCTTGGCGCCCTGCTGGGCGGAGCACTTGCTGATCGCCTGGGCCCCGGCGCCGCCCTTGTCCTGGTGATCGCCCTGTTTGCGCTGTCGGCGCTGGCCGCCACCCTCTCCGATCTCGGACGCCTGCGTGCCATGCCGGCGGCAGCGACAGAGCCGCTTGTCTGACACCCCTTCCGGGAGATCACAGGGCAAGCTAGGGTCGCGCGAACAACAGGAGAAGACGACATGGAGCTTCAGGACACAGCCGCCATCATCACCGGTGGCGCGTCGGGATTGGGCGAGGCAAGCGCCAGAAGGCTGGCGGCGGCGGGCGCGCGCGTTGCCCTGTTCGATCTTGCCGAGGAGCGCGGGCGCATGGTCGCCAGCGATATCGGCGGGCTCTTCTGCCGTTGTGATGTGACGGACGAGGCCTCTGTCGAGGCAGCCCTTGCCGCCGCCGCTGCGGCTCATGGCGAGGCGCGGATCGCCATCAATTGCGCCGGTATCGCCACCGGACAGAAGACCGTCAACCGCAGGAAGGAAAGCGGCGCCATCGTGCCGCATGATCTGGCAAGCTTCACCCGGACCGTCGCGATCAACCTGATCGGCACCTTCAATGTCGCCTCCAAAGCCGCCGCCCGCATGGTGGCATTGCCCCCGCGCGGCGAGGATGGCGAGCGCGGCGTCATCGTCATGACGGCCTCGGTCGCCGCCGAGGATGGCCAGATCGGCCAGGCCGCCTACGCCGCCTCGAAGGGTGGCGTTGCCTCGCTTACTTTGCCGATGGCCCGCGACCTGTCACGCGATGGCGTGCGGGTGATGACCATCCTGCCCGGCCTCTTCCACACGCCCATGTTCGACACCCTGCCACCTGAGGTGCAGGTGGCGCTCGGCGCCAGCGTTCCCTTCCCCTCCCGGCTCGGCAAGCCCGCCGAATATGCCGCTCTTGTCCAGTCGATCTGCGAGAACCCGATGTTGAACGGCACCACCATCCGCCTCGACGGGGCACTCAGGATGGCGCCACGATAAGCTTTCGTGCCGCCTGATCCATCGCCCGCGCCAACTCGATATCAAGCGCGGTCAGACCGCCGGCATCGTGCGTTGACAACGTTACCTCGACGTCGCGGTAGACATTGCGCCATTCGGGATGATGGTTCATCGCCTCGGCGATGAAGGCCACCCTTGTCATGAAGGCGAAGGCGTCAGCGAAGCAGGCGAAGCGAAAGTCGCGCTCAATGGCCTCGCGCCCCTCGACAAGGCTCCATCCCGGCAGGCTGGCAAGCGCTTCAAGGCGGGCGTTTTCATCAAGACGGGGAGGGATCATGAGATGGCTTGTCCTGTCATGCATCATCGGGCGCGGCGCACACATTGTACATTGGCGCCGCCATTTTGCAGCCTTGCAATCAGCCGCGCCGCCAGGCGGCGATGAAGCACGCCGGGGCGGCGCGCATCGCGTTGGCGCGGATTGGGCAGGGCAACCGCCAGCAGCGCTCCTTGAGCGGTGTTGAGTGCGGTTGCGCTGACGCCGAACGCGTGACGGGCGGCGGCTTCAACGCCGAAAATGCCGTCACCCCATTCCACCATATTGAGATAAACCTCGATCACGCGATCTTTCGGCCACACCAGTGTCAGCCATAGAGCCAGCGGCGCTTCGAGACCTTTGCGGATCCATGAGCGGCCCTGCCAGAGAAACAGGTTCTTTGCCGTCTGCTGGGTAATCGTCGACGTGCCTCGCACATCATCATCGCGCTCTTCGGCGCGGCGCAACGCATCCCGTATCGCACCAGGATCGATACCGTAATGGCGGCAGAAGCCGCCATCTTCCGACGTGACAACGGCTGCAACCAGAGCGGGCGATATCTGCTCAAGCGGCACATAGACGCGCTCGACCGGCAATCCCTGAACATAGCGCCACAGCATCAGTGTCGAGGGCGGAGGAACAAAACGATAGACCAGCGCCAGACCATAAGGCAGAGCCAACAGCACAATGACGGCGATGGCTGCGCGGCGCCACATCACCGGCCAGCCTCGATGGATCGAGGCCCGACGCCTGCCATCTCAGATGACATTGACTTCCCGCACCGGGGTCCCCGCAGCGATACGCTCATAGCCAAAAATTCCGACATCAAGCGTGACCGGGCCGCCATGGATGATCCATTCAGCGACCGACAGGCCGGCGCCTGCTGCCTGTTGTACGCCATGGCCGGAAAATCCATTGGCAAAATAAAAATTCCCAACCTGCGGATGCGGGCCCAGAACAGCGTTCTGATCAAAGGTGTTGTAATCGTAATGGCCCGCCCAGGCGCGCACCATCTTGACTGATTCAAGGGCTGGAATTCGCGCCGCCAGCGCCGGCCAGACGACCTCGTCGAATTGCGCGTAATCGACCTCGAAATCACCATCTGCGCGCGGATCACGTGCTTCATCGGGTGAAATGCCGCACAGGTAAACCTCGCCCTCCGGGCGCACCCACGCCCCACCCGGCTCAATGAGCAGCGGCAATCCAGGCAGGGGCGTGCGGCAGGACAGGACGAAGACCGAGCGCTTGCGCGGTTCTACCGGTAAATTGACACCCGCCATCGCCGCCACATCACCACCCTGCGGCCCGGCCGCATTGACGATTGCACCGGCGGCAATCCGCCGCCCGCTCTTCAACCGCAGCGCCTGAACCTGCTGATGATCATGGTCGATTGCCATCACCTCGTCATGGATATAAGCGACGCCTTTGGCGCGCGCCTCGCGCCGCATCACCTGCATCACCCCGTAGGCATCAAACCACCCTTCGCCTTCTGGCCCGAAACTGCCAAGCGCCAGCCCCTCGATCGACAACCATGGAAAGCGTATCGCCATGTCGTCGGGCTCAAGAAGTATCGTTGCCGCCCCCTCCGCCCGCTGCACCGCCAGATTGGCCTGCGCAATCGCACGCCCCTCCTCGCCCGCCAGCAGCAGATAGCCACGCTCGTGGAAGGAGGCGGAGGCGCCCGCGCCAAAACGGTCGCTGAACTGCTCCCTCATCAATTTCAGCCCATAGCGCGACAGACGCACATTGGCAGGTGTCGAGAATTGCTGGCGGATGCTGGCGGCCGACAGGCTGGTCGAGGCGAATTGATAGCTCGGATCACGTTCGATGACACAAACACTGCCGGTGAAGCCGCAATCATGGGTGAGCGCGTAGGCTACACCCGATCCCAGCGCTGCGCCGCCAATGATAACAATGTCGTAGCGCTCACCAGGCATCATCCAGCCCTCCATCGCAAGTCGCGTGGCGGCCACGCTTGTTGATCTCTATGGTGCCCTCGATCAACAATCGCAGCGATTCCCTTAAAGTTGGAAAGTTCAACGATGTCCACTGCTCCTGCACAAAACCTGCGTCCGCGCCGCAGCGTGCTGTACCTGCCAGGCTCTAACGCGCGCGCCCTCGAGAAGGCAAGAACCGTTGCCGCCGATGCACTCATCCTCGATCTTGAGGACGCCGTGGCGCCCGATGCCAAGGACACGGCGCGCCAGCAGATCGCTGACGCGGTGGGCGCAAAATCATTCGGCCGCCGCGAAGTGGTTGTGCGCATCAACGGGCTTGCAACCCCCTGGGGCGAGGCTGATCTTGCCGCAATCGCTGCCGCGGGCCCCGATGCCATCCTCATCCCCAAGGTCGAGACGGGCGGCGACATTCTGGCCGCAGGCCATCGCCTTGAGGCGCTGGATACGACACGATCGATCGCCCTGTGGGCGATGATGGAAACGCCTGCCGCCATATTCAACGCCGAGAGCATCGCACGCGCCCGGCGAGAGCCTCATGGCAGCCGCTTTGCAGCTCTCGTTATGGGCACCAACGATCTGGCCAAGGAAACCCGCGCCCGCCTCGTGCCAGGCAGGGCGCCCATGCTCACCGCCCTGTCTTTGTGCGTGCTGGCAGCCCGCAGCCACGGCCTCGACATCCTCGATGGTGTCTTCACCGCCATCAAAGACCATGAGGGCCTGCGCCGCGAATGCATCGAGGGGCGTGACCTTGGCATGGATGGCAAGACGCTGATCCATCCCGACCAGATCGCCATCGCCAATGAGGCGTTCGCACCCGCTGCCGACGAAGTGGCGTTGGCCCGGCAGATCATCGCCGCCTTCGCCGCGCCCGAGGCGAAAGGCAAAGGCGTGCTGACGGTCGAGGGCAGGATGGTTGAGCGGCTCCATGCCGAGATCGCCACGCGCATCGTCGCCATTGCCGATGCCATTGCCGCCCGGGCGGCGTGAAGGGAGAGCACTGTCATGCAACCAAGCCGCAGCGACAAGACGGAGTATGGCCGCTTCTTCGAGGAGTTTCACCACGGCGACATCATCCATCATGCCACTCCGCGCACGCTGGGAGAAGCAGACGCGACACTGGCGACTGCCCTTTATGGCAGCCGCTTTGCCGTGACGTCCTCGCAAGCCTTCGCACGCGCCATCGGCTACGCGCAAAGCCCGCTCGATGACATGCTTGTCTTCAACGTCGTCTTCGGCAAGACCGTTCCTGACATCTCCCTCAACGCCGTTGCTAACCTCGGCTATGCCGCCTGCCGTTTCCTTGGCCCGGTCTATGCCGGCGAGACGCTCCACGCGCGCTCTGAAATCATCGGTCTGAAGGAAAATTCCAACCGCGAAACCGGCGTCGTCTATGTCAGGAGCCAGGGGTTCAAGGAGGATGGCACGCCAGTGCTTGACTATGTGCGCTGGGTGATGGTGCGCAAGCGCGACAAGGCATCACCCGCTCCCCAGCCGCTGATCCCCACCCTGCCATCGGTCGTCAGGCCCGACCATTTCGCCGAGGTGCTGCCCCGGCTGGCGATGGAGAATTATGACTATGTACGCGCCGGCCAGCCCTACACCTGGGATGATTACACCGTCGGTGAAAAGATCGACCATGTCGATGGCATGACCGTGGAGGAGGCCGAGCACCAGCTCGCCACCCGCCTCTACCAGAACACGGCGCGGGTTCACTTCAACCAGCACAGCGAATCACAAAATCGCTTCGGCCGCCGACTGGTCTATGGCGGCCATATCATCGCCATTGCCCGGGCGCTCTCGTTCAACGGGCTGGCGAATGCCTTTTGCATCGCCGCCATCAATGGCGGGCGTCATGTAGCGCCGATCTTTGCCGGTGATACGGTGTTTGCGTGGACGCGCATTCTCGACAAGGCCGAGGTGCCGGATCGCCGCGATGTCGGCGCGCTGCGCCTGCGCCTGATCGCCACAAAAAATCGTCCCTGCGCTGATTTCCCCAAACGCGACGATAAAGATCAGTATGATCCCGCCATCGTCCTTGATCTCGACTATTGGGTGTTGATGCCCCGACGCTGAGCCACCACATCCGGCGTCGCCCTGGAAAAGAACCGCCAGATTTCATGCGCCGAATCGATATCGAGATTCTGCCCCCCGGAATGGATATCGATGCCTGCGCGCTGCAACGTGGCGGCGAGCGCTGGTATGCGGTGACCGCCACCATTGATGCGGTAAAGTTCGACAGCCTTGCCCGGCGGGCATTTCCACACGATATGCGTCACTGTTGACTGGTCGCTCGGATCGGTATCCGCCATCGCCCGGGCAGCCATGTCATCCAGACAGCCATTGGCCCGGCGCCAGTGCACCACGGTTTCCTGCGTGCCAACGGTATAGACCTTGCCGCGCGTGATCGACGCCGGGTCGGTCGCGTCATAAGGGATGACCCCATCATTCGTCCCGTTCATGACCAGAATTGGCCGCGGCTGCTGCGGATGGCATGCCTGTGCCAGACCCGGCCACAGACTGGCGGCAATCGCCGCCCCGCCGGCAAATACATCCGCCCGCTCGCAAAGCAGCCTGTACGTCATGAGACCGCCATTCGACAGGCCGGTGACGAAGACGCGTTTGCGATCAACGATCCCTTCTCCCGCCAGATGATCGACCAGCGAAACAAGAAACGCGACATCATCCACACCGGCTACGGGGCGCCGGCCAAGGAAGGCCTCCGGCGCCCGCCCGTCCATCCACGCCAGATTGATGCCTTCGGGAAAGGCGGCGACAATCTCGCCCTTGGCGACCAGATCCTGCCAGGTCATTCGCCCGCGTACATCCTCGGGGCGCTGTGCGTTGCCATGGAGAACGATGACGAGCGGGCGTGCCTGCTCCCCTTGCGGGCGATCAATCAGGACACGGCGTTGAAAGCCGCCCGATGGAAACATCCATGTTTCGCTGGCATGGGCCACTCCATGCACGCCCGACAGCAAACCCAGAGCCATCAGCAGGGCTATTCTCAGCCTCACAAATTTATGCCAGCCCCTCGCAGCCATCAACATCACTCGCTCTCCAGCCCAGAGATGCGTATATTTACGATGAGACTGCATGAACGGCAGATAAACAGACGCACCCCTATCCTTCATTATGCTTTAAGCAGCATTACTGCGTTGCCAGCCGTCCCTAACGGCGTTAGCGCTAGTGGTGACGGTGCTTTTGTTGGAATCACGATCAGTATATGGCCGGTTTTGTACAATACGCGGCTCTGGTACCATCGCCGCTCGGCTGACGCCTTGACCTATGCAGCCTTTGTCGCATTGACGCGAACCGGGCGGCGCGACATGGGTTTGTTGTCCTCGAAGGGTTACCCTTGCTATGTCCAGATCGGTTCTGCCAGCCTCACGCCCCCTGTCTCCGCATCTGCAGATCTATCGCTTCAGCCTGCTGATGGCCTCATCCATCGTCCACCGCATCACCGGCGCGGGCCTTTATTTTGGCACCTGCCTGGTGGTTTTTTGGCTGTTGGCATTAGCCAGCGGGCCTCAAGCCTACGCCACCTTCGCCAAACTGGCTGGCAGCCCTCTCGGCCTGCTGATTCTGTTTGCCTACACCTGGGCCCTGATGCAGCACATGATGGGCGGCTTGCGCCACCTCATCTGGGATACCGGCGCCAGCCTGTCGGTCGCTGCCGCCCGGCGTCTGGCTGCAGCCGGCTGGCTTATTGCTCTCCTGCTGACACTTGCCGTCTGGGCAATTGTCTTCATCGTCCGCTGAGGAGATCGCCATCATGACCGCACCCATGCGCACCCCGCTCGGCAAGGTTCGCGGACTTGGTTCTGCCAGGACCGGCTCCGATCATTTCTGGCAGCAGCGCCTGACGGCGATCGCCAACATCCCGCTCTTGCTTGCCTTCATCGCCATTCTGATCATCGGCGTTGGCAAATCCCATGACGAGGCGCGCGCTCTTGTCGCTCATCCTCTCATCGCCATCGTGCTATTGCTGGTGGTTCTATCGGGTGTCATCCACATGCGTCTTGGCATGCAGGTCATCATCGAGGACTACATTCATGGCGAAGGCGCCAGGATCTTGGCCATCGTGGCCAATACCTTTTTTGCCATCATCGTCGGGCTGGCGGCTGTTTTTGCCATATTAAAGCTCAGCTTCGGCGTCTGAAGCAGCTCGGAGAACTCTCATGGCCGACGGACATGCAAACGGCAAGGCGACCCCCATGACCAATGGCAAGGCCTACCGCTTTATCGATCACACCTTCGACGTGGTGGTGGTGGGCGCGGGCGGTGCGGGCTTGCGGGCAGCGGTCGGCTGCTCCGAAGCCGGCCTCAAAACGGCCTGCATCACCAAGGTCTTTCCCACCCGCTCGCATACTGTGGCAGCGCAGGGCGGCATCTCGGCGGCGCTTGGCAATATGGGCGAGGATGACTGGCGCTTTCACATGTACGATACGGTGAAAGGCGCGGACTGGCTGGGCGATCAGGATTCGATTGAATACCTTGTGCGCAACGCGCCTGCCGCCGTCTACGAGCTTGACCATTGGGGCGTGCCGTTCTCGCGCACCGAGGAAGGCAAGATCTACCAGCGCCCCTTTGGCGGCATGACCATCAATTACGGCAAGGGAACAGCACAACGCACCTGCGCTGCCGCCGACCGCACCGGCCATGCAATCCTCCACACGCTTTACGGTCAATCGCTGCGCAATCAGTGCGATTTCTTCATCGAGTATTTCGCCATCGACCTCATCATGGATGACGAAGGCGCCTGTCGCGGTGTCGTCGCCCTGAAAATGGATGATGGCACGCTGCATCGCTTCCGAGCCGCCCGCACCATCCTGGCGACCGGCGGTTATGGCCGTGCCTATTTCTCGGCAACGTCCGCCCATACCTGCACCGGCGATGGCAACGCCATGGTGCTGCGCGCCGGCCTGCCGCTGGAAGACATGGAATTCGTGCAGTTCCACCCGACCGGCATTTACGGCGCCGGCTGCCTCATCACCGAAGGCTCGCGCGGCGAAGGCGGCTATCTCACCAATTCGGCTGGCGAGCGCTTCATGGAACGCTACGCGCCATCGGCCAAGGACCTCGCCTCGCGTGACGTCGTCTCGCGCGCCATGACCATGGAAATCCGCGAAGGGCGGGGCGTCGGCAAGAAACAGGATCACATCTTCCTGCATCTTGACCACCTCGATCCGAAAATCCTGCATGAGCGCCTGCCGGGCATCTCCGAAAGCGCCAAGATTTTCGCCGGTGTCGATGTCACACGCGAACCGATCCCGGTCATTCCTACCGTCCACTATAATATGGGCGGCATTCCCACCAATTATCATGGCGAGGTGCTGACGAAAAAGGACGGAGATCCGGACGCCGTCGTCCCCGGCCTGATGGCGATTGGCGAGGCGGCCTGCGTCTCGGTCCATGGCGCCAATCGGCTGGGATCGAACTCGCTGATCGATCTCGTGGTCTTTGGCCGCGCCGCCGGCCTGCGCTGCGCTGAAGCCATCAAGCCCGGCGAGAAGCAGCCGGAATTGTCCGCAAAGGACGGGCAGCTCGCCATCGAGCGCCTCGACCGCTTCCGCCATGCCTCGGGCGCCACACCCACCGCCGAATTGCGCGCCGAGATGCAGGCGATCATGCAGGCTGATTGCGCTGTCTACCGCACCGGCGAAACGCTGGCGGCCGGCAACAGCAAGATCCACAAGGTCTGGTCGGGCGCTGATGACATTCGCACCACTGACCGCTCGCTCATCTGGAATTCCGATCTCATCGAGACGCTCGAATTCGACAATCTCATCGCCCAGGCGGTGGTGACGCTCGAATCAGCCGTCAACCGTACCGAGAGCCGTGGCGCGCATGCGCGTGAGGATTATGCCGAGCGCGATGACAAGAACTGGATGAAACACACTTTGTGCTGGGCTGACGACAGGACAAAAAAAATCGTGATCGATTACCGGCCTGTGCACACCTACACGATGTCAAACGACATCGTGTACATCGCACCGAAGGCGCGGGTGTATTGAGAAAGCGTAAGGCGCAACATGAGCGAACCGGACAACCTCGTCTTGCAACTCCTGCGCCGCATGGACACCCGGCTTGACCGGATCGAGAACCGCCTTGACGATCTGACCCAGCGTGTCGGCTCGGTTGAACGGCAAACGGCCAATATTCGCGACGATATCGTGCGTATTGATGTCCGGCTCGATCACATGGAGCGCCGCCTTGATCGCATCGAAAAGCGGCTCGAACTTGCCGATGCGTGAGTAACGCCTTCTTACGAAAGACTTCAACCGAACGGAACAGCAGGCCCATGGCTGAATTCACACTCCCCCGCAATTCCCGTGTCGTTACCGGCAAGACATGGCCAAAGCCGGCCAACGCCACACGCACCACTGAATTCCGCATCTACCGCTACGATCCGGACGGTGAATCGAACCCGCGCCTCGACACCTATTTGGTCGATCGCGATGATTGCGGGCCGATGGTTCTCGATGCGCTCATCTGGATCAAGAACAAGGTTGACCCCGGTCTGACCTTCCGCCGCTCGTGCCGCGAAGGTATCTGCGGCTCCTGCGCCATGAATATCGGCGGCGCTAACACCCTCGCCTGTACGCGCGGCATGGATGAGGTCGGCCCGGTCATCACCATCTACCCGCTGCCCCACATGCCGGTGATCAAGGATCTGGTGCCGGATCTCTCCAATTTCTATGCCCAGCACGCCTCCATCGAACCCTGGCTTCATACTGTTTCGCCGGAACCTGAAAAGGAATGGCTGCAATCGCGCGAGGAGCGCGAGAAGCTTGACGGGCTTTATGAGTGCATCCTGTGTGCCTGCTGTTCCACCTCCTGCCCGAGCTATTGGTGGAATGGCGACCGCTATCTCGGCCCTGCCGTCCTGCTGCAGGCCTATCGCTGGCTGATCGATTCGCGCGATGAAGCGACCGGTGAGCGCCTGGACAATCTCGAGGACCCCTTCCGCCTCTATCGCTGCCACACCATCATGAATTGCGCCCAGGCCTGCCCCAAGGGGCTCAATCCGGCCAAGGCGATTGCCGAGATCAAGAAGATGATGGTGGAGCGGCGGGTCTAGCCCGCCGCCTTGATGAGCCGCAATTCCTCGTCAAGCATCGCCTTGGCAATGCCCACACCGCCGCTGATCGCCTCGCGCATGAGGGACATCGGCGTTGGCATGGATGAGGGGATGGTGCCGACCGCCTCGTCCTGATCGAAGACGATTTTGCCGCCGAATTTCTTGCACAGGCCACGCATCGCCGAATTGCTGGTCAGGCAATGAAAGGTGACATCGCTCACCGAGCGATTGCGCGCGGCATCGATAATCCGCTTGAAAAGCTCAGAGCCGATCCCATGCTCCTGATAAGAAGCCTCGACACTGAAGGCGGCCTCCGCCTGCGCTGGCCATGACGGGTGGATGAGATGCAGCTCCGCCACCGCCCGCAATGTGCCAGCGTCGAAATACCCGTAAAAGACGGTCAGTGTCTTGATCGAGCGCTCTGCGTAACCTTGGAGAAAACTGTCTGAAACGAAACCCTGGAAACGTTTCCTGCGGCTGTCGCTATCTAGTCTGAGTAAATGAGCGGCGAACGCCTCACGATCAGCAGGCCACAGGCGCCTGATGGCACCACGTCCAATAAAACTACCCGGCATTGCAAACTCCTCACGATATCCTCGTGTCGATCTGAACCCGTGGCGATTCCCCTGACGTCATATGGTGCTTCACTGCCTGAACGGCAAGTGAAATATTTGTGCAGTGCAACATAGAAATGACATTAATCGTATGAGCAAGATCATGCCGGCAAATACGCACATTTCCGCAGCCTAGACGGTAGAAAATGATCATTTTCGTTCATTTGAGCTCGATTGCGGCCAATTGTGCCGTCCCGTTCATTCCAAAACATTGCCACCAGCAAATGGGTCAGGCCGCAGCGCCGGCATCCCCGGCCACCCCATCATCATGAACCGACCGGGCGCTGGTGGTCTCGACCATCCGCTGCTTGCGCGCACGGCCTCCTGATGGAGACGCCCCTAACACAAGTGCCCCAACGCTATGGCGGCATCGCGATCCTTCTTGCCCTGGCGCCAAAAGCGAGGTTGAAACTTGGGCCTGAACCATCGACAATTGAATCATAAGAAACCCGAAACAGGAAACACCCATGCGCACCGTCGGCCATTTCATTGGCGGCAAACATGTTGCCGGCACCTCGAACCGCTACGCTGATATTTTCCAGCCGATGACAGGCGACGTCATCGGCAAGGTCGCGCTGGCATCAACGGCCGAACTTGCCGCTGCAGTAACGAACGCCGCTGAGGCACAGAAGGGATGGGCTGCCACCAACCCGCAGCGTCGTGCCCGTGTGCTGATGAAATTCCTCGATCTCGTCGCCCGCAACAATGAGGAACTGGCCGAGTTGCTCGCGCGCGAACATGGCAAGACCATTCCTGATGCCAGAGGCGATATCCAGCGAGGCGTCGAAGTGGTGGAATTTGCCATCGGCATTCCGCATCTGATGAAGGGGGAATATACGGAAGGGGCCGGTCCCGGCATTGATATTTATTCCATGCGCCAGCCCCTGGGCGTGGTGGCCGGTATTACACCCTTCAACTTTCCGGCCATGATCCCGATGTGGAAATTCGCCCCGGCGCTGGCCTGTGGCAATGCCTTCATCCTGAAGCCGTCCGAGCGCGATCCCGGCGTGCCGATGCGCCTTGCCGAGCTGTTGATCGATGCCGGCCTGCCGCCAGGTGTGCTGAACGTCGTGAACGGCGACAAGGAAGCGGTCGACGCCATCCTCGATCATCCCGAGATCAGGGCGGTCGGTTTCGTCGGTTCAACCATGATCGCCGAATATATCTACTCCCGCGCCAGCGCCACGGGTAAGCGCGTACAGTGCTTCGGCGGCGCCAAGAACCACATGATCGTCATGCCGGATGCGGATATGGATCAGGCGGCCGATGCGCTGATTGGCGCCGGCTACGGGTCTGCCGGCGAGCGTTGCATGGCCATCTCGGTCGCCGTGCCGGTCGGCCAGAAGGCGGCCGACGAATTGATGCGCCGCCTGGTGCCGCGCGTCGAAAGTCTGAAAATCGGCCCATCGACCGACCCCTCCGCCGATCTTGGACCACTCGTCACCAAGGCCCATCTCGACAAGGTGAAGGCCTATGTCGATCTGGGAGTGAAAGAGGGTGCGCGCCTCGCCGTCGATGGCCGTGATTTCAAGATGCAGGGCTACGAGAACGGCTTCTACATGGGTGGTTGCCTGTTTGACGACGTAACGTCGGACATGCGCATCTACAAAGAGGAGATTTTCGGGCCCGTTCTCTCCGTGGTGCGCGCCAGGGATTACAACGAAGGTCTGCAACTGGCCAACGACCATGAACTGGGCAATGGCGTTGCCATCTTCACCCGCGACGGCGATGCGGCGCGCGATTTTGCCGCCAAGGTCAATGTCGGGATGGTCGGCATCAACGTGCCGATTCCAGTGCCGCTTGCCTATTACACGTTTGGCGGCTGGAAGCGCTCGGGCTTTGGCGATCTCAATCAGCACGGACCCGATTCAATCCGCTTCTATACCAAGACCAAGACCGTCACCTCGCGCTGGCCATCGGGCATCAAGGACGGCGCAAGCTTCGTCATCCCGACGATGGGCTGAGGCAATGGCCGCGCCGGCCGCGCCGGCTTTTGACTACATCATCATCGGCGCGGGTTCTGCCGGCTGCGTGGTCGCGAACCGGCTTTCGGCTGATCCGCGTAATCGCGTCCTTCTGTTGGAAGCTGGTGGCAGCGACAACTGGATATGGTTCCACATTCCCGTCGGCTATCTTTTTGCCATCGGCAATCCCCGCGCTGACTGGATGTTCAGGACCGAGGCCGAACCCGGCCTCAATGGCCGCTCTCTCGCCTACCCGCGCGGCAAGGTCATCGGCGGCTCATCTGCCATCAACGCCATGATCTCGATGCGCGGCCAGGCGGCCGATTACGATCACTGGCGCCAGCTTGGCCTTGCCGGCTGGGGCTGGGACGATGTTCTGCCCGAGTTTCGCCGGCTTGACGATCATTTTCTGGGCGACACCGCCTATCATGGCAAAGGAGGAGAATGGCGGGTGGAGCAGGCCCGCCTGCGCTGGGATATTCTCGACGCGGTGGCCGACGCTGCCACTGAAATGGGCGTGCCGCGCACGAGCGATTTCAACACAGGTGACAATGAGGGCGTCGGCACCTTTCATGTCAATCAGAAGCGCGGTGTCAGATGGTCGGCCGCCCGCGGCTTTCTGAAGCCGGTCCTTGCCCGGCAAAATCTGCTGGTGCAGACAAACGTGCTGGCTGAACAGATCATCATCGATCGCGGCAGGGCGGTCGGCGTGCGCTATCGCCATAACGGTCAGGTGAGTGAGGCGCTGGCGCGCCGTGAAGTGATTTTGTGCGCCGGCTCGGTCGGCTCGACCCAGCTTCTGCACCTCTCCGGGATCGGACCGGGGGAGTGGTTGCGCGCACTTGGCATCGACGTCACGCTTGATCGTCAAGGCGTCGGGCGCAATCTCCAGGACCATCTTCAGCAGCGCGCCATTTATGAAGTAGCCAATGTCAGGACGTTGAACGAGACCTATCATTCGCTGATCGGGCGGGCGCGCATGGGGCTTGACTATGCGCTCTTCCAGCGCGGCCCGCTCACCATGGCGCCGTCGCAGCTTGGCATCTTCACCCGCTCCTCCACCACCCATGAGCGCCCCAACATCCAGTTTCATGTCCAGCCGCTGTCGCTCGACAAATTCGGCGATCCGCTGCATCGCTTTCCAGCGATCACCGTCTCGGCCTGCAATCTGCGCCCGACCTCGCGCGGCACCATCCGTGTGCGCTCGGCTAATCCGCTCGACAAACCGCTGATCGCTCCCCGCTACCTGTCGACCGACGAGGATCGGCAGGTGGCGGCAGATGCCATCCGCCTCACCCGTCGCCTCATGCAGCAAAAGGCGCTGGCGCGCTTTCAGCCGAAAGAACGGCTCCCCGGCGCGGATGTGGGTGATGACGCGGCGAGCCTGGCGCGGGCTGCCGGCGATATCGGCACCACGATCTTCCATCCGGTGGGTACCGCCAAGATGGGATTGGCGAGCGATCCGCTGGCAGTCGTCGATGAGCGTCTGCGTGTCATCGGCTTGAGCGGCCTGCGGGTGATCGACGCCTCCATCATGCCAACCATCACATCAGGTAACACCAACACGCCAACCATCATGATCGCTGCCAGAGGCGCCGCCATGGTGCTGGAGGATCAGCGCCAGTAAGACAACAGCAACGCCGGCTGGCATGGTACCGCCCGATTGCGCTCTACCGCTCGCTCATCCTGCACCCGCGTATCATCGCTGCCGGTGCGGTCGGTATTCTGTCGTTGCTCGTTCTCCCCACCACGCTGCCATCATCGGTATGCTGGGCGAGGCGAGGGATGCGGTAGGTGCCACCAGGCTCATCGTTTTTGCGGTGGCGGCCATAACGATCACCATCTCATGGACCATCACCCAGCTGCTTTTTGCCATCCATTACGCTCATGAGCACTACGCGGCGGCGGTCAGATCCGGCAGCAAGGGCGCGCTTGAGTTTCCCGGCAACGAACTCCCCGATTACTGGGATTTCTTCTATTTTTCCACGTCGATTGGCGCCACATCGCAAACTTCCGATGTCGCCATCCTGAGCCGGATCATTCGCCGCCTGGTAACAATCCACGCGATTGTATCATTATTCTTCAATGCAACCGTGCTGGCGCTGGCCATAAATCTTGCTGCCGGGCTTGCCGGCTAGGCTATGCGGCAAAAAGTGGACGCCGGTTTTCGCTGACAGCCCGCGAAAAGCATAATTTAAGAGCATATAACGCAGCGCCTATATGACAGCCGCCATCGCCTTCAGCCGCTCAAGTTTGACGGCGGCCAGTCGTCGCGCCTCATCATTCTTGGCGTCGCGGACATCCTCTTCGCCGTTACGCATGTCCTGTTCGAGCTTCGAGCGGTCGATATCCTCTACCGCCTGCGCGTCCTCGGCCAGGATCGTCAGACCCTGCGCGCCAATTTCTGCAAACCCGCCGCCAACGAAGATGCGCCGCGTGCCGCCATCACCCTCAACCACAAGAACGCCTGGACGCAGCGTCGACATCAGCGGCGCATGACGGGCGAGTACGGTCATTTCGCCTTCGCTGCCCGGCACGACGACGGAGCGCGCATCAACAGCCAGAACGAGACGTTCCGGCGAGACGAGTTCAAATTTGAAGGCATCCGCCATTGGTCGTTTCCGTCCTTACGCCGCAGCGGCGAGCTTCTGCGCCTTCTCGACGGCTTCCTCGATGGTGCCGACCATGTAGAAGGCCGCTTCCGGCAGATGGTCATACTTGCCATCACACAGGCCTTCAAAGCCCTTGATGGTATCCTCGACCTTCACATATTTGCCGGGCGAGCCGGTAAACACTTCGGCGACGAAGAAGGGCTGCGACAGGAAGCGCTCGATCTTGCGGGCACGCGCAACCGCGATCTTGTCCTCTTCCGACAGCTCGTCCATGCCGAGAATGGCGATGATATCCTGCAGCGCCTTGTAGCGCTGGAGAATTTCCTGCACCCGGCGCGCGACGCCGTAATGACGCTCACCGATGACCCGCGGCTCCAGCATGCGCGAAGTTGAATCGAGAGGATCGACCGCAGGGTAAATACCCTTTTCGGCAATCGCCCGGTTGAGAACCGTGGTGGCATCAAGATGCGCAAACGAGGTCGCAGGCGCCGGATCGGTCAGATCGTCGGCTGGCACGTAGATCGCCTGCACCGAGGTGATCGAACCCTTGGTCGTGGTGGTGATACGTTCCTGCAGCGCGCCCATGTCAGTGGCAAGTGTCGGCTGATAGCCCACCGCCGAGGGGATGCGGCCGAGCAGGGCCGAGACTTCGGAACCAGCCTGGGTGAAACGGAAGATATTATCGACGAAGAACAGCACGTCCTGGCCCTGGTCGCGGAAATATTCGGCAACCGTGAGGCCGGTGAGGCCGACGCGCGCGCGTGCGCCCGGCGGCTCGTTCATCTGGCCGTAGACGAGCGCGCATTTCGAGCCCTCGCCGCCGCCCTTCTTGTTGACACCCGATTCGATGAACTCGTGGTAAAGGTCGTTACCCTCGCGCGTGCGCTCGCCAACGCCGGCAAACACCGAGAAGCCGCCATGCGCTTTGGCGATGTTGTTGATCAGCTCCTGGATGAGCACCGTCTTGCCGACGCCCGCGCCGCCGAAGAGCCCGATCTTGCCACCCTTCGCATAAGGCGCCAGCAGATCGACGACCTTGATGCCGGTTTCAAGAATCTGCGCTTCGGTCGACTGGTCGACGAATTCCGGCGCCGGCTGATGGATGGCGCGCTTGACCGTGTGCGTCACCGGGCCTGCTTCGTCGACCGGCTCGCCGATGACGTTGACGATACGCCCGAGCATCCCCTCGCCCACCGGCACCTCGATCGGCGATCCGGTGTTGGTCACCGGCTGGCCGCGCACCAGACCTTCGGTCGAGTCCATCGCAATGCAGCGCACCGTGTTCTCGCCCAGATGCTGGGCGACTTCCAGAACCAGGCGGTTGCCGAGATTGCTGGTTTCGAGCGCGTTCAGAATCTGCGGCAAATCGCCGTCAAACTGCACGTCGACGACGGCGCCGATGACTTGGGCGATCTTGCCGTGGGCGGCGGTGGCTGTAGCCATGGTTCAATCCTCACATAAGGCTTAATCAGAGCGCTTCAGCGCCCGAGACGATTTCGATGAGTTCCTTGGTAATCTGCGCCTGACGCGTCTTGTTATAGGTGAGCGTCAGCTTGCGGATCATGTCGCCGGCATTGCGCGTGGCGTTATCCATGGCGCTCATGCGAGCGCCCTGTTCGGAGGCGGCATTTTCAAGCATCGCCCGGAAGATCTGCACCGATATGTTACGCGGCAGAAGATCGCTCAGGATCGCCGTTTCATCCGGTTCATATTCATAGGCAGCCCCGTCGCTCTTGACCGCCGCATCCGCCGGGACTTCAACCGGGATGATCTGCGTTGCTGTCGGTATTTGCGAAATCACCGATTTGAAGCGTGCGTAAAAGAGCGTGGCGATATCGAATTCGCCAGCCTCGAACATGGCAAGCACGCGCTTGCCAACCTCATCGGCATTGACATAACCGATCTGCTTGACGCCACGCAGTTCAACCAGTCCGACGATCCAGCTGGCAAAATTGCGCCGCAGCGCATCATTGCCCTTCTTGCCGACGCACAGGATCTTGACGTCCTTGCCTTCAGATGACAGGGCGAACGCCCGCTCGCGGGCGATCCTGACGATGGAATTGTTGAACCCGCCACACAGGCCGCGCTCAGCCGTGCAGACAATCAGAAGGTGGACCTTGCTGGCGCCCGTGCCCGCCAGCAGGCGCGGCGCGCCAGGCGATGATTTGAGCGTCGAAGACAGGCCGTAGAGCACCTTCTCCATGCGCTCGGCATAGGGGCGCGCGGCCTCCGCCGCAAGCTGCGCCTTGCGCAGCTTGGCAGCGGCGACCAATTGCATCGCCTTGGTGATTTTCTGCGTTGCCTTAACCGAGGCGATACGCAGGCGGAGGTCCTTTAACGAGGCCATGAAGAGGTCCTGGTTCCCGATTTACTTGAGGGCGGCAATCCCAGCCAACGCGATCATGGCATCTTGCGACGAGAGAACACCTGACACGCCGATGCCACCGATAATCTTGCCATCAACGACGATCGGCAGCCCGCCTTCAAGCGGCATGATGCCAGGAACTGCGAGCAGACGCGGCGATTGCTGCAACGCGTCTTCCAGCGCCTTCGTGGGCCGCCGATAGGCAACAGCTGACGATGCCTTGCCCTGGGCGATCGCGACACTGGCCGTCTGCGTGCCGTCAAGGCGGCGCAGATAGACCGCATGTCCGCCCGTATCCACAACGCTGATCACCACATTCCAATTGTTTTTCCGGGCTTCCGCTTCCGCCGCATCGACCATCTTTTTCGCCATATCAAAGGAAATCGACAGGCCGTAGGGCGGCGGTGGCGCGGCCGGGGTCTGGGCAACCGACAGGCTGGTCATGGCGAGCAGGGCTACAGCAATACCGACGATCAAACGTGACATTGGTCTCTCCCGTGGTAACCCCCGACCCATGTCGAGGTGAAGGTTTTTGTGATGCTCGAAGCTGGCTCAGGCAAAACTCTTGGCGAAACTGTCGATCGCTGTTTTAAGGCGACCGCGCAGATCGTCGGAAATTTCCTTCTTGGTGCGGATCTCGTCGAGGATTTCCGGGTTCGAACCACGGATGGCGCGCAGCAGACCCGTTTCAAAGGCGCCGACCTTGTTGACCGGCAGCGGATCAAGGAAGCCCTGGGTGCCGGCGAAGATCACCACCACCTGCTCCTCCACTTTAAGCGGCGAGAACTGCGCCTGCTTCAGCAGTTCGGTGAGGCGCGCGCCGCGCGCCAGCAGGCGCTGCGTCACCGCATCAAGATCGGAGCCGAACTGGGCGAACGCTGCCATTTCGCGATATTGCGCCAACTCACCCTTGATGGCGCCAGCGACCTGCTTCATCGCCTTGATCTGCGCTGCCGAGCCGACACGTGACACTGAAAGACCAACGTTGACCGCCGGGCGGATGCCCTGGAAGAAGAGGTTCGTTTCAAGGAAGATCTGACCGTCGGTGATCGAAATCAC
>FRDC01004324.1_pt1 | contig 60140 bp, 91 predicted proteins | sample 1106171 | NCBI WGS metagenome assembly FRDC01 (sample SAMEA3930566, study PRJEB13176) | freshwater metagenome | biome: Drinking water system; feature: drinking water; material: water | place: Singapore | collected 2014-12-20 | reverse complement strand
AGCGGTAGCGCCCGGCTCGCATGCCAGCAAGCCCGGCTCAGCCTCATATAGCATCTTGGTAATCTGCATCGCCAAATCGTTGCTCACGTCGGCTCCTGTCTTAGCTGGTTGCTTTGCGCCAAATAACATCTACGGTCCCGTTCTCGTCGATATCAATCCACAGAGAGCGACCGTCAGGGAACGTCCATTCTAGTCCAAGCATCGTGGCGCCGTCTGTGACTGCCGCATCACATTGCGGCGACGGGTCAGCTTGTGCAAACGCGGCCACGATTTCGGCGGCCTGCATCGGGTCCATCAGAGAGCGCACCACGGCCGGCTCCTGTGTTATTCGGCCCCGCCATCGCAAATTGCATCATCTCCAGCGAGCACATTACTCGCGCCGCCGTCATCTTCGTCGTCATTGTCCTCCACCCAATGGGCGGCGTCGATAACGTCAGCGAACGGACCAGCTAGCGGTTCGTCGTGCACACTGTGCGACAGGCGGCGGACAAACCATTGCCCGTGCGTGTCTTGGATGATAGCGGCCCGCATGTGGCGCCTCCTCGTTTTATTTGTGGATTACACAAGTCAAGATTGCGAGATAGTGTCGTCGTTCGTCTGACCGCTCGCGTAGATCACGCCCATTGTTGCTGGATAGCCAGCGGCGACACGCCCGGCCTCTTGGGTGATCATGGTCAATGTCTGCATCTGCGCGCCGAGGCGTTCCAAGTGCGCGTCAATGCTGCGCAGCACCCGCATCATGTTGTCATAGTCAGCGTCGGTCATCGGCATCGCTCACTCCTGTGTTATACTGTCTCACGCACCAGCTTTGGTGCTCGCTTTGTTTTTCGCTTCCGCTTCGTCACCGGAGCGCCGCCCGACATTAGATGCGGCCAGCAAAAGCGCTCACTCATCCGAACGCAAACATTGTTCGGGCAGCCCGCAACCTCGCATAGTGCCCATAGCCATTCGTTGCCGTCATCGTCCGAGCAGTGCTCATACTCGCCGCGACCCTTGCCCCACCTCTCCACAATCTGCTCCTGTGTTGCTCACTGCTCCACGCGGACATAGCCGCGTGCGGTTGGGTAGTAGATCGCGCCAGCTATGTGCAGCACCATCTCTCTGGGGTGCCCCATCTGAGTGTCGGGGATGCAGTGCGGCTCGATCATGGCGCGAGGATCAAACCGGAGTTCACCGAACACGAAGTGGCCCCGGTACGTACCGTCATCGAATGGTACAATCTCGCAGTTGGCGATGTAGCGGTTGTGCGCCAAGGCCATGCTCCTCGTTTAGCTGGCCTGTATTTCGTCAATCCTGGCGCGGCGACGATTGGGAAACGCGCCGTCGCCTTGAGTTGAGCCATCCAGCACGCGCTCGGTTGTCTCGGTGATGACGTAGCTAAATCCGCTCTGCTTCACCGCCGCCACAACGGCGTCGAACGCGATGTGCGGCTCGCTCAACTCTTGTGGCGGCACCAGTTCCATCGTGATGTTGGTCCCCGGCAGCTGGATTGCTTTCCAATAACGAATGTGCCGCAAGGTCGGCCTCCTGTGTTAACCATACCTCCGAGGTCCGCTCACCGTAATCGGCGCCTCCAGGTTCATCTGGCGGCCGTCTGCCTACCCGGATTTCGTCAGACCCGTCACCCGACTGTGCCGCGCTGGCCTCGACGGCATGACGACGCTCAGCGCACTCAAGCGGACCCCGGACGTATGGCCTCCTCATGTTCTCCCGCGCCAGAGCTTGAAAGCCCGCGCGGTCGTGAAACCATCGATCTCCGCATCGTAAGCGGCCTGCACCGCTTCCCATGTCGGATAGTCCTTGACGTTGCGCCAGATCGCCTTGGCGTCCTTGAGCTGCTGCGGCGAGAACGCGGCGACCGGCCGGCCACGGCTCTTGGCGCCGTTCAGCGCCGACTTGTGGCCGCGATTGCTGCGGCTGATCTGCTGGTCCGCAAGTGCCAGCATGGCCTTTCGATGTCCCTCTTTCGCCGTTGTCAGGCCGCTATCCACGTCCGCCACCGCTCCGCCGCGCTTCTCGATCTGGGCCACGGCGACCCGCAAATCCGCCTTCATGCCTCCCGGCTGCCGCTTGCGTCGCGGCTCGGCCAGTAGGAACGCGTGCACCAGTTCCACAACCGTATCGGGGCGCACCAGCCGGGCCAACTCGTCCCGGTCGATCTGCTGCACCTTGCCGCCGCCTAACGATACCACGACACGGCAACGGCTCCGTAGCATCTGCACCTGTGCGTCCGCCTTGATCCAGCGGTGATCTCGCACAACGCCGATTTTGTCCACAGCCATCCCCATTTGTGCAAATCACTCTGACAGGTTTTGACAAGGCTGTCAACCTGTGCTAGGGTGATTTGCAGGATAGGAATAGGAGCCGCAGGACAAGAGGCCCGATCATGTGGCAGCACTATAGTGGACCGAGCTACACGCCCCCAACCAAGGCCGAATGTAGGGCGGAGGTCGCCCTGCTAATCATGCGACATCAAGCTGCCGTTTCCGAAGCCAAGAGGCGATACCGGCAAGAACGTGCACGCCTAAAGAAACATCGCGATGACATGATCGCACTCTGGGATCGCCGCGAGCACGAAGCAACAAACTGAGGCCCGCGCGTAGTTGACGGGTAGTTGATAAAACGACGCAACTTATCAAGTGAGACAGATGGCACACCCCTACGACAGGATAGCTGAAGAGCCCGGCGGCATGGAGTGCGAGGAATGCAACGTCATCTTCGTCGGCGCGGAGTATCATCGCATATGCGCGGTGTGTGCTGGCATCAATGAGCCGCCGCCTCGCATCGATGGCAAGCGCAACCCAGAGACTGGTAATTTTGAGGTGACGAACTGGCCAAAGCCGCGCGTCTCAAACCCGGATTTTCTGCACCAAGAACTCGCCTCATACGAGGCGTCCCTAAAACGGAAGTGAAGGCCCGGAGCCATGAAGAACGGCGGAGAAGCGATCATTGAGGATGACAGCATCGTCATCCGCGTGCCCGTCTCGGCGTTGCAACTCGTGCTCGACGGCTCCAATCCGATGCACCAGATCGCAGAGCGCTACCGCATTGTGAATCGCGATACGTTCGCCAAAGAGGTTTGCCGCTCCATCAACCGGGAAGACGAGCGAGGCGACACGCCGTTCCACAAGATGTTCGACGAGGCGATGGAATACGCCATCAGCCAGGGCTGCGAGGGGCTTGAAGATGTCCCCGGCGGCGCCGATCAGTACCGCTAGGAAGGGCCTCGATGCATCTCACCTACGAGGATAGGCGGTCCATCCGCGAGGCTCGCGAGGCCGGATTGATGGCTTCGTGCCCGGAGTGCGTCGGCGCAGGCTTGGAGTGTGAGGCATGCTGCGGGACCGGCGTTGATTTACGCATGCGATGGGTGAGCTGCGAGATGTGCGGCGGCAGCGGCGAGGTGGAGGTTCGCCCCATCGTCGGCCCCTATGAAGACCCGACGCCGCACGGCGAGCTGTGTTCCGCATGCGGCGGAACCGGACGAGATTGCGTTGAGGTTTCACCCGTCGAGTGCGACGACGATCAGCAGTGAGGAAAGGCCCCGAAATGGCAGACACACTCGACACCATCGGTAAAAAGCTCAAGGGAGGCGAGGGCCGCGACGCGGTGCATTTCGCCGTCGCCCCTGTGCGGCCCGCCCAAGGCCAATTCTTGAGGGCCGGCGAGCGCGTCCGGCTCGTTCCCGGCACCACGGATACGGTGGTGGCTTGGGATTATGACGAGGAGCCGGCGGTTGGGATTATCGACCCATTCCTTGCTGATTACGTCACGGACAAAGATCGGTGCTGGCTCTTTTTGACCCCGAGCAGCATCACTGGATTGCGTCACGAGTGGACGCATCCCGCGTTCCCAGATCGGGCGCCGCAGACCGCCGCGGAGCCGGAGGAGTCGTCACGGGAATACTCGGAGCGCTGGCTTCGCGGCTACGCCCAGAAGTACCGAGGCGACTACCAAGAGATGATTGACGGAGTGGCGTCGGGGAAGGGTGCGTTCTTCGGCGAGGAGTTAGAGTATGGCGACTTCCGCCCAGGCTCGGAGTTCTGGCGTCACGTCAGCATCGTGACCGGAAAGCAGTTCACGGAGCAGCACATGAAAAAAACCTCATTCCGATGCGCGTGCTAACAACCGGCAAGCTGCGGCCGAAGTGGAAGCCATCAGGCGCCGCGCCGTGAACAAGTGAGGCCCGACCAATGAGCGAAGGCGACAAATACATCGGGCGGACGCTCGAAAGCATGCAGGCGGAGTTCCCACAGGCGCGCCCGTCTATGTCGTTTGCGGCCTTCGCCAGCGCGAACCGCGAGCGCTGCGAGAGTCCGCAAGGCTTCAACCATAAGCTAGCGGACTGGTCCGCATCCGACTGGATGACGGCAACGCTGGGCGAGCTTGGCGAGGCGGCCAACATCGTTAAGAAGCTGAACCGCTATCGCGACAACATCCCCGGCAACAAAGAGGCGCGCGACGCTCTGGTTGCCAATCTTCGCAAAGAGCTGGGCGACGTGTTCGTCTATCTTGATCTGATGGCGCAGTCGCTGGGCTTCCGCATCGAAGATGCGGCTACGGAGGTTTTCAACGCAAAGTCAGCCGACATCGGCTACCCGCAGACCCTGTAAGGAAAGGCCCATACAATGATTGAGAAACGATCAGACGGATTTTACGTGTGGTCAAACGTCGGCTGGTGTGGGCCGTACACGAATAGAAGCACGGCCTATGCCGTATGGGAACGGTTGCAGGCCGAGGAAGCCTTTTGCCACTAAGGAAGGCCCGAGCCATGTGGGAGCCGGCAAAGCCAGTCGAGAGCAACGGCATTTGGCACTCCATGGTGCGCGCGGCCGGAGCGACTGACGACGAGCCGGACGTGGTCACTTACATCTACTCCGGCACCGGACAAGTGCACGCGACGCAGGAGCAGGCAGAGGACGCCGCTCGGCGCGTTGCTCAATCTTGGAACGAAGCGAACAACTGAGGCCCGGCCATGTACGAGCTGCACTGCAACGGCCGCATCGCAGGCAGGTACGCCACGAAGGCGGCGGCCCAGACTGAGGAAGAGCGCTTAGGCCATCTCGCCTTCAAGCGCGGCGATGGCATCGTAACGCGGATCGTCTACGTTCCCGACACGGAGCAAGAGGCGAACGAGGCGGCCTATCGCGACCGCGTCGGAAGCATGTAAATGGCGACCAGATACAAGCGGCGCGCTGACGGTGATTGGGTCCACTGGTCCCGCAAGGGACATTTGGTGGCCTGCTGCGATTGCGGATTGGTACATCTGATGCGCCCACGCGTGCGCCGAAACGGCCGGGTGGAAGTGCAGGCGTTTCGCCTACCGCGACAAACAGCGGGGCGTAGACAGAGGAAGCGATAAGAAAGGCCAGATAAATGACCGAATGCCGGATAGACCTGATGGGAATGGGCGCGGCCATGGCTGTGAGCGGCTGGGGGCTCGGCTTCGACTGGCGGATCGGCGTGGCAATTTTCATCTATGCGCTGACACTCGTCGTCGTGCGCGCCACGATCAATAGTTGAGGCCGCATGTTCCAGCCAGGCGACAGAGTGCAGGTCACAGAGAGGTTTCGGCGAGCGTTTCCTCGCTTCAAAGAGCGGACCGGCACGGTGCTGCGGGTGTCCCGCCCTCGCAATCGGCGCAGCGTGTGGTACGTCGTCAAATGGGATGATCTACGAGAGCACGACGTATCTGAGTTGCATGAGGAGTATGTTGCTGCTGACTACAAGTGAGCCCCCGACCCATGGAATGGCAGCTAGGCTTTACCCCGGAGGGATGGGCACTTGTGACCTCGGGTGGTGTTGGTTCGTAATCGGAGCGTTAGCCGTGGCCGCAATCGCAACCTCTGGCTTGGCCCGCTAAGTAAGGAAAGGCCCGTATCGTGGGACGTGAAATCAGACGAGTTCCGCCAAACTGGACGCACCCTGAGCGTGAGGCCACTACTTATCCTTACCGGAAGGGCCCGCAGCCGATGTTTGACGAGACCTTCGGCGACGCAGCCGCCGAGTGGAAGGAGGGTCTGGCGGCATGGGAGCGCGGCGAGCGCCCGGACTACTGTGGCGAAGAGAGCCGCAAGCTCGAATATTGGGAGTGGAACGGGCATCCGCCGGATCGGGCGTACTACCGTCCATGGAAGGACGAGGAAGCGACTTGGTATCAATTATGGGAGACGGTGAGCGAGGGCACGCCCGTGTCGCCCCCGTTCGCCACGCAAGAGGAACTGATCGCCCACCTTGCCGCGCACGGTGATGGTGGCTGGGGAGCCAGCTCGCCCGGCGGTTGGGGAATCGAGCGCGCGAGACGTTTCGTTATGAACGAGGGTTGGGCGCCGTCGATGGTAGTGTCAGACGGCAGAATAGTGAGCGGCGTGGAGTTCGTCACCGAAACGCCCCGCCAGACCGGCAAGTGAGGCCCCGATGCGCACGCCATTGGAAAATCCGCTCTGTCCGCCAATCAGCACGCCGGGGCTGGACCTCGGCATGAGCAGCGCGACGGTGCTTAACTACATCATGATCCACCACGAGCGCTGGACGCTCACGCCGGCCGGGTGGATCGTATCGTTCCAAACCAGCGATTGAGGCCCGGCCGTGAACATACCCAAGGCGACAATCTCGGCGCTGGAACTGCTGGACAAGACGAACGGCGCAAGACTGTCGCCCGACAACGAACCTATGATCTGGGTTGGAGTGGGGTTCGCTGTCGCCAAGGGCTTCGCGAAGCACTTCGGCGCACTGAGCTTCGGCCTTACGGACGAAGGCCGCGCGCACCTGAAAACGATGAACTCTCTCCGCGAGTAGAAAGGGCCCGCGTGCTCAATTCGAGAATGGGTGCGGACTGAACCAAAGCTGCGGGATCGACCCACACCCAAACGGTAATGGAGTCCCGCAAACGCAAACGGTAGGCGCTATCCGCCCGTCAAGTCCATGACGAGATGCCAGCCGAAGCGAAGCGCCAGCAGGAACACCAGAACGGAGACGACGATCCAGAATGTCTTGGACGCTCTCATCTCAGCGTCGCTTTGAGCAGGATGGATGCGCCCTTGGCCCACTCTGGCAGCTTGTCGTGCGCCAGCACGTTGAGGGCGGCGATCACCAACAGCAGGATTTTTTCCAGGCGCGAGATTCTCGTCTCGACTCCAGATGCCTTGCCCTCCAATGTGGTCAGCCTGTGCTCCACCTGGTTGGAATGGCCGGCCTCGGTCGTGCCAGGCCAATGCCAGGAGGGCGGCCACTTTCCCGATCGCTGATCCATCCATTTTCACCCGTCCCTAGATGGTGTACGAGAGACTTGGTTGCGGCTGACCTCTCACGCCCAGGAAGGAGACCCATGCCAACTTGCGTGATCTGCGACAAGCCCTCGCAAGGAAAGAGAGAGGTTAATCTCGATCTGTGCGACCAGTGCTGGAAAGAGGTGATGGAGGAGTTCGAAGAGAAGCGAGAGCTTGAAGTCACAAATTGTGATATCAACTCGCCGACCTCTCTTTCGGGCAGTCGTCGCTGTAGATGACCTTCTTCCCCGACTTCAACGACGCATAAACGCTATTGTGCGCGATGACCTGCTTCCTGGTCTCTTCCGTGTCGGCGCACTTCCACTTGATCGGCTTCCAGGGTCTGAGATCAGTGACGGGCACGGGCTTCTCAGTTGCGCACGCGGAAAGGATCAGGGCGGCCGCGCTTGCTGGTAGCAGCCTCCTGGCGAACCTCATCAGCGGTCTTTGCTGTCGCATCGGATTTGGCCTCGATCTTGGCGGCAAGCTCCGACGCGCCGCGACTGCGTTGATAGACGTTGTTGATGCCGAGCGCCGCCCAGGCGGCAAGGGCCACGGCGATCGTTTGCGCGACGAAGCTGTGCCGCAGCAGACCGAAAATCAGCCTCATGACTCGGCCCGCGGGGTATAGCGGCCTTCGGCATAATCCTGCCGCGTGAAATGCTTGATGGCGGCAAAGCCCATGGCCAGCACGAACAGAATGAGGATCACCGCCTCGACACCGTAGGTCTTCACAAGGGCGAGGGTCTGCCCACCGTAGCCGAGTGCATCGGCAACGCTCAAACCGAACAGGGTAACGCCGCCTGCCGTGGCGGCGGTCTGCCCAGCGTTGGCCACGGCAACCTTGCGTGAGCCTTCAGGCGTCTCAAATTTGGCCGCTGGCAGGCTTTCGGCAACGACTGCCCCAGGCTCCGCATCCCACCAGATCGCCCGTGCACGCTCAAACCAGCGCTGGCGATTGGCCATCCCGTTGGGGTACACGCTCGACTTGGCTGATCCGGTGTTGATGGCCTTGGAAATGCCCAGGAGATCGTTGGCGTCGGCGAGTTCGTTGCAGCCCGATTCCTTCCACTCGACGCAGGCGAACTGCAGGGTTGCCGCATGGTCGTCGAGGATGTCGGGCCGGATACTTATGCCGCACTTCTGGCAGTATTCCTCGACGGCGGCCCGGCCCGTCGTCTGTAGGAAGCCCCCGCCGCGGTAATCGTATCCGTCTGAGGTGCCTTTGCGGTTGCCCATGCGCCCGCCGTAGGCCCAATCTCCCAGAGCGATGGGGTTGCGCAGCAGATTGGCCTTGATCCAAGCATCCGAGTGCTTCGACGCCCTGGCCCGCCAAGCATTGCGGATGGCCCCGACGGTGGTATAGGTCAAGCTCTCGCGACCGATGGCCCCGCCATCCGTCTCGCCGCCGAATTGCCCCATGAAGTGCGACAGCCGATGCCCGTTGTCGAGGATGCCGTACTTGCGCAAGGTGTCTTTGCCGGCGAGCAAGGCGTTCTTGTAGCCAAGCTGCATGCGCGGCGAGAATCGGCGTAACTCAGCCTCGGTGAAGTCGATGGTGTCGGTCATTCGCTGACCTCAAAGGAGATGATGAACTCTAAGCCGGAGTGTGATAGGTTCATTGGCGTTCTCGCTCAGAGGATTTCATTGCGATGCATGTTCTGCTGCTCGGCGAGCAGCCTTTAGCCCCTTGCTATCCGTAATGCTAACGGGACAGATGCGGGCCGCAGCCCACTACGTCAGCGATATAGGACGGTGGACGCCCTATCGAGCCGATTCAGCCGCGTGCCAAACCGGCTCCATCATATGAATCGGACAGGGTGTCCCATGCCTTGCGTGCTCGCATGGGCTGCTTAGTGTCAAAAGCAATGCCTTATCAGTCAGGAGGGTGTCGGCGCCGTGGATGTTGATGACACGATCTAGCGATTGCTCTCTGCGCACACCACAGCGACAACACTTGATAGTAATCATCCCCGTGTCGGTCGGGTAGTTCGCCAAGTCGGTCTTGGCGAAGGCACGCCATAGCGCGCGCAGATGTTCAAAAAACGATGTCAAGCTTCGTGACCCAAGCTGCGGCCGCGTTCGCGTTGCCGGTGTCGCTCAGATGGATGTCGTCACCCTGCCGATTGGCGCCGCCTAGTGTGTCCAGATCAGGACCGGCATAGACGGTGATGCTGTTGCCCGACGGCAGTGTGCGAGTTCCAACAAGCTCAGATTGTGCGTCGCGGATGGTCGAGTTTGTGACGCCTGATAGATACGTCTCCTGCGCCACGAACCATGGAGCCGTACAGCCCAGCGCCCGTATGCTGTCGGCCATTTCGTCAAACCGGGCCTTGTAGGTTGCCTTACTGGTCCCCGCCTGAACATCGGCCTCTCCCTGCCCCCAAAGCACGCCGCTTACCGTGTACCCTAGGGAGCGAGCGCGCAGATACGCAACGCGCAGCTTGTGGTTAAGGTCGCCGGCTGGCGTCCACCGTAGGACGGATGACCCTCCCACGCCGCATGGAATCATTATTACGCGCTGGAACAGTCCCGCCGTAATGAGCGCATCCGCCAGACGGCTGATGTATCCGCCCGTGCCGCCGCTTGCCCCAAGCGCGGGGTCTTTCAGACGATAGCATAGACCATCGAATATGCTGATCTCCTGCGACTTTTCGGCATTGGTCGGCGTGTAGTTGCTCGCGCCATTGTTTGCTGTGAGTGACTGGCCAAGGATGATAAAAATCCCCGTCGCCTCTCCGCCAACAAGTGCCGCGCTCTCCGTGGTGCGGCCAGTCGTATTCGCATAACCCTCCTCACCAGCTGTTTCGTATATGCTATATAGATTTGGGGCGCCGCCCCCGGATGATGCGCGCATTAGGTAAAGCGCAATGAGTGTTGCGCTCCCCACAAGGCTGGATAGTACCACCTCTCTACGGTGCATGCGACAGTATACACCATGTTAGCCCATAATTTCCATAGCGCTCATAGCGGCGCCCCCATCGCCGCCGCCGCCATCTAGCCCAAAAGAGGCGGTCGCTGCAGCGTTGCTCACCTTCTGGCGTACCTTCCATGTCGTGCTGCCCGCCGCCCCAGGAAAGTCCATGGCCGTTATACGCACGGGGGCGATAAAGATGGCGCCCGTTGTGATGTAGCCCGGCCGTGAATACTCCAATACGGTGCCGCCGCGCGTGATCGCCCAATAGCCAAAGATCGCATTCGTATCCACGGCAGCAGCACCGTCAGCGTCCACAAACACAGGGTTGCATGCATTCTCCACCGTCATCGTAAGAGATAGATTGGTATCAACATAACTTGTTGTGTTGTTGCTTGCCGCTGAGTTTGTGGTGGCTCGTGCGCTTTGGATTACTTGGCCGGGCAGTGGGGTGCCGGGACCAAAGAGCACAATGCGCGTTGGCCCCGATGCCCACGTTCCGGCCGTCGCAAGGCCGCTCTCCCACTCCATATAGCCTAGGATGCGATATGCTTTAGACGAGACGGCGGAGCCCGTATAGAACACACCCGCACTGTCGGCCGCTCCCGCGCCGCCTTCCGCAGTGCTGGATTTCACCTGTCCCTGCAGAAGCGGGTAAATCTGGGTTGTCGTACGGCAATTGATGGCGCCGAGGCGCAGGGTTCCACCGTCATCAAAAAGCACAATCCAAATGCGGAATGCGATGTTGCTTGTGACCCCGAGCGTTGACCCACTCGAAATAGTGAGTGAGAGCGCGGCGGTGAGCGATTGCCACGTCGGGGTTCCCGTCGCAATGGTGACGTTCCGGAACGGGACCAAGACCGGATTGGTGGACGACGCGTCATTGCCGTCTGCACCTTTAACGGCAATCGTCAGCGCATTACTCGCAACAGACGCCGCAAGGCCCAGATTGACTGGCTCCGATATACCAAGTGGTGGGATTGTGGTGGCTATGTTTGCGGCATTGATCTTCGCCCACGCCGGGTCGGTGCCATCAGACTTAAGAACGGTTCCGGCGCTACCAACTGCCAGCCTTGCATTGTTGGACGCGTTTCGCACGATAATATCGCCACGCGTGGTGACGGGGGATAGCGCATCGAACGCAGCCGTCGAGGTTGATTGACCGGTGCCACCATCAGTTATCGGCACATCCGTTCCACCAGCGCGGTATATTGCATTGCCTTCAACGGCAATGTCGCCAGCGCCCGTACGTGTAATCGTTGTATCGGATGCGTGCCCGATGTTTACGGCTGCAAATTGGGGACTATCGCCAGTGCCGACCCCAAGGTTCGTTCTTGATGTGCCAGCGTTTGCGACATCCGAAAGATTATTAGCCGCAAGCAGATCGCCGCTTCCGGCCCCTGCATTGCCCGTGCGCGTGAAGGCTATGGAGAGCGCGTCAGCATTGGAGAATGAGCCCGACGACTGCACGTGCGTGACGGCAAGCTCCGTCCAGCCCACGTTGTCCGTTGAGCCACCCGTGATCGAGTAGATGGCAAAGTTCTGCGGTGCCGTCGTCTTCTTGATGATGAGCGTGCCGCGCAGCGCTGTAGTGGTGGAATCGTCCCACGCCAGCACGAAGGTCGAGACATCGGGATTGCCAGACTCGGCGCAGTTGTCGGATACGGCGATGGCCGTGACACTCGCCAGCGTCGCGTTGTTGAGGCGGATGTCACCCGCCCCAGGGTCGGCCATCGTGGTGGAGCTGTCGAAATTCCAGCGGACGCCGGCATCCGTGCCGGTGGAGCCCGTCGCTCCCGTTGCGCCTAGGTTGCCAGAGCGCGAGAACGTAATCAGCAGCGTGTCGCCGTTGGAGAACGAGCCCGAGTGCGCCACGTAGGTCAGCACCAGCTGCGTCCACCCGCTGTTGTCGGTGGAGGCCCCCGTCACGTCGAACAGAACGAAGTTCTGCGGGCTGCCGTCCTCGCGGATCAGCAGCGTGCCGCGCAGCGACGTGTTGGTGCTGTCATCCCAGGCCAGCACATAGGCCGACACGTCAGGGTTGCCGCTTTCGGCGCACAGGTCGGAGACGGCCGCCGCCGTGACGCTCGATAGGGTGGCATTGTTGAACCGGATATCCCCGGTTCCGGGGTCGGCCATCGACGTGGAGGAATCGTAGGTAAACTTGATGCCGCCGTCCGTGCCGGCGTCGCCCGTCGTTCCCTTGTCGCCGTTCCTGATGAAAAGGACGGTAACGTTATCGCCGTTGGCGAGCGTGCCGTTGTTGGCGACGTAGGTCAGGTCGAACTTGTCGTAGGAGCCGGCATCCGTGATCGAGCCCGTTACCTGGAAATAGGCATAGGTGCCGGGCGCGCCGACCTTGTAGACGAAAAGATTGCCCTTGATAGTGCTGGTGCTGTCATCCCAGGTGGCGAGGATTGACGCCAGGCTTTCGCTGTTGGCGCCCGTCTCGTTGATGTAGAGCTTGGTGGCACTCGACAGCGTGGCGTTGTTGACGCGCAGCTTGCCAGAGCCGGGGTCTGCGTCGGTCGTGCCGGTGTCCCAATTGTAGAGGAAGCCATTGACACCGAGCGAGGACGCGGAGGCCGCTGCCGGTAGCGCCAGGATGATCCACTTGACGGTGGTATTGACGGGGCGGGTTTCGCTGCCGCCCGTGCTCGCTGTATCGCCGGGAGACGCGTCGGCCGTGGTCTCAATAGAGCTGCCGAGGCCGCTTGCGGCCAGCGCCGAAACGAACGACGTGCCTACACCAGTCATATTGGCGGTGTTCGGCGTATACGTGAACGTCGGCTGCTGACCTGTTTGCGTGTGAACGTGCGCCTCGGTCGCGTCCGCCTGCTTGGTGCCGACGCTGTTGCCCGTGGTGCCGTCGCCGCGATCGGTGCGCGAGGCCGCATCAACGTCCACCGTCGCCGTCGAATCGTAGCCGCGCAGGAACCGGCCGCGCAGGTCGGGGATGTTGAAGGTGGTGGACCCGTCGCCGACGCCGTATGTCGTGCTGATGGCAGCGAACAGCTCGGCATAGGTCGTGCGCGAGATGGCGCTGCCGTCGCATTCGAGCCAGCCGGACGGCACGGTCGCATGCGGCCACGCCAGGATGGTGCCGGTCTTGACGATGCGCGCCAGCACGTCGCCACCCGTCGCCGTCGAGCTCTGGGTGGACATGAGATGAAAGCGCGTGCCGTCGTACTCGATATCGGCAATGGCGCCCGCCACCAGATCGCCCGCCGCCAGCGCCGTATTGGAGCCGTCCGAGCGAACGATGGACTTCGACCCCAGGCTATCGACGTTGACCGTGGCGGCTCCCGTGTTGGTGGTGCCCACGATGAATGAGAAGCGCTGGCCGGCGGCGTAGGCCGTGACCGTGTAGCCGGTGGTCAGCGTGATGGCATTGCCGGTGCCGCCCACCGTCGGCACGTAGATGCCCTTGCCGTCTTGCAGATCGGAAAAGCGGGCGGGTTGGGTTCTGGCGGTGGCGGCGGCCAGGTTGGTGAAGGTAAACCCGCCCATCGGAATGTTCGACGTAGCGGTGTTACCCCCGTCCTTCATCAGGCACGAGTTGATGCCGTCCGCCATGTCCTGATCATGCGTATCATGATCGGGCGCGACGATATCGACGCTTGCCGCATCCGCCTGCTGCCAGGTGGTGGAGCCCGTGCGGGTGCCGTCCGTGCGGCCAAAGGTCTTGCTCGGGGCGCTGCCATTCCACGGCATCGTCGCGTGTCCTGTCTGTCAGATATGCTGGGAAGTCGTGTTACGCGAGGACGTATACGGCATAGGCACCGGCAGCGATGTTGCCGGACGAGAAAAGAAAGCGCACAGCGTCGGTGTCCTGCGCCGCTTCACGTGAGCCCCCGCCGACCGTGTGGAACCCCGCCGAGCTGGCGCCCGTGCTGGTGATGTAGTAGCCCTGCCACGTCACGCGCGACCAGAACGCGGCGCTGGTCTGGTTCATCATCTTGACGGTCAGGTTGATGCCCGCAGTCGCGGCGTTGCCGATCAGGAACGAGCCGGCCGCACTGGAGAAGGCAATCTGGTTGGCGCTTCCCGAGCCCGCCGTGCCGTCCGTGCCTTCCGCATCCTGGTGCAGCGAGTAGTTGTAGCCGGAGGCGTCGAACGTGCTGCCGCCGTTCGATGAAAATCGCATCCACAGGTCAACGTTATCTGTGGCAGGCAGGAAGCCGTACAGCTCGATGACGATGCCGCGATAGCCAGTATAGCCGGTGAGAACGATATCGAGCGTCGCTGCGTTCGTCACGGTGCCAGAGGCAACCAGTGCCCGCCCGCCGAGCGCTGAGATCAGCGCCTTCAGGCCGTCGCTGGTGACAACGTAGGCGGTAGGCGCAACGGGCGGCGTGTCCTCGGTCAGGGCAGCGATTTGTGTGCCGACGTTGCCCTGATCCCAGACGGCGACGCCCTCGATGCTCAGGTGTCCGCCAGCGGCCGAGAGCGTGTTGGCGCTGGCGTGGTTGAGCTCGATGCTGGGGACGCCGGCAACCACTCCCGTATCGCTGATCGTAACGACCGAATCCTGCACCAGTTTGCCGGTCGTCGCATCGAAGCGTACCACCGCATTGTCTGTTGCCGACGCCGGTCCCGTCACTCGATTGTTGCGCAGCGACTCGATTTCCGTGCCCACGTCGGAGAACACGTTGGCGTCATTGCCGGGATGGTGCGGTATCTTGAAGGACTTCATTTCCGGCTTTCGCCAACGGCTCGGCCCGCCGATGCCGCACCGGCAGCGCTGGTCGCAAGGCCAGCCTGCGAGGCCGCTTCCATGAACTTGTCGAACTTCGACTGCCCCATGCGCATGGCAAGCCGCATCAGGATTTGGTTTTGCTCTGCGGGGTCGGCGGCCGTCAGCCGCTGCGCCAGCGCGCGCGCCATGTCATCGCGGAACCCGAACGCCTTCTCCGCCGCCACCTTCACCGCATCGATGCCGAGATTGATCATGCCCCCCGATGAGCGGAACGCCGTATAGGCCGAGCCCAGCAGATCGCGGCCGGCGAACTCGAGATCGTCCTGTCCGCGCTGCGCCGTCTTGGAGTTGCCCATCACTTCCGAGGCTGTCTGGCTCATGCGGCCTTCGCGCCGGATCAACTCGTTCATCTTCTCGCTGGTCTGGCCTTGCGGCATGATCTCACGCAAGCGCGCATAGACGTTGGGCTTTCGCAGATCGCGCGTGAAGTCCGTGGTCGGACCCAGAGCCTTGCCGCCCAGCATGCTTTGCAGCTCGCGCACGGCGCCGAGCCGGAACATGTTCTTCTCCGCATTCGACATGGCCTTGAAGTCGGCGGCCGTCACATCGCCGCTGCCGCGCATGAACTTCTGGCCCATGGTGCCGGCCTCGATCAGGGCCTCGCGCGAGCCCCACGCTTCCCGCGCCTCGGCATAGGCCTTATTGGCCGTAGGATTGAGCCTGGCGCCTTCCGTGCCGCCATGCGCGGCGTCCAGCAGGTCGTTCTTGAACTGCACCAGCAGCCGCTTGACGTTGGCGTTGTTGGCTTCCCCGATCATGCCGTCGATCGAGCGTTTGGCCTTGTCGAAGCGCTCCAGATTGGTGATCGGAAACGGCGCATCCCCGATCTTGACGTGGGCCTGCTCCAACTGCTTGGAGATGATCTGAGCCTGCGCATCGAGCTTGGCCGCAATGTCTCCCTTGCCTTCATCCAGTGCGCGCGCGATTTTGGTCTGCAGATCGTCCAGCTTCGCATTGAGGCGCATCATGGCCGGATTGGTGGATTCCGGCCGTGTGAACAGTCGCATGGCCTTGTTCAGCGCAGCCTGCTCGGCAAGACCAGGCTCGTTCTTGGCAATCAGACTCCATGCGGTCAATTTCGGAGCGAGGTCGAATTCCTCCTGGGCGGCCCATGCCTTGCTGTAGTCGGCATTGCCGAGCACCTTCTGCTCGCTGCGGATGGTGGCGATCTGGCGCTCGATATCCTTGGATTTGACGCCGAACGCGCGCTTGAAGTCATCGACCACGCGCTCATACTGGTTCATGGGAACCGCGCGCGCGCTGGCCTTGCCGAACAGCCCCTTCTCAGGGTCGGCACCCTGGCGCGAGGCCAAGAACTCCTGCATGCCGGTGCCGGCTTCGTTGCCGGCACGATAGACCGAGCCGCCGAGCCGCTGCAGCGCAGGGTCGGTATCCATGATGGTTTCAGGCAGCAGCGCCTGGCTGCGCATTGATGCAGCGTCTCGCCCAGCCTGAAGGTCGGCCGCAACGTCGGCCGGCGTCTTGCCGGCGTGGCGCAGTTTGTTGGCCAGCACCTCGTCGGCCGCGGCATTAATGCCGCTGCGCATGCGCGCAAGCGTCGGCGAGGCGATATCGCGCGCCTTGCTGATGACGCCGCCCGCGACAGCGCCCGCCACGGGCACGACTGGCCCAAGAACTGCGCCGGCCGCGGCCCCGGCACCGGCCCCTGCAAGCCTGTTCTGGTCGGCAGCGCCCGCGCCCGCAATGCTGCCGAGGCCGGCACCGATACCGGATGCCTGCCCGATGCGCCCCAACAGGGACGCTGCTGGTTTGATGGCTCCAGTCAGGAGCCCGAGGCCGGGCGTCGCAAATCCTCCCGCCAGCTCGGCGCCGAACGCCGTCTTCGGGTTTGCCTTGCGGAACGCGGCGAGCTTGGCCCGCTCGTCCGCGACGGCCTTCTCGTAGTCCTCTCCGCCGATCTGGCGCAGACGCCCCATCAATTCGTCGCCCCAGCCCATGAACATGCCTTGCCCGAGCGCGGAGCGGGCAAGACCGGCAAGATAGGACTGCTGCGTCGGGTCAACGTCCTCTGTGAAGCCAGGGGGCGCAGCCGGGATGCCGGCTGCCGCCGCTTGCGGCGCAGCGGCAACGTCCTCGGTAAATCCAGGCGGTGGGGCGGGCTGGGCCATCAGGGGGCGCCACTCTCAAGAGACGCAGGGGGCGCAGACGGGGCAGCGGCAGGACCGGGGATGATCTCCCATTGGCCCGTCTTCGGATTGTAGCCTGCCATCTCGCCGGTCTTCGGGTTGCGCTTGATCTGGCTGTACTGCTCGGTGGCTGATTTGGCTTGCGATGCTGGCGGCGGACGAGGGGATAGGTCAGCCCCCATCTCCAGCAACCTTGCTCGCAATTGCTTGTCGAATTGCGGGAACATCTGATCGAAAGCGGGGCCCGATGCATTGCGCATACCCTTCGCAAGAGCAATCCGCGCTCGCTGCTTGGCAAGAATGACCGGCGGCGTGTCTCCAGGCATTGGAATGTACGTCGGCGCGTACCAATTCCATTCTTGGTCCGTCACGGCCGCGCCTGTGTCCTTGCGCAAAATGACCGCCAGCCATTCGCGGCTGGCTCGATAGTGCTCCTTCCATTCGTCAGAAATAAACCAGCTGGCAGGGTTGTACCAATTCGATTCCTTTGGCCCCACGTAGCCAGTCGGATCGTACTTAGTGAACTCACCCTTTTCGTTGATGGGCGTCACCTTGCGCAAGTCGGCTTCGGAACGTAGCATGCGCTCAGCAAAGAGAGCGTCCTTCGTCTGGCCTTCTGTGAGTTTTCCGCCCTTCTCTGTAAGGGCATCAACAGCTTTGCCCTTCTCCCCAAGAACGAGTGCGATGCCGGCCTTTTGCGCTGGCGATGGCGTCTGATGCGAATCGCCAGGAAGAAGGTCGTCGGCAAACGCTGCGTTGGGGTTCGGTGGAGCGGCAATCGCAGTCGGTTGTGCGGGAGAAACGCTCGGGGCCTCTTGTGGCGTCTGTGGTTGTGGCTGCCCAGCCTGCGGCGGCAGGACACCAATCGCACGCAGCTGCTCGATCATCTGCTTCTGCTCTTGCTGTTTGAGGTCCATGGCAAGCCGCTTCTGGAACTCGAACAGCTGCTTCTGCTGCGCCAGCTGGGCCGCACGATCAGCCTGTTTTTCGTAAGACGATGCAAGAACGCCAAGCCCTTGCCCCGCCAGAGGCGGCACACCGGAGCCGATCAGCGTGCGCGCCAGCGAAGGCGCATCCTTGGCCGCAGCGGCACTCTGCAATGCCGTCTGCTGCAGGCGCTGATTGCCCTGCAACATGCTGTGCACGTTGTTGTTGCCGAGGCCGGAGCCGAGGCCAGCCAGCAGGCCCTCGAAGGCGGAATAGCGCCCGCCGGAGGGCTGCACGCCCCACATCTGATCCGCCATGCCGGCACGGCGCTTGATCCAGTCTTCCGGCTGCCACTGCGTTTGATTGGCGTCGAAGGGTTCCATGAGGCTTGTCCTACTGGATGCCGGGCCGATCGCCGCCAACGCTCGGCGTGTTCCACATGTTGCTCAAAGCCCCGAGGCCAGTGCCAAGCAACGTAGTCGAAAGACCGCCCGTCATCGGCGCCAGCGCCAGTGCCGCGCCCGTCTTGAGCAGATTGCCGAGGCCCTGCTGATCGGCCGCATATTTCTGCATCTCGTTCTGGTAGTTGCTCTGCACAAGGCCAGTGTAGTTGGGCGCCGCAACGCTTGCCTGCGGCTGCTGCGCCTGTGGAATAAGCCCGCCCATGCCAGAGAGCAGCCCGAGGCCCTGCCCAGCCATTGCGCCTGGGAGCTGGTACTTGGTCAGCTCGTTGCCGAACTGGCGCTGCTCCTCGTTGGCGCCGGCCTGCCAAGCCTTGGAGGCCAGATCGCTCAGATAGCGCGAGCGGTTGTCGGCAACACCCGACTCCATGTCGGTGTAGATTTCCGATCCGAGCGGAATGCCGCGTTCCGACTGCGTGACCTTGCGCAGCTTGTCTTCCTGCTGCCAGGCCGGCAGCGCATAGTTGAGCCCCTGGTCAACATACGACTGGCGCAGGCCCGCAGCGTCGATGTTGGGGTCGAAGCTGCCGGACGGCAGCAGGCCCGTCTGCGCGTTGACGGCGCCGCTGACGTTGCCCGCAGCACCCGCCAACTCCGGCGAAAGCGACGACGTTATCCCAGTCGGGTTGCCGCTCGCATCGCGCGTGAACGTCGAGGAGCCGAACGGATTGGTCCGGTCCATGGCGTTCATCTTCAGCGTGTCGCCAGCCGCCTGCTGGTTGTACTGCGCTTGCGCCTGCGCGGTCTGCGCCGGATCAGGAGCCTTTGGAGCTTTCTTGCCCATCTATCGTATCCACCGGCAGTTGCTTTTGATCATTCCGTAGATTACGGCATCGCCGTCGGCGAACCCGTGCTCACACAGACCTTCGCGCTTGAACCCAAGCCGCTCGCACATGCTTTGCGACGCCGCGTTGGCGCTATGCACGATGGCCGTGACGCGCCGGCACTTCAGCTGATCGAACGGATAGCCGAAGAACACCCGCAGGTTGCCGCGCGTCAGCCAACCTGGCTCTCCCGCACACGTCATCTCGATCGAGACGTTGCGGTAGTTGCCGTAGAGCACGGCGCCTTTGACTTTCGCATCGGCGCCGACGGCCGTTAGCACCTCGAACGGCATGGTGCCGATCAGGTCTTCCGGCGTCTCGCAAAGCCGCTCAGCAATGTAGGCAACAGCCGCCATACGCTGCGCGGGATCGCAAGGCCGGAGAATCACCTCACCCCGCCCGGCTTGAACAGGACATCCGTCGCGTACCAGAACAGATCGGCCGCCGAGGCGGTCGCGCGCAGGCGCACCGACACCGCCTTGCCCTCCCCCGTGATTGAGTACCACAGCGGCCGAGCCTGCCCCACGGAGCCCCATGGGCTGCCCCACTCGCTGCCCCATGGCGTGGTCGAGACATCGTTGACGATGGGCACGGTTACGCCGGAGAGCGACCGCAACACGAAATCCGTATCGACGCCGACAACGCCAGTGACAGTGCCCTCCGCCTGCATCTTGGGACGGATGGCGGTGTAGACGTTGGTGAGCTGCGCTGCAGTCGGATAGACGAACGCGCCGCTGGCAAGGGCCGTGATGGCGGTGCCGTTGTCGTTCGAGCCGGTGACCTTGTTGACGACGCCACCCGTTACCGCGCCGAAGTAGAGGTCATTGCTGAAGGACGCGAACGCCGAGCCGTTCCAGCCGGTGAAGGTCGTCCATGCGCCGTTGCGCGTGTTGAGCACATGCTGCTTCGACAGCACGCCATCGGTCTGCGGTACGTTGATGTAGAGCGTGCCCTGATGCAGGCAGCCGTGCCATCCTGCGTTGCCGCCGTCGAGAATGGCATCGTCAACGATTGCGGGCGCAATCTTGCCCCACGGGTCGATGCGGGCGAGGTCGAGAGCCACGCCGCCGACTGCAGCCGACACTGGCAGCAGCCCGAGCCGCGTGATGACGATCAGCTCGCCGCCGACTTTGCAGAGACACTGCCGCCCGATGGGCTCGGCGCCGGCTGGGTACTTGCCGATCAGCGAGAAGGTCGAGGCCGGGTCGCCTTGGTAGACCAGGATTTCGCCGGTGGACATGACGAACACCGTCATATCATCGGCACCGTCGCCGGCATCCCGCGACCACGAGCCAATCGCCATGCAGTAGCCGCCGCCTGCGATCTGCGACAGCGAGAATTTGGTCAGGTTGGACGCGGCGGTGATCTGCCCCACGGCCGCATACCACACATCGGCGGAGTTGTTCTCGCAGAACCACAGCCGGTTGCGCACCAGCGCGATGTTGACGAGGTTCGTATTGGTGAGGCCGGACCCGGCCCATGCAATCGCTCCGACCGTGGAGCCGTTGTAGACCTGCGGCGTGTCGGCGCCGTTGACGAAAAACAGCCGATCCGAATAGAGCGCCGCCTGCCAGCGGTCGCTGGTGAACCCGGTCGCAAGCTGGGTGCCTGCACCCGCCACCGTGACGTTGTAAATCTTGCCGTTGGCGCCAGCGAGCAGCTTGGATGCCGAGTAGCCAACGAAGCTCGCCAGCGTCTTGACCTCGCCTGACCCGAGGCCGGTGCCGTGATCATCGAAACCCTCGCGCAGGGAGAGATGGCCCGAGCTCGGAAACCAGTTCTCCAGAACGCGCGCCTCGTTGGGCTTCAGCGCCGTGATGTCGTCGCGCAGGTTCAGCCCACCGTAGGGTGCAGGAAGCGTGATAGACTTGCCCTGCTGGAATTGCGTGGGCCGGTACTTGATCTGCGGCATCCGGTTGTTGCGCAGGAGAAGGGCCACGGCGATCAACTCCCGAACCCGGTATCGGGCAGGTTGCCGCCGAAGCTCGGCCCCACCGGGCCGCTGAGCGAAATCAGCCCGCGCCCGCCGTTGTCGTCCTTCAGCGACTCTTTCAGCGACTCGAAGCGCTTGTATTCCGGCTCGAACGGCATGCCCTTGGCCTGCAGAAAGCGCCATTTGAGATCGGCGGCGAGCAGGTCTTCGTCGATGCGTGCCGTATCGTTGTCGGCCGACCATTCGTTGGTGGTGCTGGAATCGACCTGCTTCGTCACCCAGTTCTTCGAGTAGTAGTCGAAGGCAATGGTGTCGCCGGTCGTGGTCGGGGTCGGATAGATCGTGACGTAGGCGCCGCGCACCATGAACCAGCGCGTGTTGGTGGCAGCCACCGAGATGCCGGACTTCAGCCACTGCCACACGATGGAGGGCGTGGGACCGGATAGGCGCCACTGGTTGGTCCGGTCCCACTGGCTCATGTTGGCGAAGGCACGAAAATCGGTGGGTTTCGCGTAGGTGGCGGTACCCGACGTTGTGGTGAAGGTGTGCTCCGTGATAAGCTCCGACCAGCGGCACTCTTTCTCCAAGTCCTGGCCGGACTCGTTGGCGAGCGCCACGCACAGAACGGCCGTCAGGTTCGCGTTGCCGTAGAAGCTGGTCGGCACGTCGAAGCCGGAGATGCCCTTCAGGGATTTCTGGCAGATTGTCAGGAGCGACATTGGCCTATCTGGCTCAGCAGTTCCAAGACTTTGCCTCGGGGCTCGCCGTCATGTTCGGCGTTTACCTTCTGTTCAGCCTTGGCATGTGGGCATGGCGCGACCCGCGCAACTTTGGCGCGAAGCTGTGCGGTCAGCTTGCCTTGTTTTTTACGGGTCTTGCTGTACTATGGACCGCTATCGTGGGTGAGCGGCATGGATGGTGGTAGGATCAGTCTTCGGTAATGAACTTCCCCTTGTTATCCCGCGGCTGATTTACGGAGTGATGCTCTGATGTGGCCTTCTTCCATTCGCGCTCGGCGACTGCTTTGCTATTTGCTGGCTGCACTGCCGCCTTTAGCTGTTGGCTTAATTGGCTCGGCCCTGATGTGGGAGCCGGTGTCGGTTCTGGTAGCTCTCCTGCTTTCAGCATTGTTGACAGGCTTGGCTGTGCCGTTCCTGGAGCGGCTGGCGCAAGCCCCATCTTTTCAATCTCGCGTCTAACTGCTGCCGCTTGCCGTCTGCCGGCTGGCGTCGCGATGCTCGCCAAGCCCTCCGAAGCTGCGATGGGTGCTTGGCTCTTGGGAAGCAGTGCACCAGTGAGCTTGCCAGCAGTTGCACCCGTTGCTGCTCCAAGGGCAGATGTCAAGCCGACCTTGGCGAGTTCCCATGGGTCCTTGACCGCCCGCTCCCAGCCAAGATTTATTACGTCCGTCTGCATTGGCAGCATGCCAAGTTCGGCGCCCGTCGCGGCCCCCACCGCCAAAGGCAATTTGCTCTCACCCGCTGCAGGCGAGTAATTGCTGTTATATGATTTCAGTTCCTGTAGGCGCGACGGCAACGATGGGTCATTAACCTTCAAAGATTGCCGCGTTTCCGCAACCGCGCGGTGCCAAGGTCTGTTTGCAAGGTAGCTGGACAGCCGCTCGCCGCCCTTGGCAACCGCTCCGCCAGCCGCAGCGGCAAGAGGAACAACGTATGGCCATGCCGCCGCCAGCTCTGGATTGCGTTCGCGCCAAGGGCGATTGGCCTCACGAATTCGATCCTGCTCGGCAAGCCTCTTCTGCTCAAGGGCATATTCTGGCGAGTTCCGGCGCTGTTCATCCAGAACCACTCTATTCAACGCCTCCAGCTGCCGGCTAAGTGCCTGAAACTCTTGATCGGCGGCTTGAAATTTAGGCCCTGTCCCAGTCTTTCTCTCTGCCTCGCGCCTGATGCGTGCATCCTCGGTCTGGCGCTGCAAAACAGACTGCTGCTCATACAAGCGAGTGAGATTTTCGGCAGTCGGAGCAACCGATTCCTTCGGCGCCACATCGGCTCCTGGCCCCGCCTGCGTCGGCGATGCCGCAACCGCCCCTGCGCCGCCAAGCCCCATCCCCGTCATCAGGTAGCGCGCCATTGGAGATGCTGCTACCGCATCCAAAACGGACTTGCCAGCCCCGAGAACGGCGCCGCGTGGGCCGCCCGTCATTCCCGTTGACATCATGAGCCCTTCGACCGTCGCCGGCAGGCTCATCGAATAGGGCTGCAGCTCGCGCAACCACGCTGGCAGCGCACTCGACGGCACCAATTGCCCGTCCGGCGTATAGATGGGCTCGCCGTCTGGGCCAAAGGCCCCTGACACGGGAAGGCGCGGCGCGTCGGCCATGATAGTTCAACCTTTCGGCTTCAGGCGGGCTTCTGCAGAAGCTGCGCCGCCTTCTTCTTCCACGTGCGCGAGCCCGGCCCGAGCGACTGCAGCTGAGAATCATTCAGCGCCGCAAGCTGCTCGACGGTGGAGAAGCCCTGCAGCTTCAGCCAAGCCATCTTCTCGCGGGCGATGAAGTCGGCGCGGTCGATCGGCATACCGTCAGGGGCGGCGACCTCCGTGGGCTTGCCCACCTTGCCGCCCTTGCTCTTCTCGTAGGCTTCCCAGGCGCCAGGGAAACGTGCGCACAGCTCAGCCCTGTTGTGTTCCTTGATCTCGGTGTGGGAGATGTCTGTGGAGCCGGCGACCTTGTGCTCCATGGCAGGCACCATGATATACACGGGCTTCTTGGCCTCGCGCGATTTGGCCTGGTGCGGCTTCTCGATCTCGACGACCCGCCCCACCACGCTTTGTGATTCCACTGCAGGAAACCAAATTTCAGGCATGCGTTTACCTCTTTCTCTTCTCGTCTTCATCTCCCGGCATCGGCATCCCCTGCCGTGCGTAGAGTTCCTTGACGGCTGCGTCGCGCTCGGCGCCCTTCAACGGCTTGCCGTCCTTGCCGACAATCTCGAGGACGTCGTCGCGCCCAGGGAAGACCACGTAATTGTAGGTTGCCTTCGGCATGCCGCGGGAGCCGGAATCCTTGTAGCGGATGCCGACAACGCCGTGTGCGTTCAGATGGTCCGAGAACTTGGTTGGATCGACCTTCTCGCTCACCGTATCGCTGAAACCGCCGAGCGGCTTGTCCAGGGGTAGTTTTTCACTCGGTGGTGCTTGCTTGTTCCAAGCTTCAATGGCCTTCTTCACGACATCGGTTTGACCGCCAACCGGTGCGTGCCAGTCGAGAAACTCTCTGGGGTCGGCGTGGATGTTCACTTCATATAGGCCACCAGCGCGCTCATAAGGTGGAAGTTTGTCGAGCGCCCCACCTGTCCGAAGATATCCCTCTGCCTGCTTGATCGCGTCGAGCGTGCTTGGCGGTGTCGGCCGCCACAGCGGCGAGCCGGAACCGAGTTTATTGCGCTGCAGCTCGCCAGCGTGAACGCGCGCAAGCGCATCGGCCGCTGCTGTCCTGTTGTTGTTGTGCAGGTCCAGAACCTGCGCCGCTTGATGGCGCCAATCGGCCGGGTTCCACGGCTGGCCGCCTATGGTCGCATCCATGTCGGCGGTCAAGCCGTCGCGGTAGAACCGCCCTACCTCTTGCTGCTCACCGAAATAGAGACCTTTGCCATAGGTTCTGGCCCCCTCACCGGTGCCAATTTTGGACGAATCCAGTTTTGTAAACGTATGCGGCGAACCGTGATATACTTTGATCGGGTTCTCCACACGCTTGGCTTGACGGCCTAGCTCGTTGATGGAGGCTTGCGCCCCGGATTCATCCGTCTTGGCGGAGAGCAGAAACGACTTGCCCTTGTTGGCCGGGTCGAAGGCGGCGTTGACAGAGCGGATGTTCGCGGGGTCGAAAACGAGAGCTTCACTAATAGGTGTATCGAATGCAGTATACGTGAAAACGATGCCATCATGGCCGTTCCGCTTTGCGCTTGCGATCAAGTCGGCACTTTCACCTCGCGAGCCCCACTCCTCTTGCGTGATACGCTTTGGATTGCGAAGGCGTATATACCCTGGGATGACACGACCTCCATCCGATGCCTTGACCTCGCCAGGGCCGGCCTGCGCGAGCCCCTGCCAGTCCCAGAATTTTTCGACGGGTCCGGCACCGGCGTAGCCAGACGCAAGGTGAGGGCTATCGGTTAGGGCAATAGCAATGTCGGACTCGCCAGTGCGGCGTACCGCATCCAAGTCGAAGGCCCGAAAGTCTACACCGGTCCCATGATACCAGACCCTGCTTGTATCGAATCCCTCCTCCTTCGCGCGGGCCAGTCTCGCCGTTTGCCGCATATCCAGACCCGGCGTAACAAGTGGTTCACCTCGCGTCTTGGCGGAGAGCACGCCCGTGGCACTCTTTGAGTCTGGCTCGTATTTGCCTTCCCATATTGGGCGGCCCTCTTGCTTCGCGCGCCATTTCTCGAAGTCAACGGCGTCGAGCTCATTGCCCATCAAAATGCGATTGCCGAGCCCAGCCTTGTAACCCTGCGCGTCGGCAATTTGCTTGGCTTCCTCCCTGCTGACGTAGCGGCCAGCGTTGGTAACAAATCCGTCTACATCAGCGGCAGGGAGGTCCACCCAGCTCTTGCCGTGCTGCGCACGAAATGCCTGCTCTAGCTCTTTCTCGTAAAGATCGCGCTCGACGGCTCCTGGCACAGCCGCACGCAACGCCTCAAAATGCGTTGGTCCACTGAAGACCTTGCCGCCAACCTTAATCGCAGCCCCGACGACGCGCTCGCCCTCACCAGCCCCGGGCGCAACCGCTGAGGAGGGTCGCTTTGCGGGTGACGCTTGCTCTGCGATCTCACGCCCACCTGCCACGCCCGTGGCACGCTCTATGGCTTGGGACTGGGCGGTGCCATCGACAATGACGCCTATTTTTTTCAGAGCCTCGGGCGGGACTTGCCAAGTGTCTGGCAGCGAAAAATGCGGCGTCGTTGGATTATCCAGCCACTTTATATACTCAGCCAGCTCGCTACGAGACATGAGCGAAACCGCATCGCTGGCATCATTGTAACGCTTTACGAGGTCCGGATATTCGCGTTCCGCCTTCGGCCAGAAGTCGCTTGGCCACTCACCTGGATACTTGGCTCTCAAGGCGGCATCGGCGTCATCTTTCGCCTTGAACACTGCAACGCGCTCTGGCCACCTGTGTCCCCAACCTTTCGACCAGTAAGGTGGGTTAGAGCTTTTCTGAACGAACCGCTCGCCTTCTGGGACAATTTCAACGACGCCATCAAGAATCGCAGCCTTACGATTTGGATTGGCTGCGATCTCCTCTGCGACTCTGGCGATCTGCTCTTTAGGAAGGCGGGAGAGGGCGGCAAGCTGGTGCTCTGTGGCGCCTGGGAATGTGCGACGAAGTACACCTAGCGGCGCACCGATGGCCGCAAATGTCACGGCATCCGTTGCGTCCAGAACTGTCCGATCGGCTCTAGGCCCCCTGTCGCCAGGGCGGTACATGCCTTCTTCTGTCATCAGGCGAGATGCCGCATCGACGGGGTGATAGACGATGCCGGGAACGCCCAGCTCGTAGTCTCCAGTCTGCGGATTGCGCACGCCGGGAACGATGAAGCCTCGCTCCGGCAGATGTTGTTGCTGCGGCTGGTTGACCGCCCCCTCGATTGCCGACTGCCCAATGCCGACTGCCCACGGCTGATAGTTGCGCTGCCCATCAGGGCCGAACACGACTTCATCTCCGCGCGGCTGGTGGCCGGTTAGGGCAGTTCCTTTTAAGGGAGTGGCGCGCTCTCCGGGCAGACGCATGGCCACGAAGTCCTGCACCTCTTGCGGAACGCCAACGCCACCGCTCAAGGCCGTCCCTTGCTGCAACAGCAATTGCGCCAGAGGCGACGTAGCAGCCTTGGGCGGCGTCACCATCCACGGCTCGTGCCGCAGCAAAGCGCCGGCAAGGCTGATGTCATCGGGCTCCGCCACGGCGGCGTCTCATTTAGAAGAATGCGATCACATTGCCGGCGCCGTCGATGGCACGGAAGCGGGCGGCTCGCTGCGCCGGCAGAATGAGATAGTCGTTGGCGCTGGCGTTATTGATCTTGCCGCCGGAGCGCGGGTAGACCTTGAGGTCGATCGCGTTGACGCCTGATGTGCCGTTGACGACGATGCACTCCTCGCGCACGTTGAGAGGGCGCAGAATGACGCCAGAGCCCTGCGAGCCGCCCGTCACCATCACGGTGTCGGCGTTCATCTCGGCTGCCGTCGCCTGCGTGGTGCCGGCGGCGGATAGGGTGTTGTACTCGCCTCGTGTCGGGGTCGGGATCATTCCGCTCATCTCCAATATTGCGGCACCCAGCCGGAGCTGATCTGATGCGGCTTCGGCCAGCCGTGCATGTTGACCACCAGCGCGTTCTCTGGCGGCGACGGCCCGAAGCACTGATGCGCCTTGTAGAACGGCACCCACTCGGGCGGGAACGTCTTGGCGTCAGGCATGACGATGTTGAGCCAGTCCTGATCGCCGCGTATCATACTCATGATGCCGGGGCGAAATTTCTCCCAGACGTGGCCTTCGTTTCCCGTCAGTCGCATGATGCCGGAACCGTAGCCGGACAACCACGGGTCTTTCATGATACCGAAGCCGTCCCATTCCAAGAGCGGCCGGAGATTGCCGACCACGACAACGTCAAGGTCCATGTACAGCATCGGCTGGCGGAGCTTGAACAGCTCTATCTTAGACCACCAGCCCGGCAGACCCTCGGTCAGAAGTTCGCAGCGCACGCCGTCTACTGGCTTGTCGCAGTAGCAGACGAAATCGACACCTGGAGCACGGCGCGCAACCATGTTGCGCAGCGTTATCACGTAAGCGTCTGGATACTTGGCGCCCACCTTTACGCAGGCGACGCTCACCATTGCTGAAACGCCTCCTGCGGTGACATCTTGTCTTTGACCGTCAGATAATACCGATAGCAGGCCTGCATGAGCCCATCGCCAAACATCTCGATCGTGACCGGCTCGAAGCGCGGTCCTTGCAGGGCTGCCAACAGGCCAGCGAAGCTGGTCACATGCTGCATGAAGTTGATCGACGTGCGATAGCCCTTGATCTCGATTGCGCTTTGCTCCACCCATTCGCCCCAGCGCCGATCCCAATAGGCGTGGCTCTGCGACCCGCGGAAGGATGCATCGTTGCCGTGGAGATGGAACGTGCGGTAGCCGAGCTGATAGCCGATGTGGATCAGCCGAAGCCCGATCGAGGTGCCACCTCCGATGGCGAAGCGGCGGGGATGATGCGTGCCGTGAAGGTGGAAGCCCTGCCCATCGGCATCCATGCGGTAGAGGTCAGGCGTTGCCCCGATATTGTCGGGGGTCGGGTGCCACAACCGCACATCGCAACCGGCCGCTAACAGCTTGTCGAACAGCGAAGGGTGGCAGTTGGATGCAACCAGATAGTACACACGCGGATCGGCGACAACGATGTCAGCCATATGCGCGTTGGCATCCATCACGCCGCAGAAGTGCGGCACGACCCCGCGGTCCAAGAGGAACTTCAAACTGCCGTTCACGGCAGCGACGTGGCCCTCGAGCTGGGGATAGGTGTCGGCAAGCGATGGCCCGCCGGATGCGATGGCAAGGATGCCATCGTGCGCACGACACTGCTTGACCTCCCGCAAACCGCGGGCGACGGCTGAGGCCATGTTGTCCGCCATCTGCTGCGGCGAGACTGGCGGCTTGGCCGCGATTTCGAGCCTGCCCCCGTTGAACCGAGCCACGATCTCGTCGTGCGCGTGCATGCGGACTCTGTTTGTTCTTTCGAATGGCGGGAGAGGGGCGGCGTTGGCCGCCCCTCTCCGCTGTGTCAGTTCGCAACTGAGACGCGCTGGCCGGCGAACGGCCGGGACAGCTCGAACTCGGCGTGCAGATCGTCGGCGACGGCCGACGAGGCGCCGACCGCGCCCGAAATCCAGTCCCCAATCACCGACGCATCGTCGATCGAGCCCGCCGTCGCGGTCAGATAGACGAAGCCATTGTCCGTGAACGAGGTTAGGCACGAGCCCAGGGCCTTGCCCGAAATCTGCGCCCAACCGTAGTAGGAGGCAGTGAGCGCCGCCATCAGCACGCCGAGCGGATAGTTGCCGTTTGCAACCGCCCGCACCGCCGTGAAGTTGTCGGCCGGGATGCCCACCCAGTTCTTGGCCGCGGCAGAGGCCACGCCCTTGATGTAGATGAACTCGCCCTCGCCATAGGCGGTGGTGCCGACATCCCTCGCGGTGACGATGGTGCCGAGCGGGTGCAGCGCCGTGGTCGAGATATCGGCGATGGGCTGCGCGCCGAGGCGCGGGGTGACCAACCGCCAGGTTCCAGCAGTGAGTGCCATGGTTCGATCTCCTTCTCGTTAGGCGACGATGATGCCCTGGCGGGCAGCGTTGCTGAGCGTCATGTTCCCCATCCAGTAGAGGGGCGTGACGGTGGCGTCCTGGTTGACCGCAACCTTGTCCTTCAGCACCACGAAGTTCCTGTCCTTGAACGGACGGAAGTGCAGGAACTTGGTGTTGAGCATGTACATGCGCGTGGAGGAGCAGTTGGGGTCGTAGAACACGGTCGCCGACTTGTACTTGTAGCCGTTGAAGCCGCCGACAGCCTTCGACACGTCCATGAAGCGCTGCTGCGCCTGCAGGGACTCCTCGTAGTAGGAGAAGTACGTCTCCCCGGCCACGACCACATCGACGTGCTCGGTGCCGCGCTCGGTGCGCATCCAGATCAGGTTCATGGCGTGCTGGATGGTCGTGGCGCTGGCCGTCACCGACTCGGTGGAGAAGTCGTAATACTGGTTGCGCCACCAGGTCTGCGCCGAGCGATCGATGCCGCCGACGGTGCCGGAGGTCGGCAGGTCGGCAACCAGATGTTGCAGGCCGCCGATCGCCTTGCCACCGTTCTCCGTGTTGGAGTAGAACAGCGCCGCGCCGATGTTGTTGGACATCGTGGCCTCGGCCACCTCGATGCGGGCCTTGATGAGGTTGTGCATCCTCTGAGACCCGGAATTCTGGGCCTCTTCCAGACCGCTCATCGTGACGTTGCAGTTGGCCTGCTTCCAATCGAAATTGGCGCTGGTCAGAACATCGGAGGCCTCCACCGAAAGCGTCTCGTAGCCGGAGTACCAGTTGAAGGTGCCGTTCTCGGCATACTTCAGGTTTTCCAGCAGCTTGACGCCGCCGTCGGCGGGGTCGGTGTTGCCGTTGTTCTTGATGTAGAGCAACGTGACGTTGTTATCGAGCACGTTGTCGGCCATCTTCGCTCGATAGTTGTCGATCGAAGCGGTCAGGACTTCCGAATAGGAAGTGTTGGGGGCGACCATCGGTCTTCACCTTTGCGTTTGGATACGCTCAGCGGCCCAACTTGCTCATGTTCTGGGAGATGATCTCATCGAGAGACAGGGGCTTGGTCGAGGTCGTTGCCACTCCGCTCGCCGGCTTCACAGCCGTGACCGTCTTGGCGCGTGCGGCCTCTCTGGCCTTCTCCGCTGCCGCCATCCGGCGCGAGGCTTCCTGCTCGACGAGCGATTGCCTCAAGTCGGGGCGCGCCCACACCGCCATATCGTACGCGGCCTTCATCTTCTCAGGCCCATCCGGCATCTTCACGATGTCTGGGGCATCGTTGCGTATGCCTACTGGTCGGCCCTGTTGATCCAGCACCAAATACGGGGTTGGATCAATTAGAGCTCCCATCTGAATCTGGACCTGATCGAAGTGTGGGTGGAGAAGTTGTCCATCATCATCCACTGCGCTGCGAAACGCACCCATCGCGCCTTGGAGTGATTGCCTCTGCTGTGCATTCTGATGCTCCGCAAGCGTGGCGCGGACCATCTGCTGCACTCTCTCTGGAGATACGGCTCCTTTGAACTGCGCAAGCTCGGCTTCGAGCTGCTTCACCTTTGGGTCGGACAACAGATCGGCCAGCGCGGCGGCGCCGTCGGGCTGCTCTCCGGGTTGCTGCCTGGGTGCGTGGATGCCAAGGTGCTCCGGCGTCACGCCGAGGTTCTGCATCGCCCATTTGACGTACTCGACGGGCCGCTGGCTGGCGAACTGCTGGAGTTGATTGAGGTAGCCAAAGTATTGAACCTCGCTCACTCCGGTCGCCGCCATCTGCTGGCGCGTCGGCTCGTCAATCAGGCCGCGTACTGCATCGGCGTACTTGGCGCGATCACTGAGCTCCTGAGACTTGCGGGTGAAGCCGCCCTCCAGGTCCTTGGCCAACCGTTTGATGATGGCCTGGGCCTCGGGGGCGAGCCCGGCGAACGCCTGCCTGTCGGCCTCAGGCCAGTGCTTGGGGGCATCGAACTTGGGCGCTTCCTCGGCCTTCTCAGGCTTGGCTGCATCCTTGTCCTTTGCTGCCTCTGCATCCGGCGCCTTGGCTTCGGCGGCATCTTCGCCGTCGCGCTTGTCTCCAGCCGTCTCCTTTACGCTCTCCGTCTTGGGCTTCTCATCGACTGTGAGGGCCGCAACATCGGGATCGACCTCGTGCTTGCTTTCCGTGGCCTTGACGGCTGCGCTGATGGCCTCGGAAAGGTAGTCCGTTCTGCCCGTATTGCCGGCGCCCGCGGGCTGCTGGCCACTGTCGGCAACTGCCTCTACTGCCATTCGAACAAACCTCCTTTGGCCCGTTCGCGAATACGCGCCACACGGGCCTGTTCCTTTTTGATCAGATCGCCCGGCTTGAAGTCGCCGGCTTGGCGAACGTTGTGCGTGCGCTCATGGCGCCTGAGCTGCGAGCGCGACGTGATAAGCTGACCGTCGATGGGCGACTTGAAGCCGCCGCCGTAGACCCGATCGATGTCCGGCAGAACGAACGGCCCATCCCGCCTATTGCGCCGTTCGGATATCTCGTCTTCGGACAGCGTGTAGCGCTCACCGGTCAGGTGATTGTAGAATGTGCGTGTGCGCATGATTGGCGGGTCTATACTGCCGGGCGCGAGCCCCAAGGGCTGCCCCACTTCTTGCCCCATTTCTTCGGGCGGGTTTTGCGGCGCCGGTAGGAGGCGATGCCGCAGGCGAGCGCCGCAACAAGGAAAGCGGCGATAACAGCAGCAGATATGGCCCAACCAACGTCGATGTCAGTAGCCATGCTTGTCGAAGAAAAGGCGCAGCAGGAGCGAGAACGTTTCGCCAGACGCCGGCGTATAGGCGCCCCTGGCCTCGATGGCCGCGTAGATGGAGCCGCCGGCATCAAGGTCTCCGACGATCTCCGTGTTGAGCAGAGAGCCCCCCCAGCCTGCCGCATCGCTGGCAAACGGAAGTGCGGTTGCTACGTCTATGTAGCCCAGATAGTTGGCCACGCCGTCCGTCGTATACGCTGCGTTGTCACCGTTGCTGAAGGCCGGCGCCGTGCCGAGATAGAAATGCACGCGGAACGATGCGTTCGTGACCGATGCATCGCTCTTGCGCAACCGAACGCGCCGGATGTGGAAATGTCCGCCTTTCGTTGCGGGCAGAATGAACTGCATGGCCGAACACGAACCGGCCGTGGTCGATTGCGCGACAAGATCACCCGATGCGTAGGCCGTTGTGTCGGCAGGCCGGTTGAAGTCCGCCTCGGCCGTGACAAACGGCGCGTTCGGGAATGTTGCGCTTATAGCCATCGATCATCATCCACCGCTTGCCTGAGGTCTGTTTGCCTCGCGCTCGGCGTGCATCATCTTCTGCCGCCGCTCGGCCATGCTCATGTGCTCCTCGCGCCGCTTGGCCTTGAAGCCTTCCGCAGCGTCGGCCGTCTCGATCCGGCGCATGATGTTGTCGAGATCGGCGTTGGCGACCGCCATGGCTTGGTCCATTTCGGCCTGCTGCTGCTCGCGCGCCATGCGCATCTGCGCTTCGCGGATGGTGAGGGCACGGTCCACTTCGGCATCGGCGGCCTTGGCCTGCGTGTCCTGCTGCTTGGATTGCAGATCGAGTGCCTTCAGCGCCATGTCGGCTTGATGCGACTGCTGCTTGGTCTGCGCCTCGATCTGACCCTGCTGCGCCTTGGCCTGCGCCTCCTGCACGGAGAGCTTGGTCTGTGTCTCGATCTGCTTGGCCTTGGCCTCGGCGACCGGATCGCCCTGGTTCTGTGGGGCTGGCATCTTCTCCAACTGGGTGAAGGCCTCCTCGAAGGCCTCCTCCATCGGCCGGCCAGCCTTGAAGGCCTTGACCACGAACATCACGCTTTCCTTGATCAGCGGCCGCATGGGCGGCATCTGCATGGCCAGCGGGATAGCCTTTTCCATGAGCGCCTGCACCGTGCTCATGAACTCGATACGGGAATTCTTCTCCTCCATCTGATCGACCTGAGCCGTCTGGTCGGTCTCCACGTCGATCTTGTAGCCACGCCGCTGGTCGGAGCGCAGGATGCCAGACACGCTCTCCCAGGTCGGCAGCTTGACGATGCGGTTGAGTTCTTCGAGCTTCTGCGGGTCGGGCGGGGCCAGCATGGGCGGGCCGCCGTTGTGGCCCATCTGCGGCGGCATGCCCGGTTGCTGCTGGGCCATCTGCGCCTGCATCTGCATGGCCTGCAACTGCTGCAGGGCAGCCTGCTTGTCGGCCTCCAGCGGCATGTCGATTCCGACCATCTCCTGCAGCTGCTCGCGGGAGAAGTGCTCGGCAATCAGTTCAGTCTTGATCCGAAGCAACTCGCGGATGAAGCGCTGCACCCGCTTCTGGCGCTTCTGCAGGCGCATCGAGCCGAAGTTGGCCTTGATGCTCTGCGCCGTCGCCGTCTCGCCTGAATCGGACGCGCCGCGCATGATGTCACTGATGCCGGTGACCTCGTAGATGGTCTGCACCAGAAAGGCGGCGCGCTTGTAAAGGCCCTCGATTGCCGTGACGAGGGGCGCCAAGTCCTCGGTCTGAAAGACGCCCTTGAGGCCGCCCTTCTCCATCAGGCCGGCGAAGCCCTTATAGGGCACGAACTCGTTGTCCTTGGCGAAGGCCAGCTGCGAAAGCTGGTTGTCGGCGCCCTCCGCACTGGCGTCATATACGCCGCGGCGCTTCAAGGCTTCGATCAGATAGCACAACCGCGTGGCAATCAGATCGAGCTCGTCCGCCTGATCCTGGTACAGCGTGAACTCTGGGATGGGCACAAGGCTCGAAGTCGTCTTGACGCCATACAAGGGCTCAGGGCAGGGGAAGAAGTCTTTCAACCTGTAGGGGTCAGGCTCCTTCTTCAGGATCAGCGGGTAGTCTTCGGCGACGTAGAGGCGTTCGCGCTTCTGCTTGTCCCAGATTTGCCAGACGCGGGCACGCCGAAAGGTGTCTTCCTCGCCCTTCTTGCGATCAGAGACGGTATCCGCCAGCTCGGCGTTGAGGGGAACCTTGTCGCCGTGGTCGGGGAAGTATTCGTCGAGTTCGTCGCGGCTGTAGTAGTGGGCGCGAGCCTTCCACCAGATATCGCTTTCCTTGCGGCCGGCCGAAGTCCTGTAGTCCTCCCAGAAGACGTGGTCGTCGCGCACAACCTGGGAGACGATCTCGTCCTGACCAGTCTCCTCGTTGGTCTTGACTACGGCGTCATAGACGACCCAGCCGACGCCGCGACCCGGCAAAACCATGTCCTCGACGCAGGCCTCGATCTGGGCCTCGCAGTCGTAAGCGTCGTTGGTGTAGCTGGCGCCGCGCTCCATCACGAGGGCGGCCGTCTTGGTGTTCTTCTCGTCCTGGCCTTGCTTGGGGAATCGGCGGCGCACATCCGGGTTGCCGAGTCCTTGGAACAGGGCGCTCTTCAGGAGCTCGGTGTTGCTCCACAGTATGTTGGCCCGCTTGTCCCTGGAGTCGCCGTCGCGCTCGTCCCTGTAGCGCTGCACGACCTTGCGGGCGCGATCGATCCAGTCCTTGTCCCGCTTGCCGGCAGCTTCAAGCTCGCGCAGCCAGAAACGCGCGCCTTCCGGCTTCGTCTCGGCTTCGGCCGCAGCGCGCGTGTCTGCCTTTTCAGACGGTGGTGTGGGTGTTGATGGCTTGGCCATTTCCGGCTAGCATCCGCTGCATGATTGAATTGGCTGACTTGTACGCGCTGCTATGGCTGGCTACCGGGATCGCGCTCGGCTTTGCTGCGAATACCTTTGTCCGGCACAAGACCTGACGGGCGCATGTGCCCCGGCAGATCGAGCGTGTGCATCTGCGGCAGCATGGATGCCGCCATTGTCCCCACCCCGCCAATGATCTCCGGGATGTAGAGGGCGTTGCTCCAATTCGGATAGCCCGAGCGCGTCCACATCGGAATGGCGCCGACACCCCACAAATCGCCAATGCGCGTCTCGGGCAGCGCCAATGCGGCCTTCGGTAGAGCCTCGTCAAGATATTCGACCAGCAGGCTCGGTCTTTCTGTCTTGCTGCCCATGAGCATGCGGGCAAGCGTAGGCGCAGCATCATCCGCCATTGCTTCAGGCCCCAACGAACGGACACTTCTCGCTGAGCGTCAGCGTACCCGCGCCGTTGTCGGCCGTGACGCGAGCGCGCCAGCTGCGGCCGGCATGCGTCCCAGCCTGAGTGACCGTCACATCGACGTTGCGGCGCAAGATGGCTGGGCCGGAGAAGCCAGCCTGCACCACCCAGCTCGTGATGCTGGCCGAATTCGCCGAGCACGAGCCAGCGCCGAGCAAGATGCCGCCTTTATAGATTTTGCAGGTCGATGCCATGGCTCAAATCCTCTTGCCTTTGCCTCGCATGGCGCGGTCGTGGTGAGCGACGATCTCATTGAGGGTCGGTATGCGCACGTCGATCTTCTTCGGCGGCGCCGGCGCCTTCGGAGGAATGATGCCGCAGTTCACGGCATACTCACCAAAGGCATCGGCACCGTGCGAACTCTCGTCGTGCTCCGGTGTCGTGTACGTCTGCAGCGCGTCGTTCCACTTGCGCCGGTAGCGCCTGAGCCGCTTCAAGCCCAACTCGACGCGGGGGCTCTTATTGAAGCGCGTGATCGGCAGAATGCGCCGCACAGCCTGAATGCGATCGGCGGGCTTGGCCGGCACGCCCTTGCTGATGTCCTTGACTCCAAGCGCCACCAGCGTTTCAACGCGCGACCTCGCACCATGACCCCACTCGCGCATGCGAATGTCATGCGGCAGGTAGTGGGCGCTGTACTTGAAGGCATGCGCCCTGCCCAGTTCGGCTAACGCCTCGTCCTTCGACCAGCCAACGAAGCGCTCTTCCCCGACGGGCGGCCTGAACAGTTCGGGCATGCACGCCGCTACGATATCGTCAGCCCCTTCGTTCGATGTCTCGTAGTAGTCGATGGCGGTTGCCTGCATCCCATAGTCCTGCATGAACCAGATCGAGGTGTAGTCATCGACGCCCAAGTCCCATGCCGTCTTGACCGGACGCTTTGGATCATGCGGGAAGTGGCCTACTCGGCCCTCGCGCTCCGCAGCGACCAGCAACCTGGCGTAGTAGGCACCTTCCGAGACGATCTCATAGTTGCCGCCCCAGACGTGATCGGCCATCTCCGGGTCGGCGGCATAGTCGGCATCCTTTTCCGCCCGCAGCACATCGGGAAACCACGGGTTGTCGTTCCAGTTGGCCTCGACGACGATGGCATCGCGCGGCTTGTGCGGACCACGAAAAAACTCGTCCACCGCATCGTTGTCGTGGCGCGGATTCCACGAGCACCAGATTTCAGAGTCTTCCTTGCGGAGCGTGGGACGCAGCAGCCGCCAGGACACGTCCGACAGGCTCTGCGCTTCCTCTACCCATGCCCCGTCATAGCCTTCGAGCGACTTGATGCTCTCGGCATTGTAGGACTGCATGCCGCGATGGATGATGAGCGAGCCGTTCGCCCCTCTGATTTCCCCCTGCAGCGTGTCAAAGAACGACCCGAAGCCGAACTTCTGTATCTTGTCGATCAAAAGCTGGTGTACGCTGTCCCTGATGGTGTTCTGCACCTCGCGGATGCACACCCACCGGATGGGCTCGAAGCGCGCGCGAAGGATGAGCTTTTCGGCGAAGTAGTGGCTCTTGCCGCTGCCGCGCCCGCCGTGCGCGCCCTTGTAGCGCGACCTGCCTTCGAGCGGCACATAGACGCGCGGGATGTCATGCTTTAGGGTCAACAATCACGTGCTCGATGCGCGAAGGCGTCTCGGGCAATGGGTTGTCGGGGTCACTGCCTACCACTTGGCTCGGCTTGCCGTAGCCGCGATCGAGCAGGATGTTCAAAGCAGAAACCCTGGCCGCCTCGCTGTCGGCCTTTCCCTCGCCACCGTTGACAAGGCCAGCAAGCTTGGCCGCCTCCGCGATTGCCGCCGGCCCATACTTGCGAGCAACGTCCTTGATCTCGCTGGTGGCCTTGTTGGGCGTGCCCTTCTGTCGGCCGCCGCGGCGCTCGCCCGGCTTCGATCCTCTCGGCATTTTCTGCTATTTTTTGCTAGTTCAGCAGATGCATGCGCATCAAGCGGCCTTCTCTACCGGCCGCGGCAGATTGAGATAGCGCTGGGCTGCGGCCTTCACCCTCTCGATCTGGCCTTGTAGCTCGCCGTCGGCAGTGGCACCAGCGTTGACAACGGCAGCCAGTAGATTGACGTGGGCCTGGAGGACGGCCCTGGCCTCGAAGATAGCTTGTTCCTGGGTGTTCATTGAATAAATGGCCTTCCGGAGGAACTTCTGTGATTACTCAGAGTTTGGGGCAGTGGTCGTGCTGCCGCACTTCGGGCAATAGCGAATCAGCCTGCCGCCAATCTTGGTTAGCTCTGGCTTCTCCGCGCCACACTTCCCACACCTTGGATCACGGGTCTTACGCCTCACGCGGGATTTCTTCTTCACTTGATGCCGAGAGCGCTGCCGCCGAAGGCGAAGGACAGCCGAGCCATGATCTCCAGGCTGTCGGCCTGCAAGGTGATGGGCGTGCCGGCGACGGCGGCCTCCTTGAACATGGTGTAGCTGCCTTCGATCCCGAGCACTATGCCCGAGGTCTTGATGGGCACATCGATGCCGAGGCCGAGCGTCCAGCCCTTGAGATCGGGGGCGGCGGGAATGGGGACGATGGTTGACCAGTCGAGATCGAGCCAGGTGTGGGAGAGCGCAATGTAGGGCTTGGCGTCGCCGACCTTGACGCCTGCTCTGCCGCCCACCGAATAGCTGTCCTTGTACTTGGCGGAGAACAGGCCGGGGTTCACGGCGAACTCGGCATCGCTGAAGGTGTAGCGCGCGAACGGGCCGACGAACAGCTGGGTGTTGGGCACGGCGAAATCGACGCCACCATGGATACCGGCAATCTTGCCCTTGGCACCGAGGCCGTCGATGGAGAAGGGGGCGACGGCGAGCTCGTTGTCCACCATGTTCGCGCCGATGAAGACGCCGCCGTAGAAGGTGGGTCCTTCCGACTTGGCGGGGAGGGTCATCAGGATGGTGGCGAGCATCAGGCCCGAAAGGGCAAGGGCGATCTTCCTGGCGTCGAGCATCAGGTGTCCTAACCAATGTGGGGTTGATCGGAACGCGGGACGTTGGGGTCAGTCTTCGCAGGTTGACGGTTGCATCCGCCTACAATTTTCCTCAACCGTCGCCATTGAACCGACACGTTCGGCGCCTATCTATTCTCGCATCGGTAGCGTGGCGTTTGGTAAGCGTGCTGCGTACCCCTCACATGCAACGGCCTCGGTAGCGATGAGCACCGGGGCCGTCATGTTTTGGGGTGGCCGCTGGGGACGGACTTGCACCGCCGACCTCGGATTTATCGCGCCCGCGCTCTGCTTCTGAGCTACCCAGCGAATAGGTGTTGCGCTTCGGCGCGAATCAGATCAAGCTGTTCGGCTTTTTTTGCCCGGCGCTTATCAGCCCCAGCTCGATCAAGTTCCGAACTGCTGAACTTAGCGAATTCATCCTGTTGGAAAATCTGTAGTCCTGAATTCGCTCCAGCATGGCTGGCGGCAGGCTAATGGCGATCTTCTCCGAGATCGGCTCGGATCGGGCATCCTCATGGGCCTCTGCGCCGTTGAGGCGGGGCGCCTCGCTCTTCATCGCTCAAGACATGATTGGGGCTTTGGTGCCTTGCTAGGCGGCTTCCGGCACCGACATTTGGCTTATTAGGCCGAGAAGGGCTCGGACGCTTACACCACCGTGGGCACTTTCATACTTTTGTTTGTGAAGGTATTCGCCGAACTTCGCAAGCGAAAAAGTCGTGTCAAGTTGAGGTTTCTCATGCTGTGGCTAGGCGGCCACAAGCGCGCTGGCGTCGATCTCCACCACATGCATGGCGTTGAACACGTGCAGCATGACCTTGGCCTTGCGCTTCGATACCTCGGCGACCTCGACCACGTGGCCGGCGAACTGGCCTTTGACGATCTCCGCCTTGCCGCCCTTGCGGATCGCCTTGTGCAGGTTGACCTCCGTTGCGGCGGGTGCCGACAGCGATTGCAGGAAGGCAACGTCCTCGTCCGTCAACGTCGCTGGCTGCGCGCCGTAGCCGACCAGGCCAACGATGAGGGGTGCCTTGCCCATGGCCACCGACAGCTTGTTGATGCTGTCGCGCGTGACGAGGAAGTCCACCACGCCGTTGAACTGGGCGAACACGTAGCAGGGAAACAGCGGATATTTGCGCGCATCGACGAAGCGCTTCTTGGGGCGCTTGATCCACTTGGTCTCGTAGGGGACGAGGGCGGGGCGCTCGTGCTGGTGGAGGCGTGCCGCCACCTCGAACTCGATCCTGTGGATCGGCACAGTCCTGACGGCGTACCAATTCATTTGCTGGCCGCCTCTTCGCGGGCAGCCGTCTTGCCGGTCGCCGTATCGAGCCAAAGCTTCAAAAGTCCGACGACGGCAACATCGCCGTAGCGCTCCGCCACGGGACCACATGCGCTGTTCAGGCAAGCGTTGAACCATGCAGACAGATGCTCTTTCGACGGCGCCTTCCCCAAGAAGGCCACTTGCTCTCGGTTCAGCACACCTTGTGCGTCGCTCATCGGATCGCTGCTCACAATGCACCTTTTCTCTTCACGCGCACTTTCTTGGATGCTCTCTGACGCAACCGTGCCGAGACATCGAGGCGGCGGGCGTCCTTGATAAGCCTGCCGTGCTTGTCGAGGCGATAGCCTGGGAGCTTGATGGTGCGGGTCATTGCGTCAAACGGGCCTCGAAAGAAAGTCAGGCTCCAGAAAATAGGCCGCCACAACGACAACCAGCATCACGGCGCTCACCATGAGCCCGAGCGCGAAGACAATTGAGCACAGCCACTGCGCAACCCAAAGCGCGGACGCCAAGTCGAACCATGTCGGCGCCTGAGCCACCACAGGGCTGCTGCGTGCCATCCAGCAGAGGAGAGCAACAAACCCGTAACTAGTCGTTTTGTCCGCCACACTTAGCAGCAGTCGCATTGGCGTTTGCCGTCGCTGCCCGCATGTTTCGCATTTCATTGTGGTGCCGCCTTCCATCCGTTCTCGGCCTTTACCTGTGCTTCGAGCGCGCGGATGGCAATATCCAGCCGCGACAGTTCGACTTCGACCTGGCCGCGCTTCTTGCGCAGCTTGCGTAGCTCCTTGTCGGCGTCGGTCACAGCTTGATCCCAAACTGCTCGGCCAACTGGCGAGCGGCATCGCGCATGAACCGCTGGCGATCTCGCTCCCGTGCCCTGGCCGCAAGGATGATGCCCTTGACGTTGGGCGCCATCGACCGCAGAGCGTGGATGTCGCTGTCAACCGGATCAGACCAGTTCTTGATCGTCTCGCGCTCGCGCTCCTCGTCGGAGAAATCGCCCGAGGCCCAGCGCTTGAGCTGTGCGATGCGCCTTGTCTGATAGCTAGGGTCCACCACGGCGGCGCTGGCCGTATCATACCCATACCTGCTTATCGGCGTCGGCGCCTGCCCTAGCGCCTGCCCTTGGTCCCCGCCGAATGCTTTGGCCTCGGACATCGCCACCGGCGCCGCCGCCAGGGCGCCCATCACAGTGCGTCGATTGATCATTGCTCTCACTCCCTATCGCCCACGCGATCCGCTCGACTGGGCACCTCGTCAGGTGGAGACGGTAGAGGCATCCAGTGGGTGGCTCGGGGGAAGTTGCTAAAGCCGCGCCAATCGTAAATCTGGTCCTGCACCTTACGGTATAGTCCACCGCCTACTGGTTCGTAGTGGTCGTGCATCAAAGGATCGTAGCGGCCAACCTCATAGCTGTCGAAACCTTCACTCGCCCGACAGATCAGAAACCATGTTCCGTCCTTCGGCGCTGTCTCTATCGGCTGCCACGCGCTCATTCCCGCTCTCCTTCCGTCTTGCGTGCCGCACACGGACGAGCAGCAAGCTCACATCTGGTCAGAGTCTGTCCTAGCGTCGTGACCCCGCCCTCTTTGATCGATGAGCGCGAGCACGTGTAGCCGATCCGCTCGGCATTGGAGAGGTCCATGAACTTCTCCCCGTAGTGGAAGCGCACGTTGCCTGCCCAGGCATCGTTGGCGGCTTTCTTCGCCCCTTCCAAGGTCAAGTGCTGGTCGCCCGTAATGCGGCGCATGTCGCGGCAGTGGCCGTGGCGCTCGTCTTCCTCCCGCCGCACGTAGCTGTAGACCCTGGGGCGGTAGACGCGGCGCACGCGCTGCCACTCGCCAGACCAGCGGTCGTAGCGGTACTTCCAGCAGGTTCCGGTCCACTCGCAGGACTCGCGCATGGTGCGGTAGGGGTTCCACTCCTGCGCACTGGCGGTCTGCGCTACCAGCAGCGCTGCAATCACAATGATCAGCCTCATTCGCATCTCCTCCGCATCGCCTCTATCGCTTCCTCCAGCAACCGCAACGCATGCGCGTCTCCGTATTCTGCTCTTGCCTTCTCCATCAGGTCGAGAAGTTCTGCATCGTTTAATTTCCTGTAGACCTGCTTTGGAGCATGCTGGGTGTGGAGCTTGATTTGAGGTTTGTATTGGGCGTGAGATCGAGTGCCGTGTTGCATCGTTATGCGACCCTCCTCACGGGATGGAGTTTGGCTCATTCTCAAGTACCTCACTCCATCGCTCTAGGAGGGTCGCTTTGCGGGTTGTTCTTGGCGGTCGATCTCACGCGCAAGTAGGCGGAGAGACGAGCGCGAAGGGGAGTCATTCTGCGGCCTCCATCAGATCAAGCAGGCCGCCGCGATCTTTGTTGATGCGGGCCTCAGACATGGCGGCATATTCTGGATTGAGTTCTATGCCGATCGCATTGCGCTGCAGGCGGTCGGCAACAAGGCATGTGGTGCCGGCGCCGGAGAAGGGATCAAGCACGGTGCATGGGATGACAGTCGCGCTGCACTCGCATGTCGGGTGCCAACCCATGTCTACGCGAGCACGGGCGTCATTTGAAACCCCACCAGCGACCGTTCTGTGCTTTCCGATACCATCGTACTTACCGTTACAGGGTGGCGCATTGGGACGGCTTTCAACGTCAATGACGCGCTCCCACGGCGCCCCGCACTTAGCGCAGCACCCATGCTGGCTGGTGCCTGCCTTGATCATCGGCTCGATCAAATCAGGTGGGAAGGTTGCGAAGTGCGCTTCCGAAAACGGAGCCGTTGCCACCGTCCAGACGGAGCGCTTGTTGCGTGAACCGCCTACGTCAATCCATTGCTTGTCGTTGCCACGAGCCGAGCCGTCGCCGTTCTGATACGTCAGGCGTGCATCGCGCTTGAAACCGTTTCCACTCGGATGATCCGCCACGGCCGCCTCCTTGATCGCCTCGGCGTCGTAGTAGTACCTCTCGGCCTTCGTGAGCAGGAACACGTACTCATGCGATTTGGTCGGCCGATCGGTGACGCTCTCAGGCATCGGATTGGGCTTCGCCCAGATGATGTCAGAGCGGAGCCACCAGCCGTCGGCTTGGAGGGCGAAGGCGACGCGCCAGGGGATGCCGCACAAGTCCTTGGGTTTCAGAACGCCTTGGATGGTCGAGAACGGCTTATCGCGGAATGTCCGATCATCATTGCCCACGGCTTTGGTGTCGGCGGCCGAGCGCCCATTGACTGAAGTCGCGTAGCTGTCGCCATAGTTGAGCCAGAGCGTGCCGTCGCTGCGCAAGACGCGACGAACCTCGCGAAACACAGCGACCACCGCATCGACGTGCTCTTGATATGTCCGCTCTAGTCCAAGCTGCCGATCAACCTTGACGGCTCCACACTTGCCGCACGGTGCCGAATGAGCCGTCAGCAGTTGGGCCATATTCGTTGCGACAGACCCAGCCAGCTTTGCGCGATCCTCGTTTCTTCCGTCTCGCATGGTTGGCGAGCGGTGGTCGCAAGCATCGTCTCCGCCCTCCCATCGCCCCGTCCCGTAGTCCCTCAAACCCCAGTAAGGCGGGCTCGTCACCACGCAATGCACGGACTCATCCGGCATCTGCCGCAAGCCGTCCATCACATCGGCGTTGATGATGCGAATGGTCACTCCCTCACCCTCCCGCTCCGATAAGCACTGCGGCGAGGATGATCATCGATCCAACGAAGATGCCGATGGTGTTGGTGATGACGGCGAGGGAGATCATTCCGCCTCCGCATATGCTGGATGCAGAGGTTGCTCTGTCGGCGGCAGGCCGATGGCTGATCTCAGCACCAGCGCGATATCGTCGCTTTCCCACAGCGGCACGCCGGAGATGGCGCAGCGAATGACCTGGCCGGTATCGTTGTTGATCTGCAGGTAGTCATCGCCAACGGCGGCGTAGGCGTCCCAGGCGTTGTCTCGGGCTTCCTGCAGGGCATCCAAGTTGGCACCCGGCCCTGCCTGCTCCACTGCTTCGTCGGCCTTGCAGTAGACCTCGTACAGCCGTGCGGCTTCCTCGCGCTGTTTCAGGTCGGTGACTTTGGAGAGGTCGAATTGCATGGGGAGCATCCTTTCAATTGATGTGTCGCAGCGCGTCTAGCGCGCCGGCAACGTCGCCAGATCGCATAAGCGCACGTGCGTTTTCCGAGTCCACGCTTGCGCTATGGACCGTCTGCAAGACCTCATCCGCACAGCGGAACGGGTCGCGCCAAACCTCAGAACCAGTGAACCTGAACACCCTCAAGCCGATGTCTTGAAGATGCCGATCGCGAGACTTGTCCCTGGCCGCTTGCTCCTTCGTCTTCTCATGGAAGTCGTGGCCATCGCACTCGACGACAATGCCGCCTGCGCCGTGCAGACCCTTGTTGTGGAGAGCCAGAAAATCCACGCGATAGCCGTCAACTAGCACTTGCGGAAATATGCAGCCCCACAGTGGAAACCTATCCACTTGGGCATTGCTAGCAACGATGGCGCCTGCTTCGACAAGCGTCAGTCTTGCCTTTGGATAAAAGCCGATTTCTGGATATCTCGTCGCCGTCAGCGCTGCGAATGCGGCAGCCATCGCTTCTTCGATTGGAGACTCGCACTTAGCCTGCTTGGCGCGATCAAACGCACTCTCCAGGACATCGACCAAGAGCGCCTGTCCCGACTCCAGCATGCGATCAAATAGCTTGGTCATCGCACCACCTTCCTTCCCAACTCACTCTCCTTGGCCCGCATCGATCTGGCGTACTTCAGCAGGGCCTCGTGCTGGTGCCCCATGGCAACCGCACCGTCCGCGCACTGCTGCACATACTTGGCGTCCTTCATGAGCTTGACCGTCTCATGCGAGGTCGGCAGCCGGCCCGGCGTTTTGGCGGCGTACATGCGACGGAAGTGGTTGTGCAGCCCCAGGAGCCAGCCCTGCTGCGCCGCCTGGCGGCCGATGTCGCTGTCGATCGCCTTGTCGGCCGAGGCTTCCGCCTCCTGCGACCACTCCGGGTGTTTGCTCACAACGGCAGGCCGGTAGCGCTCGGCACGATGGTCCTCGAGCGCGGCCACGCATTCACCGACTGTCGGCCACGAGCGCACCTTGCGCGTTTTCAGGATGCGCTCGGCTGCTGCCTCAAGCTCGCTGTCGGCATACTTGTTGGTGATCTTGGCGTAGGCCGCGATGAAGGCCACCGGATCGGCGCTATCGGGCTTGCCGTAGATGATCCCCAGCCGCTCGGTCAGTGGGTTCGTGGTGCGCTCGGTCATTTCTCACCCCGCAGGACTTTCAGGAACTCGGCGTTCTCCCGGTCACGCTTGTCGCGCCAATGCTCGTTGGCTGGAGACTTGGGAGAGGCTCTCGCCTGCTGGGAAGCGCGTTCATACCGGTTATCCCTGTCGCGCTTCTCAGCGACGATGCGGGCGAGCTGCGCCGCCACCTGCGCATGCAGTGGCCGGTTGCTGTTCGGTTGCAGATACGGCGCGATTTGAATGAGCGCGAGGTCGAGCCGCTGCTCGTCGCCATCGAATTTTGCCAGCCACTCCGAGAGGCAGCCGTTCAGCAGAGTGAGCTTGCCGTTGGTGAAGGACACCCCATGATCTGGGTTGAGGGCTTGCGCCCAGAAGCTCTGAGACCCCTGCTCCTGCTTGGGTCGGCGCGCGCGCGTATCGTCCTTATTCTTCTCCTGAATAGGTCCTGAATCTCTTTCCTGATTATATACGGCCACACAGTCTACCCTCGGGTGGTCTGTGTGGCGACCCTGGGTAGCCTGTCTGGCGGGGGTAGCCTGCTGTAGGGTAGTCTCTGTGGCGACCCTCGCCGGAATGGCCATCTTGAACTGCGTCTTGTCGCCGCCGGTCCCCACCTTGAGTTGGATATACCCGCTGTCGCGAAGCCACTGCTTGCCTCTCGTCGCCGTGCGCTCGGAGATGCCGCAGATATCCATGAGCTGTTGATTGGAGAGGGCAGCACCGGTGCCGTCGTTCTTGCTGTACCAGTGGATCGCCCAGGAGATCGCCATCACGTAGACTGGCGTTTCAGGGTCAGCGAACAGCGCCTTGGCCCAAAGCGTGCGGATCGATACGCGCTGGCCCGCTTCGAGCTCTGGTCCCTGGTTGTGTCCGATCGGTGCTGGCATCTCTTCGTCCGTTGTAGATAGCGTTGAAATCCTGTTGACGGACGATGGCTCTGCGCTGTACATAGGAGTTGCCTTTGTTTGCGACCCTTCCTCGGTGGCAGCCGATTCTGGGTCTGGGTTTACGAGAGAGAGAAACGAGACACTGATCATGAGCCCCGCCACAGCGCGGGGCTTTTTGTTTGCCTCACACCTTGATCGCCACGACGTTGCCTCCTGCTCCGTTCGTTACTCTGGGCACAACAGCCTTCGTCTTGCCGCGCTGGACTCGTTTGAATTCGAGCCCTTCGCTGCGAAAAGAACTCAGCCATCGGGACGCCAGGCTGGGCGAAACTCCCCACCGCTCGGCAGCTTCCAAGTTGGAATGAAAGCTGGCGCTGACGGCGAGCATGCGCACCACGTCCTGGCGGGCCTCATCCTTGGTGAATTTCCGTTCAATTGACGGAACTTCCCCTGTTGATCGACGCTTGGGCGGGCGCTCCTTCCACCAATCCTTGGCATCGCTCTTCGGCCATTGGGCAAAGCCCATCAGCGGAAAGAAAATCTCAACTATCGCCGCAAGGATTGGCCCGATTGCAGGCGTGATCCCTTGCGCGGTCTCCCGGTCCCATCCGAACCACTTGGCAAGCAGGGCGGTTCGCTCGCTGACGGCCGATACCTCGATCCCGGCCGCCCTCAATTCCACGGGCTTCTCGGTGACGGCCTTGATGTTCGCCAGCGCTTCCTCTTTGGCCTTCTCCGTCTTGGCGGCAAGGTAGGTGCGCCACAGGTTCTCGCGCATTTCCTTGCGCTCCTGCAACGTGTTGGTGTTCTGCAGCTCGGCGATGTCCTTGGCGGCGGTCTGCGCCCGCTCGCTGCTCTTGATCTTGCCGAGCGTCTGGTCAGTCATGAACCCTGATGTGTTCCACACCGAGTAGCTGAGAAGAACGAGCCCGAGAAAGAACATCAGCGCCGACGCGCGGCGCATACCGCGGTTCCACCATGAGCCGGAGACGGAGGCCGCCGTCACTGGCCCGAGGCTCAGCATCAGTAGAAAGGCGCCTTGCTCCCATACATCCGCCTCGGACATGCGCAGGCCGTAGCGGAAATTGATGGACACCATGACGGCGGCCACGCCCCAACCAAGCAAGATGCAGCAGATGCAACCAAAGCGGGCCAGCATGGTCTAGGCTCGATGCTCCGCGCGACGCTGGCGGTTGTACTCACGCCTCCATTCCCTGCCTCCGCGCTCCCAGTACCAGCGCTGGTCGCTCTTGAGCTTGCGTTCCCTGAACGCAGGGTCGTTGCGATATTTCCGCTTCCGCCACTCGTTGCGGATGTAGAGCCCCAGCGGTGATTGCCGATAGCGCCGGTCGATCTCGCTCGCGCCTCCACCGAATCGCTGCCGCGCCACCACGCGCACGTACTCCGGCCGGCAGCCGATGATCTCCGCCACGCGCCTGGTGCGCTGCGGCGTGTCCGGCAACGAGCAGTAGACCTGCAGGATGTGCTCAGCCTTGGTCATGGTCCTTTCCTCACATCGCATTCATGACGGCGGCCCAGACGATGGCTGCCGCCAGCAGAAGTAGAATCGAGTTGTGCGCGGCGTCGGTCATGCGGGCTCCATTTCCTTCGACGCGAGTGCGCTGGAGAACGGATGCAGCATGGGCTTGTGCTCGCTCAGCGACTTGCGTGGAGGCGGCGCTTGATAGGCAATGCGCGCGTGGTCGGCGCAGTAGGGCAGCCCCGGCAATTTCTTGCGGGCGCAGAACATGAACGGCTTGTCCGCCGTCACCGGAAAGCGGCAGTCATGGGCCTCCAGGTCGAGCAGGGACTTGCGCTCTGCCTCGGGGATGAATGGCGGCTCGGGCGGCGGCAGCTTGTCGGCCTTCAGGCCCGCGAGGTAGGCACCGAACGTGGATTGGCGCTTGGGCAACGGCCGATGGCTCTTGGCCTCACGCTGCTTGCGGATGCGCGTCAGATGGCGCTGGCTGGCGTGGTGGGTGCGATCGCGGCTCGGCCCGCCCATGCGGTAAATTTTGCCGATGACGGCGTTGCGGGAGAGCCCGCCCCCGCCAGGAATGGAGGCATTGAGCCTGTAGGCGATGACGGAAGCCGAAACCCCGTCCTTCCACAGCTTCATGCACTGGTCGGCAAGCTCGGGGTACTCGCCCCACACGCCTGCGCCTTGGCCCTTGACGGTCATGCGTTTCCCCAGCTTTGCGATTTTGGATGGGACGCAGACGCAACTTGAACAAACAAGCGGCGCGCCGGTCGCCTTGCGCTATGCGGGGTTGGAGCCTCGGATGTCCCGGTCATCCACCCCGCACAGACCGCTCGTAACTCAAGGCCTCACTGCAGACCGGACCGCTCCTGCAGGTTGGGGCATGAACCCGTTGCAGGTGGGGACGGACGCAGCGCGCAGTCCTGGGCAGGCGGTGCGCGCAAATGCGGTCCGGTCGGCGCTGGGGCCGATTGACTACGCAACTCGTACCTACTTGGGACGCTTGGTCAGGCTGCGGCGGCGCGAGCACTTGCGGCGCGACTTGGCCTGCGCTTTTTTTTAGCGCCGTTCTGGAGCGGCGTTTGTGCGGGCTCGTCGGCTTCGAGCCCGAAGATGCTTTGGTCGATACGCAGCCCGCGCTTCTTGGCTTCGAGGTAGAAACGCAGATGCCAGCCCGAGGGGATGTTGGCCCGCTCTCTCCAGTTGCACACGGCACTCGTGTTGATGCCGAGCCACTTGGCGACGCGCGAGTTGTTGATGCCAGCCTTCCGATCACCCCCGAAGGCATCGATCACTTCGTCTACGGTTTGGAGAACCTTGCCTTTCATGGTATTCCTATGATTTCACAGAGCGTGAACTGTGTCAAGATCGTCGCTGTGAACCTGTGCGTTCATGAGGATGCATGGCCAAGTTCACGACAATGTGCAACACCGATTCCATGACGGACCTCGGGTTGCCAGCAACGTCCAAGGAAGCAATCGGCAAACGGCTACAGCTCACGCGTCGCGCGCTGAGTCTAACGCCTGGAGCCTTCGCGTCTGCGGCCGACATACCCAAAAACACCTACAGCCAATATGAATCCGGGGCTCGCACGCCGAATCTGCTGTTTGCCATAAGGCTCTGCGATCGCTTTGAATTGACCCTCGACTGGATTTATCGAGGCGATCCCTCTGGCCTCAAGTACACCCTTGCGGATCAGATTATCCGACTGCGGCGTGAGCGCAACACCGCAAGCCGCAAGTAAAGACTATCCACAACTCCCTGCGACACGGTGCACGTTTTTTCACGGCGCGTGAACTTTGCGCTTGACAGGTTCACAGTGCGTGAACTAGTATCGGCATCGTCACTGGAGAGGCACCCGCTACCGCCGATGCTTCCCGCTCAATTCCGCAGAGGCGGAGCGACCCTCCCCTCTCCAGTGACGACACAGGTGCAAACACAACATAGGGCAATCCCCGGCCGCTTCCTTGGTCTTCTCCCTGCCTAACGCGAAGAGGAAGCGGCCGGGGTTGAGTTCAAAGAGATGCGCAAGCAGCACCCCGATCCTGAGTCCGCCATCGCTTTGGCGCTGGCCGCCTTGCAGAGGTTCTATCCAGACGGCAGCTTCCGCGACGCCTTCGATCTTGTGGGCGCTGACCGCGAGCCCTTCGAGCGCTTGGCGTTCGCCTGCGATGAGGTTGCCGCTGCCCTGCGTGAGATCAACGACATTCTTGATCCGGGATGGGCTGGTCATGGCCGCGCGCCCGAGCGCGAATACGAGGCAGAGCCCTACGAGGCGGTTGGATGAAGCAGTTTCCCTGGCTCAGAGGGCGACGCTCGAGCCAGGGATGCGGGGGCGGTCCGTCCGGGTGGCTCACACCACACAACCCAGTCGCCCGGACGGGCCGACACACGCAAGAGAAGAGAAGGCGCCCATGAGCCGCATCGGCACGCTGATCGAGTTCGGCGAGTTCATCCGCTGGCGCTGGAAGACCAGGAAGAAGACGACACCAATGGACGACATCGAAACTCACGGCATCCGGGCAGGTGCGGCACTTGCCGCCAAGCTCACACTCATTTTCGGCGCTGCCGTGTCGCTCGGCGTCGCCCTGTATCTCGCGAGGCTCATATGAAGAAGTACAAGATCAAGTGGCACATCGAAGGCGAGACGGTGGTGGAGGCGGAAGACCCCGACGAGGCGCTTCTACGGTTCAACGCGCTGAGCGAGAAGCAGGTTGTCGCCGATTATGACGATCTGGTCGTCAACGGCGAGCCCAAGGAGCTGGTGCGGGAGGCCGCGAAGTGAAGACGGGCAAGGCGCACAAAAAGCGACCCCAGGAGCGTCGCGAAGGTAGCAAGGTCTATCGCGACGGCAAGATGTTCTGGAGCTATGCGGTGCACGATGATGGCAGGATCAACATGCATCAATTCGCCCCTCGCCTCGCCACTCTTACTATCGATGAGTTGGCAATCCACGATATGGAGCGTTCGTTTTCTGATCTCGTGCTGCGGTACCGACGCGAATTGCGGAAGCGGTCTGAGGAGCTCTGGAGCGACATCAGGTCGGAATTGGCGATTATCGATCCGAGCTTTGATGACCCCGCCAACTGGAAGCTATCTATCAACAAGGACGGCATGTTGACAAAAGAACGCGTGCCGCCTCCCGAAGCAGAAGAGGCCGCGAAGTCCCATGGATGACAACGTTTCGAGTATCGGGGACGCCAGCACCAAGATCGTGCGCCGGTTCGGCGTGGTCGAGGGCGGCAAGGGCAAGCCCAGAGAAATGCCGATCAGCCGCATCACGCGGTCCATGTTTGAGGCCTCGCTGGTGGAGGAAACCCGCAACTACGAGCTGCGTCGCGCATCCGCGCTGATCTCCAACGCCGCCAAGATCATCAAGGCCCACGACGGCAACCATCTGCTGTTCGTCGAATATCTCAAGGATGAGCTGGGAGTGAAGTCATGAGTGCACCCGCTGTTGTCGAAGGCGAAGTGAAGAGCACAAAGGTCGCCATGCGCAAGGACGCGGCCGAGCCTGTCGTCGTCAACGAGGGCGATGCCTTGCTCGCCATGATCGAGCGCGCCGCACGCGATCCCAGCGTCGATATCGACAAGATGGAGCGCCTGTTCGCCATGCGCGAGCGCATGAGCGCGCAGCAGGCCAAGGCAGCATTCCTCGCCGATCTCGCCAAACTGCAAGCCGTGCTGCCCGCCGTCGAGCGCAAGGGCACCGGCCACAATCAGAAGAAGTATGCGCGCTTCGAGGACTTCATCGAGGCAATCAAGCCTCACCTGGCTGCGCACGGCTTCTCGCTCACCTTCCGCACGGCGCAATCCGACACACACGTCAAGGTGACTGGCGTGCTTGGACATCAGGCCGGGCACCAGGAAAGCACTGACCTGTCCCTCCCCGCCGACACCACGGGAAACAAGAACGCAGTGCAGTCGTGGGGCTCGAGCACCAGCTACGGCAAGCGCTATGTGGGGCTGACGCTGCTCGGCATCGCCACGGAGGACGAGGACGACGATGGCAAGGCGGCAGGAGAAGGCGAAATGATCACAGAGATGCAGGCCGACGCCATCCGCGCCGATCTCGACGGCCTCAATGCCGACATCGCCAAGTTCTGCGAGCACATCGGCGTGGACGGCATCGCCAAGATATCCGTCAGCAAATACGCGCGCGCGCTGGAGGCGATCGCGCTGAAGCGCAGGAAGGCTGGCAAATGAATTCCGCGCCACAACGCGGGATAGGTGGGCCTAGGCGTGGTCAGGTGACGACGTTGAGGGCGGTATGGTTCGGCAGGTGGGGTTCGGCGTGCTCAGGAGAGGCAGGGCTCGTTGTGGTCGGGCAGGTGGGGTTCGTTGCGTTGTGGAGCGATATGCCGAGGTCCGGCAAGCCGGGATGAGGACTGGAATGGCAGGCTAGGTTAGGTCAGGCGAGCCATGCAAATGGTGTGTTGAGGTCTGTCCGGCAGGTATGGCGGGCTGCGATATGGCTGGCCGCGGTCAGCAAAGGTGAGCCGGGGTAAGTTGGGGTTTGGTTTGGCAGGTTAGGCAAGGCGCGTCTCGGAAGGCTTCGGCGCTTTTGGGTGGGCACGTTTCGTCGAGTGAGAGGAAGACAAATGGCACGCAAGGTACTGGCAACGGAAGATGTGGTGGTCTTGGGCAAGGCGAACAAGCCAGGTCAAGACGCGACACAGGCGCTGACTATTCAGGCGCCGAAATTCGAGGTGGCGACCATCCGCATTCGCGGCACGGCACCGCTGGTCATGCACAAATTCTCGGCCAAGCAACGCGCCGCCATGGTCGAGAAACAGATGGCAGGTTCCGTGGCCGCCAAAGGCAAACGGCGCGAACCCAAGGATTTCCAGCAGACCTACGAAGACGCCATGCACGTCGCCAAGCAGGGCTGGCACGGCATCCCAGCACCCGCGTTCCGCGCCGCCATGATCTCGGCCTGCCGCTTGGTCGGCTTCAAGATGACGCTGGCCAAGCTGTCGGTGTTCATTCTGGCGGACGGCTACGACCGCGACGATGGCACACCATTGGTGCGCATCACCAAAGGCCAGCCACACGTTGTTGAGCACGTCGTGCGCAACGAAACTGGCGTACCCGACGTGCGCTGGCGTCCGATGTGGGACGAATGGGAGGCTGTCGTGCGCGTGCGCTATGACGCCGACCAGTTTACGGCCACCGATGTCGTCAACTTGATGATGCGCGTCGGCCAGCAAGTCGGCTTGCTCGAAGGGCGCCCCGATTCCAAGGATAGCGCTGGCCAAGGGTGGGGCACCTTTGAGGTGCTGAGCGAAGCTATGATTGTGCCAATGAAGAAGCGGAGGGGCTGAGCATGTCGTCTAGTACTTACATCAGGAAGGATGCGCAGAACGAGTTGCTGGTTCTTGCGCGCAGGAAGAAGAACACGCCGCTGCACCCTGAAGAGGTAGTGGCGTGGGCCAAGCAGAACACCAAGAGTGCGCTGCACGACTGCTTCGAGTGGGACAACACCAAGGCAGCGGAGAAGTACCGCCTGATCCAGGCCCGCGGCTTTATTGCCATGATCCACATCACGCCGGCCGAGACGAGCCAGCCAATGCGGGCACTCGTATCCATTATGAAGGACCGCACCAACGGCGGCGGCTACCGCCCGCTGGATGAAGTGATGTCAGACAAGCTGATGGCGAACCAGATCATCTTGGAGGCGCTGCGCGAGGCCAAGCGCTGGTCCTTCAAGTACCAGCATCTTGTGCAACTGCGCGACATTCACAGGGTCATCGAGAAGACGGCGGACAAGCTGGAACCCAAACTTGTTGCCGACGATCAAGACGCCAAGCGGAAATCGGCGGCGGCATAAGATGATCATCCAAGGCACCCCCGAGTGGCTGGCCGCCCGCCTCGGCAAGGCCACGGCCTCGCGCATCTCCGACGTGGTGGCGCGCACCAAGACGGGATACGGCGCCAGCCGCGCCAACTACATGGCCGAGCTGATCGCCGAGCGGCTTACCGGCGTTCCAGCCGAGCGCTACAGCAATGCCGCTATGTTGTGGGGCAGCGACAACGAGGCAGGCGCGCGCACCGCATATGAGTTTTATTGCGATGCAGCCGTGGCGCCGGGCGGGTGGTTCCTGCATCCCAAGATCGAGCAGTCTGGCGCCAGCCCTGATGGTCTGATCGGCGACGACGGGCTCTTGGAGTGTAAGTGCCCGCAGACCGCCACGCACCTGGATACGCTGCTCGGCGACGCCATCCCCGGCAAGTACATCATTCAGATGCAGTGGCAAATGGCCTGCACAGGTCGGGCGTGGTGCGATTTCGCCAGCTACGACCCGCGATTGCCAGAGAGTATGCGGCTGTGGGTGCGGCGCGTCGAGCGTGATCCCGACCACATCGCCAACCTGGAGCAGGAAGTGCGGACGTTCCTGGCGGAGCTCGACGCCAAGCTCGAAGCGCTGGTTTCGCGCTACGGCGCACCCGAGAGGGAGGCTGCCTGACATGTCGGCGCCATCGACATATTTCGGAAACGTGTCGGCAAAATTCGGTTTCACCGACATGAGGGAGGCCGCGTGATGCTCTCCAGAATAGCCGACTGGATCGATGAGAACAGAGGCCGCCGCGCAGCTCTCGCCTTCGCAAGCGTCGCCATCCTCTGCCTCGGCATAGGTTTCCTCTACGGCTGGTACACGTCGGGCAGCATCGGCTTTGCGATCTGGGCGGTGCTGTTCCTACCCTACGCGATGCTGATGCTCGTGCAGCACGTTTCGGTGAGGCGCGAGAGCCTTCGCTGCATAGCCGAGATGGAGAAGTTCGATCTCGCCTTCGAGGCCAGGCTTGCCGAGTTCCGGCGCGAGATGGGCGTCAGCGAGGCGCGGCTGCAATGAAGCTCGACGCTCCCGTCAAGCCCGCCAACCTCGTCGCCGTCGCCTATGCCATGGCGAAGGAAGGCTACGGCTGGGAGGACTTGATGGTCCTGCTGAAGATCGACAGGCGGTCGGCGCGGAGCATCGTGTTCGGAGCGAAGCCGTGACCGCCCGCCCCAACCATTGCCCGCACTGCGGAGCGCTGCTGACGCGCCCGCGAAGCGTGCAAGATCATCGTCGCCTGTTTGGTTTGATCTCGAAAGCCTATGACAACTGGCCGCACGCGCACCCCTTCCAGCCCCACAGCGCAGAGCAATTGAGGGCCTATCTACTTTGCGAGGCAGGATACTCCGATGCAACGCCAGTCTTCGTCGAACTCGACTGCTTCCCGGAAACGGAACGCGCGCACGCCTTCCAACTGGTACGCCTTGCAGTCGAAGCTGCGATTGCGGCGGCTCTTGCGCAGGGCAGCTACGCGTTCACGCGCATCTCGGCCGACACCATCACCGTCTTTCGGCCTCGTTCTATCAACTTTGCAACGCTCTCCCAAAAGGACTTCGGACCAATTCGAGACGCTGTTGAGGGTCTTATCGAGGCTGCCGTAGGCGTGAACGCAGATCAACTCCTGAAAGAGGAGGCAGCATGATGGGCGGGCTTGCGCGCATCTGCAAACACTATGGACGCATGAAGGCAACCGGACCTGATGGGAAATCTGTGATGTGGGTCTACGACTACGCGGCCGACAAGCCGGTGCTCGAAAGCGAGATGCCAGAGGGCTCCGAGCGCTGGAAACAAAGCGAGCGAACGCGATGGAACTCTCTGCGCAAACAATTGGATGAGGCAAAGAAAAAGGACACCCAATGACCAACCTGCAATTTCTCTCCCTCGTCGGCAACGCCATCCTCATAGCTGGAGCAGCCCTCCTGATCTATGCCGCCTATCGGGCAGTGAAGAAGCTCACCAGCAAGCAACGAAGCTACACGCTGGAGGAGACGTTCTGATGGGCGTGAGATGTTCTGCGCAAGGATAACCGTTGCAAGACCCTCAGTGACTGCTTGAGCAAGGAGAAAGAAAATGGCGAAGAAGATGAAGCGGAATAGCCAAGCACTGCGCGACGTCCTGTTTGAGGAAATCGAGGAATTGCGGAGTGGCAACGGCGACCCTCAGCGGGCGTTGGCGGTGTCGAACTTGGCAAAGCAGATCATCAACGTGGCCAAGGTCGAGCTCGACTTCCACCGCCAAATGCTCGCCCACGCAGAAGCCGGGCATCAGCTGAACATGGGCCAGATGCAGCTCGGATCGCAAGCTGCGCTCACTGCGGAAGCCGATGCGACGGTTCAATAGTTCGGCATCACAAATGGTCCGTGCGCACACGAGCCATTCTGACGGACCCGTTGCTGCCGCGTTTCGGCGGCGGACTCCAGATGTGCCACTGGTGTCAGCGCAGGATGATATTGGCAGGTGGACTTCTGATGCTTCTGTCGGATCAGCTGGGAGATGACGCGCGTGGAGCAAAACGTGTTCGATACAGGACGACAGCATGCGTTACTGGTCACGAGGAGCCAGTGCGCATTGAGCCAGCCTTTGTCCCGGTTGCCCCAGGTATGCAGTTCCACAGTTGGGTCACTGTACGACGGGCGCCAACGCGACAGCAAACGAACACGTTTTGGCTGTGCCGATGTGAGTGTGGGGCAGAAAGGGAGGTCGCCACGGCGAAACTCAGGGCTGGGCGCTCTAAGTCGTGCGGTTGCCGCGGCTGGAAGCGAGCAGCACACCAACAGCGCTGAGGGTCTTCCAGCGATGCACCACGGCACTCACATCTCACGCCCATGAACGACTTCCCCATCCACGCCTTCCGCCACACGCCGCGCGAGCACCTGACAGACCAGGAGCGCGCCAAGCTGTTCCTGGAGCGTGGAGGAAGATGTCACAAGTGCGGAAGGAAGCTCGGGCCGGCCGACAAATGGATAGCGGAGCACATCATCGCCCTGAGCTCCGGCGGGACTAATGCCTGGTCGAACTGGGGCATCACGTGCGCGTGGTGTCTGCCGGCAAAGAACGCCGAGGACGCGGCCAAAGTCGCCAAGGGCCGAGCGATTGCCGTGGCGCATATCGTGCCGACCGATCAGCGCATGAAGCGCGGGCCTCCGCTTCCCGGCTCGCGCCGGTCGAAGTGGAAGCGCAAGATGAACGGGACGTGGGAGCGGCGAGAATGAGCCTGAGACGAGATCGACGATGAACAAGATCATCAAGGCCATGGAGGAATTGCACAAGGCCGCCAAGTGTGCCCACGCAATCGAGTATCTGCGCGATCATGCATCGGGTGATGGGGTTGTGGGCCGATGTCGCCTTTGCCGATGCCGCATCACATCTTGGCCGGGAACGCCGTACTATGCGGCAATTGTAGCGGCTCGCGAACAGATGCAGCGCAAAGATTGAGGGACGGATGCCGTACACATTGATCACAGTAACCAATGCAGGAGAAGTAAAGCACTCGCGCGGCTTCGAGACGCTGGAGATGTGCGAACAGGCCAAGAGCATTGCGCTGACCGGCATGACCATCGAAGAGAACAAAGCCGCCGACGAGGCCTATGCGAAGCGGCAACGCGAGAAAGAAGCGAAATGGAGAGCCGCTCATCCACCTCGCGTGCCGACAGATGAAGAGCGCGCAAGATGGGCCGGGACATTATTCCAAACAGGCCATTACTGCACCATTGGCGAAGATGGCTTGTTGTACGAATGGTACGGAGAGACCTGGATTGGCCCGAGCTATCGCCCACAAGATGGTGAAAGCGTCGAGTTCATCCGCGGTGGACACGTTTTGAAGCACCGCCATGACATCAAATACGCCAAGTGCGTCATCGAACCTGAAGGCTCAAGCGCCTAATGACCGAGCATCACTACCTCAGCAACGCCGAGCTCGATGAAATCGCCGCCCGCTTGGCCAAGGGCTGGGTGATCCGGCGCGAGACGATCGAGGCGCTGGTGAAGATGGCGCGGGCGCTCAATGCCCGCAACGAGGCGCAGACCGCGGCGCCGAACACGCCAGGGTATGTGACCGTCGTCGTCCCCTGCCCGAACGCGAGGACGCCATGAGCGAGGCGGAGCAAGCCTATGGCTGATGAAAAGTACCTGACCATTCAGGAGTGCCTGGGGCGGCTGCCAATCCGCATGAGCGAGCGCGCTTTCCGCCGAACGGTGCGCAAGTCCGGCCACTATTATGAGCACCGCCGGCAGCTTATGCTGAGCGAGCAAGACCTAACTGCCGTCCTAGAGGAGCTGCGCCCATGCTCAAACTCACCCAGAGGGGCAAAGCCTACTACATCACGGGCACCCTCCGCGGCCGCCGTTATCGCGAGAGCACAGGCACTAATAGCCGCCCACACGCAGAAGCGCTCCTAGCCAAGCGGCAAAGCGAGATACTCGACCGGGATGTTTTTGGCGAGAAACGAACGGCGCTCTTTGCCGAGGCCGTGCTGATGTACGTGGACGGTGGCGGGGAAGCGCGCTTCCTTGAGCCGCTGTTGCAGCGCTGGGGTGGCTGGCGCATTCAGGACATCACGGCCTCGGAGGTTGCGCAGGCAGCACGGGACATCTATCCGAATCGAACGGCGGCGACGCTGGACCGCCAACTCTACACGCCGCTCAATGCTGTCCTGCGCAAGGCCGCCAAGGCGGGGCTCGCCGAGTTCAAGGTGTTCGACCGCCCCAAGGTCAAACGCAAGCCAGTGACGATCCCAGACGAATCCTGGCTATGGGCGTTCCTCCCCCACGCCAACGTCAACCTAGCCGCCATCGTGCTATTCATGAGCTTCACGGCGGCGCGAGTTGCAGAGGCATGCAGGCTGAAGTGGCCCGACATCGACTTCGCGCGCAAAAAGGCGCTGCTCGGCGTCACCAAGAATGGCAAGCCAAGAGAGGTCGCCCTAGCGCCGATCGTGATCGACGCCCTGCTGAAGCTGAAAAGGGGGGAAGGGTCGGTGTTCGGCTACGCGGCCCGCTGGAGCGTGAACCAGGCGATAGAGCGGGCGTGCCGGAGAGCAGGGCTGCCCTATTACTCGAGCCACAAGATCGGCCGCCACAGCTTCGCTGCGCGGCTCCTGCGGGCCGGCCATTCGACGAGGCTCGTTCAGGTAGCCGGCGGGTGGTCAACCATCGGCATCGTGGCTGAGCACTATGGGCATCTGGAGCAGACGGAGGTGGATCGCGCGGTGGCATCAGTTGGCACGCATCTGACACACATCGATAAAGCCAGCGGCGAAAACGTCATACGTATCAAGCGGAATCAGTAAAGCGAAACCCTCTTTCACACGGGAGGGGTCACAGGTTCGATCCCTGTCGCGCCCACCATTGAAATATCAACAGAATTTGCCATCTTCTGCCCGCGAGTGGCCAACTAGATCATGTTACGTACGCGACCGGAACGAAACGCTTACCCCGTCTGTTTCGCGGCACAAATCTGACACAGGATCAAAGCATGTTCATCTACATCCTTCACTGCGGTGGAATCGCCAACCTCAGAACGAAGATCGGCATAAGCTGCAACCCGGAGCGGCGCGCGACAATGCTCCGGGTTGGAACCCCTTTCAATCTGCGGCTGGTCAAATACTGGGAAATTCCGGACGCCGACGCACGGGACATTGAGAAGGAGGTTCACGCTCTTCTCAAGCCGAAGCGCGTCAACGGCGAGTGGTTCAGATGTACTGACGGCGACGCGATGGATGCCGTTCTGAAGGTGCTCTATAGGCGCCGGATTAAACGCTGGCCATCAGAGATAGAGCGCGAGGCCGCCGAGAGTGGCAGCGGCGACGTGACGTAAATGAACGAGGCGTCTTGAGTCCCATCACAAATTCCCATCATTCATGACGCCACCCATGCAGAGGCAACCCATTCACGACGCCGTCCCAAACTAGGTACTCGCCTCTGATCTAGGTACGTGACGCGAGCCGCGTACCTAGTTCTCGCTTCAATGGTTGACCCCGCCGCTCGCGGCCCGAAGGCGCTTCGATCATGGGCGAAACGGCGGGGCCGGCTGCTCCTGCTTTGGGACAAGCGCCGCAGCGCGCGCGAAATGCGTGCCGTCGATCCTGTCTGCGATGCTGTAGAAATCGCCGCCGGCACGGTAGGCGTCAGCGAAGGGGCGCAAGGCCGCCTCGAGCTCGGCGTTGCGTTGCTGTAGCGCAGCGATGCGATCCTCGCTCAGGCGCACGGCATCGTCCGCAATGTTCCGCAAACTTGGCATTGTTCCTTCACCTCTGGGCCGCATCGGCGTCGGCAAGCGCCCGTAGCGTTTTCATCTTGAGCGCCCAGGTCGCACTCAGTTGTGAGCGCTCTGGCTCGAGGCAAAGCCACCAGCCGATGTCACTGCACCGCTTGAACAGCCACCATCTGATCGTGTGCACCTATTTCTCCTACCGTTACGCCTCATGCGCGCGGCTTAGCTTGCGCGCCTCGGCCGTGGTCGCTGGCCAGTAGTGATCGCATTTTGCTTCATTGGGGCGCCGGCCGAATGCACCGTAGGTCTGCAAAAACGGGCTCGGCGTCGCGACGAAGCGAAAGCACGTCTCGCGCGAAGGGCACTCCTGATCGCGGCACATGCTGATGTCGGGCACGGGCGGCTCCTCAGTTTCTGGCTTCCGGCTCTGCGGCCATCTGCGCGGCGATCTTCGCAGTCGCGTGCGCGGACTCGTGCACCTTTGCCATCATGCCCTCAAAGCATTGCATGTAGGTGGCCGCGCCCTTCTGTATGAGCACGGTTGCGAGTACGGAGCCGAGCACGTTTGCAGTTGACGCGGCGGCGCGAGCGGTAGCGCCCGGCTCGCATGCCAGCAAGCCC
>FRDC01001288.1_pt3 | contig 60433 bp, 59 predicted proteins | sample 1106171 | NCBI WGS metagenome assembly FRDC01 (sample SAMEA3930566, study PRJEB13176) | freshwater metagenome | biome: Drinking water system; feature: drinking water; material: water | place: Singapore | collected 2014-12-20 | reverse complement strand
CGTCTCAAAAAGTATCAAGGTTGTCTCAAAAAATACCGATCTTAAGTCTAGTGGGGGTTTTAATATGAAAGGTCTACTTACTGTCAGCGCTGGAGCACTTATGATGCTTCTTGCCTTTCAAAATTGTCAGAAAATTAATTTTACCGAAGCCCAGTCTATGAGCTCTGTCGAGCAACAAGACGTGATTTGTGATCCCTTCAGTTCAATTCCCAACTCTGCTTGCGCGGCTGGTAGTGGTTTGGTTGGCAGCATTTATTATCGACCGACCAATGCTTCTTGGAGTGCGGATTCTGCCGCCAGTCTGATTCAACACGGAACCCGAGTCAGCCAAATCTTGCAGTTAAGCCAAGTGAATATACCAGAGCGATCTTTTGAAGATGGCTTTCCAGTTTCTGGCGGAGGACGAATACAAAATGATATCAATGAAGATTTAATTGAATGGTTTGCAATCGATATGGTCGGTTTTATTCGCGTCGATAATCCATCGCTATCGGGCGCGTACCAGTTGGCTTTGGTGAGCGATGATGGAGCCGCACTTCGAATAAACAATCAAGATTTTATTATGAACGATACTATCCATGGGACGACTTGGGACTGTTCCACTCAAACGGTGAACTTCGCAACCGGAGTCAAACAAGATGTTTCTTTGCGCTACTTCCAAGGTCCACGTTTCCATATCACTTTGCAGCTGATGTGGCGACGGGCATCCCTTAGTCATTTACCCTGTGGTCCAAATGGTGGTGAATGGCAGCCCATTCCTGCCAACGTGATCTTCCACGATTAAAAATAAAAAAGCCCTGACTGAGCAGGGCTTTTTAGAAAGTAAAATATCGCTAAAAATTAACGACGGCCAGATTTAATCTTCACCTGCATTTTAGCAATCAAGTGAACAGCCATTTTCTCGTGAACTTTGCACATCTTCAATTCGTCTTTACGATAAGAACGCTGAGACGGAGTCAATGTACCTGTCTCCAATTCCATTTCATAATCCAATTTGTTGGCGCGAATACCTTCAAGCTCTTTAGTTTGTTGCTTGAATAGCTTGCTCACACCACTGAGAGGTGCCACATCCAACCATTCTTCCTTGTTTTTGTACCAAGAAAGCATACGAAGAAAACGCGCCTTATTTTTAGCTAGCGTGAACTTCGGATACTGTTCTTCATCCAAATCCAAAATATTATCGATTTTATCGAGCAATACCAAGTCTTCATCGCCATCCGCGTTAGTCACGATAGGTTTCAGGGAGGCAATTTTAATATCTTCGATCTTCTTCATAGATTTTGCGATTTCTTGAGAGTTGAGCACTTTTGGACCTCCAGGACCTTTATAGAGATAGAACCTTACTTTGGTCATACCTCAGAAAATGTAATATTTCAATGCACTTAAGCCCACTGAAGGCTTCGGCACCCTTTGTCATTTTTACCATGTGTGCCCATTCGCTACTCAGCTGGGACCCCATCATATTCAAATACGCCTTGTGGAAGCTGCTATGAGCAAAGACCGTGCTCAACCAAATGACCGCACGCATTACAGCGTCTCAAGTCTCGAACTCTCAGATAGTCTCTTTCGGAATTAAATTTATAGGAGATTCCGTGTTCAGAGATTTCGCCCTTATCGCGTTGTTGTTTGCTGCCTCTTTGGCCAAAGCCGAAATCGTATCCGGAGATAAACCCTATTTCCTGATAGAAGATGGGGGCTATCAGTTTATCTTAACCGATGAACATCGCTATATTTTACCTGAGCTCATTCATTTCAACCGCTTTTTTTTGCAAGAATATCAGCGCTCGTTTGATTGGAAATTCGATGAGAAGGCCTCACTGATTTTAGCGTCCATGCAAAATCAAATCACCAATGGCTATGCAACGGTGAATCCCAATTTAATGACCGTATTTTATCCCACCGGTGGCGACTTTATGGATGAGGGCGCATTTAACTCGTGGATTCATATGCTGCTCTCCCACGAAACCAGCCATTTGTATCAGCTCAGCGCAAAACAGGGCTTCGCAAAAGATTTGCATCCCGTTGTTGGCAATCCATTCTTTTTTCTGACTCCTTGGATGGTTCCGGTATTTATTGCACCCAATTTATTTAATCCGACTTTTTTATTGGAAGGCAATGCCGTTTACAATGAATCCCGATTTGGTTTTGGCGGACGCCTTTATAGTGGTGAATACCGTGCGCTCGTTTATGCATTAGCCAAAGCCAAACAAATTAATCCAAAGCGACTCATCAATGATCACTTGTGGTTTCCTTTCGGTAAGGAAAAATATTTGGTTGGCGGTTACTTCTTTAACCATGTCCGCCATTGGTTACCGAGCGATCAAATCAATCAAATCTTTTTAGCTCATGGTGATCACTACTTTAACCCACTTCTATTGAACTCTTCATTCGAATCCACTTATGGCTTCGGATATGAGCCCTGGATCGAATCCTTTGCTAAGGACTTAGAAATAAGAGCGGCTTCACAACAGCATTCACCAGAAAATTCTTTGCTTTTCGGTTTTGGTTGGGCGGGATTTAATAGCGACAAAGAAAGCGTATTCGGACTGATGCAAACAGATATGAAAACTCCTCCGACATTGGTGCGTATCCGAAAAGCTGATGGACAAGTGATTGAAAATAAAAAAATCGATTTGGCGGCCGGTAAACTATTTTGGCTCGATAACCAGTGGATGAGTGTTTCCTCTGAGCATGTCAGCCCTACCCGTATTGAATATGGACTTTATAAAGAAGCGCTTAAACCTTACAAAGATTTCCGCAGTCAAGTGGTGATGGATATACGCGCCGGCCACACTTTAACGATTGATGAATTAAAATCTTTAAGTCGCAATCACTTGCTACTGGACGGAAAACCGTGGGCAACGTCGAATTCTTCCGGCGTTCTCGATGAGCAAGGGCATGTCTATTATTTTAAACAACAACGTAAAACTCGCACGCTCTATAAAGACGACAAAGCCATTTTTTCTTACCAAGGCTATTACGGTAAACCTCTAGAGGTCGATGAAAAGGGTCATATCTATTTTATCGCATCGACAGATACCGGTTCTTCTCTTTTTGTATATGCAAATGGAAAAATTCAACGTCTCAGCACTTCTGATACCATCACCGACGCACGAATTCTCGACGGCAATCGCGCCTCTGTTGTTGAAGTCAGCGACAAGGGATATGATCTCAAGATCATTCCATTGAAAGCGTTTGAAGAAAATCCAACAGAGTATGTTTACGCATTCGAAAAGGAATCCAATTTCAGTACGTATTTCGATCTCGATCCCGCTGAGTTTGAACAGCCGCAGCTGACAGAAAAGTCCTACTCACCGCTTCGAGAACTTCGACGTTCCACATTTGAACCCAATATTGGTTTTTACGATGATCAAACCATTGGCGGAATTCAAGCCACCTTTGTTGATCCATTGATGCAAAACAGTGTTTCTCTCAGTTACATGCGCACACTTAACTTTAACAATGAAGTTCTCGCGCAATATACAAATACTGCTCGCAGACTCAATTGGTATCTTGGCGGATACTATTACGAAGAACGCGACTTCGTAGATGAACAGCTTAAGGCGAAGGCTTATAACAACACTGGGTATCTAGGCATCACTTACCCATTCTATCAGCGTGGCCGTTGGAAAGTGAATGGAGTACTGGAAACCTCATATGTGAATAATGATTACTATTACTGGAAACCTGACAACTACGTTGATACTGTTGCCGCCGTAGGATTAACTCACTCCACTTCGTATCCACTCTCTTTTGAGCCTTATCGTGAATACTCACTGATCACATCCTATAGTGCCAGCCATGATGCCGATAAAGGGCTTAAAACTCATCACAACGCCTTCGGAATTAAAGGTTCTGTGACTTATGATGTTTACAAGGAGAATATCTTAAGCGCGAACATTGGTAGCAGTTTTGCCACCAGTGATGATCTCTCGATCCAAGAACCGGGAACTTTAAGAGTACAGCCTTACGATTACGTCAGCTTGGTTCCAGGCTTTTCTAAACGCGCACGCGAAATTCGTGCAGCGGGAGTCACTTATAAAAAAGTCTTTCAAACGCCGCTCTATTTTACGCAAATCCCACTAGGATTACGTCGTACAGCTCCTTACGTTGGCATTCAGTACTTCGACTTAAAACAAACTTCTCGCTTTCATTTTGATCACGATTTTACACAGTACGAGTTTGGTCTGGATGTGGAATTTTTATTAGCGCACCGCTTTCCCGTGCGTTTCAACTTCAGTTTCGTTTCAGACAATCGAAACTTGACACCTGATGGGTTATACTTAAGATCTTCCTCGCAATGGAGTTTTTAAAGCGGGGGAAAAATGGGGATTTTTGCACTTCTGCTGACTTGGGCATTATCGGCTCAAGCCAGTTCTAATTTTTGTGTTCAAACATTCAATGCCTACGGACCTTTCTATGCACCTAATGTGGACACGCGCACAGAGGTCTTTGTTCAAGACTTAAAAAGCAACGGGCTTTGTGATTTCTTATTTCTACAAGAGATGTGGAATCACAGTCACTACACACAATTTCAATCACTGCTGTCGATTGATTTTACCAACAGCACTTTGATCGCACGAGCAGATGAGTGGCGGGATGACGGCAATAAATCAGGGCTTGTCGCCGTCAGTCGTTTGCCAATAAATAATCCATCTAGTTTTCTTTTCAACATCAATAAAGATGGGGCCGTTGATGAAATCCGCGAAGGGTTTGGAGTTAAAAAAGGGCTGATGGCCTTTGATACACAACTATTCAATCGAAGAATAAATCTCCTCAATACACATCTTCATCAAAGCTCAACCCCTGTGCGCTTAGCACAATTGATTCAGTTGCACCAAGCCTTAGAAAGCTCACAAGGATACGAGTTACCTTGGATTTTCACTGGCGATTTGAACTTTAAACCACACTCCTTAGAGTGGAACTTTCTAACACAAGTAATGGGCTTTCGTGATGCCTTTGATGAAGTCGCCATGGATAAAGAGGCCTGCACATACTGCGCAGATAATATGCTAAGCTGGGATTCTGATTCGCGCCGTATTGACTATATTCTGTATCGCTCGACGGATCATTTTAACTTTAAGCCAACTGCGGCTAGCATCGAATTTAAAGGAGACGCCGAGTTTCCACTTTCAGATCATTACGGTATTAAAATTGATTTCGTTTTCGGAGACAGCACACCCGCACCACAGCCCCAAGCATCGCAAATACGTACCACACTAACAGAAGCCATCACTTCACTTGAAGAAGACGGGCGCTGGGAATTCAATGCTTATATCGATTATCTACAAAACTTATTAGAAACTACCAAGTAAAGTTCATACTGACTGTGTGTCGGCTCTCGTCATGGGCCGACAAATATGAATACATTAAGGCCATACCAGGAATAATGGATTCTAAGATGTCCATTCGAACTGCATCACGGCCAATAATATAATTCACAGAGGCGTCGGTAATTCCGCGATAACGAACCGAAGCGGTGCTATCCACCGCTTTTACTCGGAATGAAACATTTTGTTTGAGCTCGTGATTACTTAAAAAATTAATATTCGATTCAAAGGCATCATTCAATTTTCGGTTCGGGGCATCTAAACCACTCTCTTCATCTTTTTGATCTTCGATATAATTCTGTATGGTATGGGTCATCACTTTTAAGCCCACCTGAAAAGTATCTTTAGAGGGTTCCATCTTCGGAATATACTTGCGCGAATCCAGCTTGCGCTTACGCTTCTGTTTATAGACCTTTTCAATGCGCTCCATCTGAATCACATCAATGCTAAATTCATCAGCCGTAGCGAGACTTGGAGCCATGCACCACGTATAAGAAAATGTAATAATAAGGCTCATCGCCCGTCGTGCCGTTTTCACACCCCTCATTACTGCAAAATAGAGACCCAAAAAGGCGGTGTCATTTCAGTCATTTGCGTTCGGCTCTGTTCGGCATAAAGCCTTTTTTTGCTGACATTTGAGACAGTTCGTTGAATTTTCGTCACCACTGCAAATAACCAAAAAGAGGTACTTATGGGTCAATTTCTATTAGCTGTGCTTTTTGCCTTTGGATTTTCGGCTATCGCGCAAACAGCCACAACATTAAACAAATCTTCAACTCGAGCTTCATCCACAAAGAATAGAACTTTCATTGGTGATACACCCGTGCGATTTGAAGGTGTTGTTGGTATCAATAATTCTAAATTGCTTTCCGATGGAGAGGACTCAAGCGTTAAGGATGGTTACACTTTAGGTGTGCTCGCAAATTTGGGACAAGGTCCGACTATCTTGGAAACAGGCTTCCTTTATATGCAAATGGGCGGTGTGGGTGGAGGAACAAAAATAGCACTCAATTATTTTGCAATCCCTCTCTATGCGAAGGTGTTTGCAAGTCCAAAACAGATTGGATTTTACGGCAAAGCCGGTGCTATGCTTGCAAAACTGCGATCCTCTGAAATCAGTGCAAACGCCGCAAGTGGACGACAAGAAAAAGACTTTGAAAAATTCACGAAAGATGAGGACTTTATGTATGGCATAGGTGTGGGTTATGTATTTGATACGGGCACAGATTATGCGATGTCGCTAGAACTCAACTACCTTCGTGGCGATCATAAGATTATTGAAAATCTTCCTATGGATTCTTCTAGCGTTCGCAACGAAAGCTTCTCAATGAGAGCGGGTATCCGACTGTAGAACGTCTTGGACCATTCGCTCGGCCCCAGACCATCGATACCAAACCTGCTGCGAGAGAGCGAAGATAAAAATCGTCAGCGGGATTAAGAACAGAGCCGAACCTAAACCAAATGCGATCCAAGCTTTGGTTTCCATATCCAGCGGCGAAAGATAAAACGCCGCTGCGATTAACACGATCAAACCCACAGAAAACAATTGCACCGCTAAAGTAATCAGCAACACCATGCCTAAACCTAAGCGCGCCCCTTGCAAAGCTTTTAAATACACTTTTAATGCTTCGACTTTACTCTTACGAATAAGATTTCGCTTGGTTTTATTCAACCAAGTCGAAAAAAGCATTTGAATAAGAAAAACGATCGTATGTTTCAATCTCGTCGTCCTAAAAGATAGCCAATTAAAAGTGCAATAGCGGCCACGATTCCAATCGCCATCCACGGTTTTTCATGAACTTGTTTATCCAACTCTTTGCTAAAGTCTTCCGTCTTTTCTTTTAAATTTTCCACCTGTGGTTTCAAATCATCAATCACACGACGGATTTTTTCCGCATCGATTCCAGTTTTCGCTTTTGCGACTTCCTCAAGCTTTCGAATTGCATCTGATAATGAATCAGCCATAACACCCTCTTTCCCATCTCTATTTCGGCGAATTTACTTGCGTAGATAATGGTTTACAGTCACAACTTAGACTATGGTCTCAAGGCATTATGTTGCATTCGCGCTGCTTTATTTACTGCAAGGCTCTGTACTGGCCTACCTTTCGAATTTTCAAAAGCCCTACCTAGCCATGAGTGGAGTTCCAAGTGCTCAGATTGGTCTTCTCACCAGTCTACTGCTTCTGCCTTTTATCTTAAAAGTTTTCCTTGGCATGCTTTCGGATCGAGAAAATTTCTTCGGACTTGGCTTTCGTAAACCTTATATGATTTTGGGTTTATTAATTGCGTCCCTCGGTTACTTTATTTTATCCAAGCTCGCACCCGCACTTTATTTTAAGACATTTGCAGTCGTGCAAATTATTTCCACTTTTGGCTTGGCATTGTTCGATACATGCACCGACGGTTTAGCGGTTGATGTGTCGAAGCAAAGTCAGCAAGGGCCCCTGCAGGGGGCAATGATGGGTGGCCAGGCCGCAGGATTTATTATCTTTTCGTTTTTATACGGGAAGTGGATTGAACATCATGATCACTCTTCTTTATTTATATTTTTAAGTGTTTGGATTCTTATTGTGTCCCTGGTGGTTTTCTTAACTCCGCAAGCCCCAAAGAAAAAAGAAGCTGTACCCATGCAGTTTCGAGCCCTAATTCGACAATTAAACATTCGCACCCACGTTCCGTTTTTATTTTACGCGATTTTTTATTCGATCTGCTCTTTCGGAATGGACGGACTTGTGACCTTATTTTTGAGTCGTGGATTACTACTCAGTGATTCACATATCGGCACCTACGGAAGTTTTCGAGGTATTGGTGCTTTGTTCGGCGCCGGCCTTGCAGGCCTCGTGATCCGTGATATTGGCTTAAGAAAAACGGCATGGATCGCCCTGTTGATGTTGGGTCTCGCTGGATTTGCACTTTCAGGTATCAATGCCTTTCCATTGGCCTGCTACGTGGGATTAATCTGGGGGATGTCATGGGCTTTTCAGGAAACAACCTTTGTAACAATCAGCATGGGACAAACAATAAAAGGTTTTGCTGCAAGCTCATTTGCTTTATTTATGATGCTCAGTAATTTGGGCACAAGTATTGGCGAGTGGTTGGCCACCACTCTTTCAGGTGTTTTTGAATTCCATCTTATTTTTCGCTGCTTCGCTGTAGCCGTATTGTTACTTCCCGCACTTTTTTTACCTTTTGTCCTTCCGAAGAAGGCTTGAAATTTCTATATAGTGAAGTGACCGCTTTTGTCACCGCTCGCATGCCATCGAAGATAAGCTGCAGATGACGCTGGCATAGCGGATGCACAACTGATGTTCCTGGCCGCTAAGGATTGTGGCCGTAATTTTAATCAAGGATGGTTATGAGAACACGGATTGTTTTCAGCTTACTTTCTTTCCTCACTTTTTCCATTGTCGCCAGTAGCGCGGTCATTCATAACGAAGGCCCCGTTGGGCAAGTGCGATCACTTGAAGGTACAGGTATGATCAAACGAGCCAATGGACAAATTATCGAAATGACGTTGAACGAATTGATTTACGAAGATGATGAAGTCACGATCAATGGAGCCAGCCGTGCTCACATAGTACTTAAAGATAATTCTACACTGACCCTCGCTCAGCACGCATCTTTGAAAGTAGACTCATTTGTTTACACAAATAAAAACTGGAACAAGTATGCTGCTAACCCATGGATGCCCATCAAAGGCGTTTTCCGCTTTATTAGCGGGCAACTACCTAATGTCAAAAAGGCACCTGAAGACACGAATAAGTTGGCACAATATGCAGGTATTCGAGGTTAGAACTTTTGATTCTGGCTTATAATTTGACTTCTTTTAGCACCTCCGTTTAGATGCCCCATCCAAACGGAGGTTTTTTTATGTCTGATGAAATTCGCGCAAGCCATATCTTGGTCGCTCAAGAATACGAAGCTCAGGATTTAATTAAAAAATTGGAAGAAGGAAAAACTTTCGCCGAACTGGCTGAAAAATTCTCAAAGTGTCCATCAGGAAAGCAAGGCGGAGATTTAGGCGAATTCGGACGTGGACGAATGGTTCCTAGTTTTGAGGAGGCTGCTTTCGCCCTTGGTGTTGGTGAAGTCTCAAAGCCGGTCAGAACACGATTCGGCTATCATCTGATTCACCGAACTGAATAGTTTTATTCCTTAAAGGATTTAATAATCTCATCTAACAATGGTCTTCTAATCGCATCACACTCGAAATGAGGACCATGCTTTGAATTTGGTAAGTGTGTGACGTTCATATTATCTAATTTTGAAGCCAACGCTTCTGTCGCTTTATTACTGACAAGCTTATCAAGTCCGGCACAATAAACCTGAATTGGCGTCTGAACTTCTCTGGGATGCGTATCCTGCACATCTTGAATCATCAGATTTGCTTCTAACATCCAATTGTGACTTGGGGCATAGCCCGGCACTTCTGGATGAGTAGTGAAAAATCCTTCATATTTTGCAAAACGCTCAGCATCTGTAGTTAACGTATTCTTTTCGAATTTCGGCCTGTATTTGGTTAGAAATGAACCCGCACGACCTTGAATAGCAGCCCCGACATGCGCGATGGCATTTGAAACTGCGGTTGGAATTGGAAGACCAAACATCGGCGACAAAAACACAGCTTTGCTAATTTGATTTTTTGGATGAGTTCTCAAGTACAAAAAGCTAATCGCTCCACCCATAGAATTGCCGACCAAAAATGTCTTCTCAAATCTTGAAGGCTTCACAACCGTTTCGATGAAGCGATCCAAATCATTGACGTAGAATTCGTATTGATCGATGTGAGAATTTTTTTGATTATGAATTAGAGTTGAACGTCCTTGGCCGCGATGATCCATTATAAAAACAGAAAATCCGGCATGATAAAAATCTTGAATCGTTTCCTCTAATAGTTCCGCGGCATCACCCAATCCTGTTACTAAAACTACGGCCCTCGTGCTTTCGGGGTTTTCAAAAGAATAGGCCGCGAGTTGCACATTTCGCTTGCCCATCACAGCATGCGTCTGTGCGTCCGCAAACGTCAGTTTCTTTTCACAGATTTGGTCGGATGCAAACGCAGAAACATGCAGCGACAACGCCGCTGCAATTAAAATTAAAATTCTTAAAATTTTATTATTCATTAGGATTATTCTACGACTTTATTGAACATCGTTTCTTTTTCTTCTGGCGCAAATTCGTTGAGCTGCATACCCTTATCGTTAAAACTAATTTTCGCCTTATAAACTCCGCGATCCAAAATCGACATGGTGTTGATTTTTCCATCTTCACAGCCCATGGACGTCACGCCTATATCAGTCATTAAAAGTTTACCGTTAACAGGAACAGGAACGTAATCCTTCGTTACCCCTTCAATTTTTACATTCGCAATAAGAGATCCTTCTTGAGTGGCTGTAAATTTATAAATCATGCGACGCTTTTGCACAGTCCCCATATAAACTCCAACCACATTCTCAGGGCATTCATTTGCCTTGTGAACGGCAGGCTTTATTTCACTTTCTTTTTCTTCTTTTTTTGGACGACCGCAATGGGCAAGAGTAAGAGCCACACAAGCTAAAAGTACCAAACGGACTGTTCGCATAGATTTCTCCAATTGTTAAAGACCGCACTCAATGGAAAATCTATGCCACGCCCTTGCTAGCTTACGGCAATATGAGTCAAAGGACTGTGAAACTCCTTCAACCCAGAGAGCAAAAAATTTAATTTCCTTCTCAAAAACCGTAGCTATTTTCTAGAGTTATCCAAAAATAGAAGCCACTCACGAACCTCGGCGTTCATAAACAGATCTTGAACCGCAGGATCTTCACTGGCCAGTTTTAGCACTCACAAATTCTGCACCACACAATATTCTCGCGGGTGACATTTTATGTAATTCCAGCCACTTACCGTCGCTCATTGAGCTTCTTAAGCAATGAATTGGAGGAGTCTGTGGCATAGGGATTGTACAAAAAGACGTGAATTCTTTGATTGAAGGAGCTTTTAGCTATGAAAACTACTGTTTTGCTAACCCTGTCTTTATTGTCATTTTCAACTTGGGCTCATCCAACACTCCAAAAGTTAAATCTAAAAAAACAAGCGTCTTATGACAGCATTCAGACTCGCTTGGAAAAGTTTACGGGCGAAAAATTGACGGCGGAGCAAGCTGAAAATTTAGCACAAGGTTTGGCTGAAGCCGAAGCCATGAAATCTGAGTCCGCACTTATTAATGTGGCTGACAAGAATGATGACGGCGAGTTTTTTGTTTTGATTTGTGGCGGTTTTAAATATGCCCTACAAAAGGACTCAAAGACAAATGCCCCCTTGATGCATCAAGAAGCAAAATGTCTGCGGATTGAAGACTTTCAAAATAGCCAGACCTACATGGTTCAAGTTAAAGGCAAAGGCACGGCTGTGGGCGCAGGCCTGACTGGCGGCGTTTTACTTGCCCGTGTTTATGATCAAGATATAACAGGTCAATACAGCGGAGCCCAGGTCGGTGCCGCGGCTGCCATTGGCGCTAGTGGTGGTATTTATCTTAAAAATAAAGACCGCAACGCCAATCGTATTATCGTCTTGAATGCGATCTCGGGATTTGAGTTAGATAACACTGATCTTGAGATCACCATTTCTAAGGTGAAATAAACGGCGTCTTTAACGCACCATTGCTACCTGGGTGGAAGTCACATTGTGACAAAGAGTTTTTGCCAAACCTCATCAAATACAATACAAAAGGTGCCTTGTTCAAGGCACCCTTAGCTCAATTGGATAGAGTATCTGACTTCGGATCAGAGGGTTGGAGGTTCGAGTCCTCCAGGGTGCGCCATTATACAATACCTGTATCCCGGTCTACAGGTTAACCGGTAGACACGGATTCAAGAATAGTGAGCAAGTATCCAATGAAGCTAGTTGTACTTCCATTCATATTTTTTACTTCCACATTCGCCTTCGCTGCCCCTTCCTTTGAAGTTCAATGTGGATCCCCGCGAATGGAGCAAATGTTAAGCGCAGGAGTTGAGGACGGAAATATCTTCGGCATTCGGTCTCTTGAAATCAGCATGTTACCAACCTCAGAATTACAAATTAAACTGAATGTGCTCGGCGTGAAAATGATCGATGTGAGCAACAACCGCACAACTCCAAAAGAAAGCACGTTAATTTATAAAGTCGCAGAAAATAAAGATGGCGGATTGATGGTGCTTCAAGGTCAGCCAGAAAATACTTTTCAATTTGATGCGGTCTTTATGCAGTTTGGTCGCTTGCATGTGAATACAGCGGGTCCGATTCCACCGGGTACTTACCAATCAAAACTGTCGATGGCGTTTGTAGATTCCAATATGTCTTACAAAAATCCGTATTCGATGACGGCGCAAAAAATCAATTTTGATTGCAAGACCACTTATCGTTAAATTTTTTATTTAAGTCTGCGGCTGGTGCGACTGGAAGTATACTGTTTCTATGATGGCCAATCCAACAGGCTACCGCTGCGAATAATCGCTAGCGGTTTCCACTTTTTGGTGCGCGATTGTTATTTTTTGGCGGTCGCGGTTTATTCGTCGAAGGAGCGGCCGCTTGAGTTGGCGGCGGATTCGACTGCTTGGTCGTTCCGCGTGGAGGATGCGTTTCACGAGGTGCATTTCCTTCACGAGAAGCATTGTTATCACGAGAGGCTTTGGGCTCGCGTGCAGAACTACTTGTAGCCCCTGCACTCATCACAAATTCTTTTGTTAATGGAAAATAGAAATCGGCCGCTTGTTGAAATTCAGGCGATGTTGTTTCTGGCCAACTCCACACTTCAACTCGGCATCCACGTGAACGTAGATACCAAACCAGTGGTAAGAAATCTTTATCGCCACCCAAGATAATCGCCACATCAATTTTTTCGGCCATGGTGACCGCATCGATCACTAAGAAAGTATCGGCGTTCTTTGTAGGCCTGCGGATTTCTCCACCAAGCGAGCCCCAAAAATGTTCAAACTCTGAGGAAATTTCTTTGTATGCCGGTTTGTAATACAAAATTCTTAAAATTTCGCGGTCTCCCACACGGCTCAAGATCTTTTTATAATCGGTACGACCTTCGTGGTGTTTCAAACTGGACATCTCGATGTTCTCGGCGTCCACGAAAATTGCCACCTTTTGAAACAAAAGTTCTTTTGCCATATTTCCTCCAGTTGTTATTTTCTGTCGACAGAGTTCACACTGTCAAAGAGCTTCATGAATTAAACTAAAATAACAGCTCTGCCACTGGCATAAACAGTGAATAGTAAATAAGCAAAACCCAATCTGCTCTCTCACTGGGCAGACGGGCCTTGCAATAACCCATAAGCCTCAAGATCTTAAAAAGACTTGAGGCTTTTTTTATGCTTTTTTCTCATGTTTAGACGTGACGATGGTTTTGATATTTCCACGCACACTGAAATCGCCGATGACTTCCATTTCCCATGGATCAAGCAGGTTCACTAAATCTTGCAAGATGTTGTTGGTCACATCCTCGTGAAACACCTTCTGGTTGCGGAAACCATTGATATAAAGCTTGAGACTTTTAAGCTCCACACACCACTTGTGGGGCACGTAGCGGATCTTAATCGTGGCAAAATCAGGAAAGCCCGAGCGCGGACATAAACAGGTAAATTCCGGGCAGATAAAATCAATGGTGTATTTTCGCACTTGGGTGCGGTTTTCAAAACGCTCTAACTGATTGGTTTCAATAGCGATTTCGCCGTATAATTTCGAATCCATTGTGGGCTCTTCCTTTAAATTCCGTTAGCTTGATATCGGATATCTGATATCAGATATCTGTCTGTGCGTGTTAATGCATTGACCTTTTAGACGCAATGCATTATAACGTGCGCGATTGACCGATAAAGCCCTATAGGTGTGTCCTAGATGAATATGCGTCGTACTTTACCTCTTTTAATGCTTTTGCTTGCGGGCTGTAGCTCCACTCCAGTTGCCGTGGTTTCGAAGTGCCAGTCGGCGGACTGGTATGAAATCGGCCGCCAAGATGGGGCCCAAGGCGAACCCGCTGAAAAAATCGAAGCGCGCAGGCAAGAATGCCGCAATCACTACACTGAAAAAGCCGAAGCCATTTATTTAAATGGCCGCGAACGAGGGCTCGTCGAGTTTTGTACTCCTGAAAATGGATTAGCTCTTGGTCGCCGTGGTGAACTTTATTATTACGTCTGCCCGTACAATTTAGAAGTTGGTTTCACGACGGCATTTAAACGTGGCAAAAGAATTTTAGCCCTTGAACGCGCCAATCAAGATTTGGATCGTAAAATTGCCGATTTAACAGCCCAACAAACTAACCGTTCACCGGCTTCTGCAGAGCCATCCAGCGAACTTGAAATGCTGAAAAAACAACGCCTACTCAATGAACGCGAAAAAGCCAAACTCGAAGCCATCGTCACCAAAAGCGATATCTAAGTCCTCGACTTTGGACTGAACGCCGTCAAACTACTTCTCTCTTACTATCCCCACTTATAAACTCATGGAATGAAATATTTTATATTTAGTATTTTACTGGTTGGCTCTTATTCGTTCGCACAAAAAAAAGATCACCCTCATTGTAATGACATGGTCCGCTTTTCTTGCGCACCCGGAGAATACGATGATGGCACAGGTAAAATAAAAAGTGATCGTGAAATGCGTAAGAAAAATCAAAAACTAGTTCAGAAGTATCAAGAAGAAAGTGAAAAGCGAGTTCTTGCAGCTTTAGAAAACAAAGACGATGTGGCGTTTCGCGAAGTCGCAAAAGCTGTATTGGGGTTAACTCATGCAGATCAATGCGAATCGGAAGACGCCGAGCAAATCGAAAAATGTAATCACAATTTAGCCGAAGGCCTATCGACCCTGGTAGAAAAGGAAGTTTTAGGGGACGCGCTTATGAAGCCTGAGCCTGGGCGAGTTCAAAGTATTCAAGAACTTTCGTTTTTACGAAAAAATGAAACTTACGAGAAAATTGTAAAAGACCTCAAAACCTCTGCTGGAAAAGAACTGAAAATAAAAAAAAAAAGAGCAAAGCTTAAAAAAGAACTCCCAAATATAAAGAAGAAAATGCTCGCAAGAATTGATTCAATGCCAATCGACGAGGATCATAAAAAATTAATTAAAAAAAGAATCTTGATCACATCCATCGCTGATGAAGACTGTCAATTCGGACAAGGGCCCGATAAAACCCGCACACTGGCCTCGATCGTGACGCCAAATGCTCATCTAGATCCAGAAAGTCATAAGATCTTTTTTTGTAACAGCTTTTTGGATCGCAATGAAAGCGAATTTTCTTTGATATTCACACTGGTTCACGAATTAGCTCATACGATTGATCCTTGCACAATTTCAATTGGCCCCCGGGATTTAACATTTGATTTCTCGGATTACAAAGACATGGCAAAAATGCAAAGAGAATATCCTTTCGCAACTTTATTAAGTTGTTTGCGCGAGGAAAACTCGATTACAGCAAAACGTCTTGATGAAGATCATGAAATGACTGCTGAGAAGAAAAGCGAGAAAGCAATCGAAGAGTACAACCAAGATTTATCAAGCGGTGACCCAAAAGCTGCTGAAAAATTAAAAGAAAAAACAAAAGCACCAAAGGACAATCCGTTTTGCATAACCAAAGATCGCAATGGAAAAATCCAAGGTCCTGTTGATCAGGCTATAGAGGCGATTCCTGATTGGTTTGCCATGGAATTAACTCCAGATATTATCGCCGAAAAATTTAATCTGTCCGAAGCACAGTATCGAATTGGCTATTCAAATGTTTACCGTGACTCGTGCGTTGACACGCAGAGTACGCGTAACGAATCTATGGATACAAAGGATTCTTCAGCAAAAGAATTTGACACACATTCCGATGTCTACAAGCGTATTAATGCGATGATCTTGACTAACCCTAAAGTTAGAAAACAAATGGGCTGCTCTGAACAACACCCCAAGTATATATACTGCTCTGGAGATCGTAAAGTGACAGATGTTAAAGTCCAATACCCATCTACCAACTCATTCAAAAATTCACGAATAGAAAGAAACAAAACAAAAGGAAAGGATGACAAAGCCGAGTCAGGTTCGGATTCGACTCAAGCCGAGGATCAAAGCGTACAAATTCCTTCATTACCACCCAAGACGGATAAGCAAGAGGTTCAACCATGAAGATCTATGTCATCGTGCTATTTATGTTCAGCTTTCATTTCAACGCAAAAGCCGTCACGGAAAAATTGCAAACCAAAATTACCGTAAAGTTTGGCGATAAAGTCAGTCATTTTGATTTTTCAAATAAGGAAGTGCTCAATTTTTCTAATAATAATGGAAAAAAATCAACTTTGAAGCTGAATCAAGCGGATCAAAAATTTGTTATGGATACCATTGATAACTTACAGAAAGAGCAATCCCACGAATTGCGTTTTTGTTCCAATAAATATGCCGTCATTACTAAAAATAACAAATCGATAATCAGCTGTCTGAGCTCAAACACTAAACTTGGCACGGATACTCGTGAATTGGTGAACACCTTAAGTTTGCTGCTCTAAGTGCAAGTCATTCAAGAGCTTATCCGCTCTTGAATCTTTTAGGAACCCTCCGCACCTTTAATCCCGGGAGCGCATTTCTCGAAGCAATTGAAATGGGTCATTGTGATGTTCAAGCAGCATATGGGCAAATGCCAATTCTTGCTGCTTTGGCGTTAAGTTGCCACTTTTTCCAAAGCGCTTCACACGCTCACTATAAATATGGAAAAACATTAAAGCACCAGCGACCGAAATATTAAAACTTTGTGCAAAACCTTGCATTGGGATGATTACACGACCGTCACACTGATCTAATACATCCTGCGACACACCCTCTTTTTCATTTCCTAACACAACAGCGACCTTCACCGTCCAATCGATTTCAAAAATCGACTTCGCCGTGGCATCCAGGTGTGTGGCATAGACCTTATAACCATTCGATTTTAAATGTGTCAGACAAGACGTAGTACTTTTCCAATTGTGGATATCGAGCCACTTATCTGTTCCTTGAGTTACACGGTTAGCGGCTTTAAATTTTTGCTCTTTATTATCAATGATATTGAAATTAAAAAATCCAAAGGCTTCAGCCGATCGCATAACCGCCGAAATATTGCCTCGATCATAAATATCTTCAAGAACGGGAACCACATCAAAAGTGCGACCAGAGAGTACGTGTTCGATTTTCTTATGGCGATCTTCCGTTAACAATGGGCTTAAGCGTTTGATAATTTCGCTATTGGCAAATTGATCTTGGCCATGAACTAAGAACTCCCCTTGATCTAAAGGAAGCTTCATAAGTTATCAAAACCCTGACGATAGGCTTTCAATTTTTCGAGCATAAAGTTCGGCCATGCAAAACAGGCCTTATGAATTTCAGCATTGTAATACTTCATCTTCAAACCGGATCCTTGAATACGTTTTGCATCGAAGTTTTTAAGCGGATGCACATCGTTTGAAGCATACATAAACGACCAATAGCCGCCTGGATAAGTCATGTTGGTAAACTGGTAAAATGTGGTGATCGAAAATAATTGCGAGGCAATCTTTAAGATCGACGCCTGTGCCTCGGGTTCGTAAAATGGGGACTCTCCTTGAGCAGTCACAATGCCGCCTGGATTCAACGCACGCTTCACATTGCCGTAAAATTCAGGCCCAAACAGAGGAGCGGCAGGACCGACGGGATCTGTGGAATCAATCATAATCACATCGAACTTTTCTTTGGTTTCAGCCAGGTACTTCACACCATCTTCAATATGCAGTTCTAATTTGGGATCTGTTAAACAGGCGGCCGTTAAAGGGATATGCTGTTTACACGCATCAACCACCATCTTGTCGATTTCGACCATCACACATTTCTCTAATGACGGGTGTCTTAATACTTCGCGAGCCGTTCCGCCATCTCCGCCACCAATTATCAAGACTCGCTTCGGATTTGGATGTGCAAACATCGGAACATGGGCAATCATCTCGTGATAAATAAATTCGTCACGTTCGGAAACCATGGTGCAACCATCGTTTAATAACAATTTCCCGTGCGCCTTAGTTTCCACCACTTCGACTTTCTGGAAATCACTTTGGCCAGAAAACAGCTTCTTTGTTACCGGAAAACGTAACGCGATCATTTCTTTGTAAAGTTCTTCAATCCATTCCATTGTCACCACTCTTCATAATTTCTTGAGCTTCTTGATCCTGATTTTCAGGATTTAAATAATTGTAATAAACGACCTTATAACCATTCTGCAAAGTTTGACGAACGCGTTTGCGTACAGAAAAGCCAGGGATATCCAAGTCAAAATGTTGGTCCGGTTTAAAAATCGCCACATCAAACATCTTCGGTCTGAAAATTTCGAGAACTCGACAAACGGAATTGGTGATGCTTTCATCCAAATTTACATTGGATTCAAAGCTGACATAACTACCCTGCTCTTGAGGGGTCACATGAATTGTATAGTAATCACTGCCACGCAAGGCATTCAGTGAATATCCACATGGATTAAAAGAGAAATCATCAACTTTAAATCCAGGAAAAATACGATCCACATTGGTAATTTTACGAATGTCTCCACAGGATTTACCCGAAAACACATCACGAGCAGGCCCCTGAAGATCGTACATCAAAAGCTCGATGGTACAATCATTGGGATCAGGTTGATATTTTTGAGTAGAATGAAACAAGAATAAATGATGTTCATCGGGTTTTCCAAAACGAAAGGCTCGGCCCTTAATCCGCTTTCTAAGTGCGGCTACGTCTTCATAGAAGTCCGTGTGCTGAAGATGCGGCATATATTCGTTCTTGCGCTCAAAGATCATAAAATCGATATTGTCTTCACCCACCTTATCGATAAAGAAATGGGCGGCCTCTGAAAGAGTTGTCGTTCCACAGGTGATCAGAAGCATACGATCATCCCAAACGAACAGGCTCGATTCTGACAACAAATAGGCCGTACAGGCATCCGACGAGATCTCAGATAAAATCTGCGCTCGGGCCTTAGCCACCAATTGGACCCAATAATCGCGATCAAACGAACGTAGTTTAACGTTCGATTTCACGCCAAATTCAATCTTCTTTTCTGAACCTTCAAAAAAGGACAATTCTGCACTCCGTTATAATTTGCCAAAACGTTCTTAGCTAAAGGAATTCTTGAAAAAAATCAAGTTTCAAGACACTTACTTTAAGCCAATGGCTCTTGTTGATGTGATAATTCCAACATTCAATCGTCAAATGCTCTTAAAGCGCTCATTAAGTTCTGTTTTATCGCAGAGTTTTGCTGATTTTCTGGTTTGGGTTGTCGATGACGGCTCTACCGATGAGACACTCCACTTCTTAAGATCTCTACAAGATCCCCGTATTCGAATTATATCCTCAACTGAAAATCGCGGTGTGAGCTCAAGTCGAAACCTCGGTATCCGTTCAGGTGAGGCCCCTTATATTGCTTTGCTAGATTCCGATGATGAGTGGAAACCTGAAAAACTGCAGTTACAAATGGTGCAATTACAAAATCGTCCCGACTATGCACTTTCACATACTGAGGAAATTTGGTGGCGAGATCAGAAAGCAATCCCTGTTCCCACTCGCTATCGAAAATCTGGAGGTTGGCTGTTTGATCGCTGTATTGATGTCTGCTGTATCTCACCTTCAACGACTGTGATTCGCAGATCCATTGTTGAGAGCGTTGGCTTATTTCGTGAAGACTTTGTGGTATGCGAAGACTTTGAATTGTGGCTACGAATTTGTGCGAAATTTGAGGTGGGATTTATTTCAGATCCAATGGTGATCAAACATGGCGGTCATGAAGATCAGTTGTCGATGAAGTATAAAGCCATGGATTATTGGCGCGTGAAAGCCCTTGTTCCATTTTTATCGTCGGATATTGCAGGCAGCTCAAAAAATCTGGTGAGGCAAAGCATTCGTCATCGCTGCGAAATCTTGCTGAAAGGTTATGAAAAGTACCAACAGCAAAATCAACAAGTTGATGATGTTCGAGGTTGGTACAAACTTGTTCTGGATTAATCATTGACGCATGTGACTTTGGATTGCTCAAAATATTCCGACGCAGGTTCCACAATTTTGCGATTTGGGCCATAAAACTTCACTTCCGCTTTATACAGCGCATTTGCAAACGTGAATTTACCTCGCATTGATAAAGTATGCCGTTCAAATCCACCTTCACACACAAAGCCTTGCACCAACCCCTCCACATGCGCCATTCCCACAATCATCAACATGGTTTTTTCTTCTGGAAAGGTTTCCAGAGCTTTCATTGCCGTTTCACGCATTATAAAATTGCGGTAATCCACGACTACAGCGTCTGTACAAGGTTCATTTTTCTTACACATCGTAAGCGCTCGCTGACGAATGCGTGTATCATACATTTCATCGTCGGGCTCAAGGTTTATAGCAAGAGCCGCTTGAGGATAAGCCTTTCGAAAGTGAGGATAAACACGTTTTTTAAAGTAAGATAAATGTCCCCAGTTGTTCGTCAGTGCTGGGGCTTGATTCATATTCTTTCGAAATTCGGTGAATTCAGGACCACCACTATTGCCGTTAAATCGCGGTGTCATAAATGTGTAAATCGATAAACCATCTTGGATATTCCACATCGAGAGAGACGGATACTGAAACTCTGTGATTGGAATGTGCGATATGGGCGTAATGATATTGGTGATAGAGGCCGATGCATACTCAAAACTTCGAAACGGAAATAGTTCAATGAGCGCTTTCGCTTCAGCTTGCCCTTGCAAAGTGGTGCGATGGTTTTCGCCGATCAAAACCAAGCGCTGGTCGCCTTTGCGCAGTAGAATGACATTGAAATGTGACGCCGCACAGAGCGCTTCAACCTGTTGCTTTGATAATCCCCAGAGCGAGGAATCCTCGGGCCGATAGCAAATTTCACTGTCAAAACGTAAAAAAGGAGTCTCGTCCACAGCGAACGACGCTGTAGAAGAAAACAACAATAGACCGAAAATTGTTAACCATGCGCGCACGGTAAACTCCTCATAAAGCCTCAGATTCTCAATACTTATAAAAGCAAAAGCAATGCCACTTTGACGTACCGAGCCCCTAATAGATTCAAGGGTATTTGAGCTCTTGAATGATTACCTTTAGGCTTTGACGATCTTGAGCCAGTGAAAGAGGGCAAGTTCTGCGATTTGGATTTGGCCGCGGTCGCTGCGAGGATCGATTTTGTAAGGTAGATCTAACTTTTGAGAGAGCGCTCGGCCCGCCACTTCAGCGGAAACTCGAAAACTCGAGGCCCCTTCAATTCGAACTGTAAAGTTAGCCTCTCTTGGCTCTAGAAATTCAGACTCGGACGCCTGAAAAGTCCGGTGGATATATTCTAAACGCAGGCCCGGATGTGCTTTTAAAAAGGGGCTGAGTCTTGCTCCTAATTTTCCACCGGTCGCTTCATCTAAAATTCGAACATCCGAAAATGGGTTTAACAAAGGAATCAGCATTTCAGCCAAATCCTCGTCACCTTTGGCGACCACCCAGTCGCCCAATGAGCTTTCAATTTGCTCATAATATTCTTTGGCTTTACTTGTTAAACCATCGACTCCATTTGTTTTTTCAGATGGCAACCACACTTTAACAATCACATAGGGTGCTGATGCCCGATACCCCACTCGAAGACCATATTTTTGCACCAGTGGCTCCACTTTTTCAGCCACTTCACTTTCGGGAATGGCCAAGGTTCGCCATTTGACTAATAACTCTTTCCGCTGAGGACGTAATGGCTCAAGCTCTGGACGCAAGGACTTCTGGTAGACACCTTCAACTTCACGAGGCGGACCAGGCAAAACAAAAATCTTTATTTGATTGTGCTCAACAGAAAATCCCAAAGCCGTACCCACTGGATTTTCTAGCAATCGAGCCTTTTCAGGAAAGAAACACTGCTGCTTGTGCGCTTCCCGCAATGTTAAACCCCGTTTTGCATATAATTCAGTTAAATCCGCAAACACTTGATCTCGAAATAGCAGCTGTTGACCGACAAACTGTGCCACAACTTCTCGCGTGAAATCATCTGAAGTCGGTCCAAGTCCTCCTGTGATTAACAAAATCTCGGCCGCTGCCGTGGCCTGCTCAAATGCTTTATAAATGGTTTCACGTTCGTCTGCGATCGTCAGATGCAACACAACTTCGAAGCCAAGCTGAGTGAGTTCTTGAGAAAGCCACTGACTATTGCGATTGAGAATCTCACCGCTGGTAATTTCTGTTCCGACTGCAACTATTGCAACTGTACTCATGACGAACCTTCACTTCGCTAAAAAGCCATGATAGGCTGTTTTTCAATTTATGGCAAAGCGCGAAGAATTGAAAAACATAAAATCTCAGCTCATTTCTCGCGGACTTACGTTAGCAAAATGGGGACTTAAGGCGTCCGCCTATGCTGCAAAGCAAACTCTCTCAAAATCACCTCTTTCCAATGAATTTTTGATTGAGCAAATGGCCATTCTAAAAAAAGATCTTGGCGAACTTAAAGGCAGCCTTATGAAAGCTGGCCAATTACTTTCTATGTACGGCGAACATTTCCTTCCTAAAGAAGCCAATCAATTTTTAAAAGAGCTGCAGTCTTCATCAGCTCCTCTCACCTGGAGCCAAATCAAAAAGCAACTTGAAAAGGAACTCTCAAAAGAAGCTTTAAGTGAGTTAGAAATCGAGCACACCGCTTTTGCGTCGGCATCTTTGGGCCAAGTGCATTTAGCGACCCGAAAATCAGATGGTCAACGCCTCGCCGTGAAAATTCAGTATCCGGGTGTAGATAAAGCCATTGATAATGATCTCAAAATTTTAAAATCCATTTTGAAAGTGGCACAGCTTCTTCCGCAAGGTGATGGCTTCGATCAGCTCTGGGAAGAGATCCGGCTGATGCTACATCAAGAGGTGGATTACAAAAAAGAAGCGCAATTCACCGAAGAGTTTTATCAGCGCTTAAAGGATGATCCTCGCTATATTGTGCCAAAAGTTTTTCGTGAGTATTCAAGCCCCCGCGTTCTCACCACTGAATTTATCGAAGGTGTGGCCATTGACGCTCCTGAGGTCCTCGCTCTACCTGTCGAACGCAGAAATCGCCTTGGTGAATCTTATCTTGATTTATATTTTCGCGAGCTCATCGAATTCAAATCCGTGCAAACAGATCCACATTTAGGCAACTACCGAATTCAATTGCATAACAACGGCGAAGATCGTCTTGTCCTTTTGGATTTCGGCGCGGTTCGGGATGTACCACCTGATTTTTTAAACGCTTATTTGAAACTTGTACGGGGCGCGCACTTACGAGATTCAAATCTTGTGTTAAGTGGCGGGGAAGATCTCGGATTTATTTTACCTCATGATCCCATCGAATTAATGCAAAGTTATGTCGACCTTTGTTTTTTAATTACTGAACCTTTTGGCTCTGGAAATTATGATTGGGGACATAGTGATCTTCCTCAAAGAGTGGCTAAAAAAGGAACAGAAATGCTGTTAAAATTTAAACTTCGAGCCCCGCCGAAAGAAGTGATTTTTCTTGATCGAAAACTGGGTGGCGCATTTGTTTTTCTATCTGTTCTGCAATGCCATTTTGACGGCCGCCCCTTACTGGAGCGCCGCCTGCGCGTCGGGCCTTGATAAATCACGTGTGATATTTTTTTGGTGCGCCTCTAAAGTGCCGCCACCAATTTCTAACAACTTTGCATCTCGCCATAAACGTTCCACAACATATTCACCAACGTATCCGTAACCACCGAGCACTTGCATGGCTCGATCGGCTACATTTTTTGCCATTGTAGAAGCCACCAACTTAACACCATCAGAATCCAAGCGTTGTCCGGATTGATCAATTTTCATACGTCGAGCGGTTTCATAGACATAACATTGAGCTGCACGAAATTCTGCAAAACTATCACCAATATATTTTTGCATTTGTCCAAAGAATGAAAGTGGCTGCCCAAATGCTTCGCGCTCTTTTGCATATTTATTCATAATGTAAATGGACCGACGAGCAATTCCTAAACTCATCGCAGCCAAGGTGAGTCTTTCAATCTCAAGATTGCGCATCATATGAATCATGGCTTCATTTTCATGACCCACTAGATTTTTAACGGGCACTTCGCAATCTTCAAACACCAGTTCAGCTGTGTTTGAAGCACGCATCCCGGTTTTATCTTTAATTTTTTGTCCGACACTAAAGCCCTTAAAACCTTTTTCCACTAAGAACGTTGAGATCTGCGGACGCCCATTTTTCTCACCTGTTTTTGCGTACACAAGAACACAATCACAAGGCGTTCGATTTTCATCGATGGTGCCATTAGTGATCCACATTTTGCGACCATTTAAAATATACTTATCACCCGACTTCACTGCGGTCGTTTTCATTCCTAAAACGTCTGTACCCACATGCGGTTCCGACATCGCCATAGCCCCGACCCACTCGCCCGAGCATAATTTTGGTAGAAATCTTTGCTTTTGTTCTTCGCTACAATTGACAGCCAAATTATTTGCACACAGCATGGCATGTGCAAGATAAGCCAAACAAAATCCAGGATCTGACGCCGAAAGCTCTTCATGAGCAATGACGGCCGCCACCGCGTCCATTTCTCCGCCGCCATAATTATTTGGAACAGTAATTCCAAGCAGGCCCAATTCACCCAACTTGCGAAACAGTGACAGATTGAACAATTCTTTTCGATCGTATTCATGCGCTTGCGGCTCGACTTCTTTGGTTACGAATTCTCGCACCATTTGTCGCAACATTTTGTGTTCTTCACTAGGATTTAATAAATCGAAATCTTGCCAATCCGCCATTACCAACCTCGGTTGTTTGAATGGGCCCCAGCATAAATGCCGATGAAAATGGTGTCAACCGCACACACGACAGTCTTCGAGAGGCTGAGCCCCCTTTGAACCATCGCGGTAAATCGCCAATGACTTTAACCCCAGCTCCCACCCCATCCAATACAGCTTTTCTATATCTTCGATTGTGGCTTGAGCCGGCAAATTAATTGTTTTTGATATGGCACCACTCACAAACTTTTGAACGACAGCCACCATTTTTAAATGATCTTCCGCCTGAATTTCATGCGCAGTCTTAAAGACCTGCCGATGTTCTGCTTTTAAAGATGGTATTTCACCTTGGCTTAATAGCTCATCCATTAGTTTTTGTGCCTCAGCCTCTTGATAACCCAATTTCAAAAGTGCTGGCCTTACACTTTGATTTGCTAAAATTAAATGTCCACCACCAGCTAAATTTTTTCTTTTTAGCAAAGCAAAATCGGGCTCAATACCCGTGGTGTCACAATCCATAAATAATGAAATTGTTCCTGTTGGTGCAATCGCTGTGAGCTGGGCATTGCGAAACCCAAACTGCTCACCACGCTTGATAATTTGCTCCCACATTTTTGTTAAGCCCGGAATAAAACTAAACTGAGCCGTTTCCGCCGCAAATTTCGCGTGCTTTTGCATCACCCGCAGATAACTGATTTTATTTTTCGAGTACTCTTGAAACGAGCCTTTATGCTCTGCCATTTCTATCGAAGTCAAAGCTGTCGCGGCTTGCAAATAGCACATGAGAGCTTCCGCCTCGTCACGCGCTTTTGGAGTGTCATACCCCACACCTCGACGCATAAAAAACGCCGCCAAATTGGTAAAGCCGAATCCAAGTGGACGAAAGGCATATGAATTCAATGCTATTTTTTTTGTTGGATAACTTGATAATCCCACCAGGATATCTTGCGCAATGAAGATCAAGCGCGTGGTATGCATCAACTCATCCAGCTGCAATTCAGAATTTTGAGTTAAGAATTTCACCAAATTCACAGAGGCTAAATTACATGCGGAATCATCAAGAAACATGTACTCAGAACAGGGGTTACTGGCGTGAATGGCACCACTTTCTGTACAGGTATGCCATTTTTGAATGGTATCATGATACTGAATTCCAGGATCTGCACACCGCCAAGCGGCTTTTGCGATTGCCTTCCAGATCTCTTCAGCTGCTACGGATTTTAGCACTGAACCATCCGTACGCCGAATGAGGTTCCACTCGGACTTCGCTTTGACTTTATTTAGAAAGTCATCGCTGACTCGAACTGAATTATTGGAATTTTGACCCGACACAGATCGATAAGCCTCGCCTTCAAAGCCGCCTTCATATCCTGCCCGAATCAGTGCTTGAGCTTTTTCTTCTTCGTGCACCTTCCAATTTATAAATTCAAAAATTTCGGGATGATCCGCATCTAAACACACCATTTTTGCCGCTCTTCGAGTCGTTCCCCCCGATTTCGTCACTAAGGCTGCTTTATCAAAAACTTCCAGAAATGACAGTAGGCCTGAGCTCGTACCGCCTCCTTCTAATTTTTCAAATTTCGACCGTAAGGATGAAAAATTCGAACCCGTGCCCGAACCATATTTAAAAAGTTTTGCTTCATTCTTCACCAATTCGAAAATCGACAATAAATCGTCGTGCACAGATTGAATAAAGCAAGCCGAACTTTGTGGATGTTCATAAGCTGATAACGTGGCAACAGTTTGCTTCTGAATCGAATCAAAATAATAACCACCTGCACTGCCTTGAATTCCATAGCTTTGAAACAGTCCACAATTAAACCAAACTGGGGAATTAAATGCGGCTCTTTGAGTCAGTAAAATATATTTGATTTCTTGCAAGAAATTTTCTTGATCCACAGGGGATGCGAAATAATCGGATCCGTGATTAGAAATGGCTCGAGCCACACGATCCACCAACTGCCGAATAGAGGTTTCACGCCCCGTTTGTGGTACCCCGACTTTACGTAAATACTGCCGAGCGGCGAGATCCACAGCCATAGGACTCCAAAAATCCGGGGCTTCAACTGGGCCTTCCGCGGTCACAAAAGTCTTCCAATGCATAAGGTCTTCTGCTTTTTCAGACTGTGGTACAAATTTTCGAGTGATTTTCATACCCATCTCGTGATTATATGCCAGGAATGGAAAAAAAGAGGCCCATTTATCTCGATAATAACGCGACGACTCCATTGGATCCCGTCGTCTTTGCATGCATGCGCACTTATTTTGAAAGTGAGTTTGGCAATCCTTCGAGCCAATCCCACTGCTATGGCTGGGAAACGTCAACGGCCGTCGAAAAAGCCCGTAAGCTTGTCGCCAAAACGATTAACTCAGAATCGGCAGAAGTGTTTTGGACCAGCGGTGCAACCGAAAGTAACAACTGGGCGATCTTAGGCTTTGCCCGTAAACAGGATAAAAAAATTCATGTGATCACAACGGCCACAGAACATAAAGCCGTTCTCGAAGTGTGTTGGCAGCTCAAGCGTGAAGGTCATGATATGACCATTGTGCCTGTTGATCAGTATGGCCAAGTTTCTGTCGCAGAAATTGAAAAAGCATTGAAGCCCAACACAGCAATGGTGTCTGTGATTTTCGCTAATAATGAAATTGGTACGATCAATCGCATGAAAGAGATTGGGACTTTCTGCAAATCAAAAAATATTCTGTTACATACCGATGGAACTCAAGCCATTGGTAAAACTCCGGTGGATGTAAAGTCGATGAATATCGACTTACTTTCAATTTCTGCGCACAAGTTGTATGGACCAAAAGGTGTCGGTGCTTTATTTATTCGCAAAGGTGTGGAGCTCGAACCACTTCTTTATGGAGGCTCCCAAGAAAAAGGCCTACGCCCCGGCACGATTAATGTCGCTGGTGTTGTTGGACTTGGTGCCGCTTGTGAGCGTGCGACTCAATTGTTAAACGAAGAATGCACGCAACTTTCAGAGTGGCGTGATTATATTTTAACTGAAATAAAAAAAACCGGAGCTCGCGTGGTTTTGAATGGTCATCCTCGCGAGAGACTTTGTAATAACTTAAGTTTAACTTTTCCCGATTTACACGCTGACATCATGACTTTTAGCTTAAGCGGTCTCGCATTAAGCTCCTCTTCCGCCTGCACCAGTGGCGATTATAATATCAGTCATGTACTCGAGGCGATTGGTGTGACTCCGCAAAATGCAAAAAAAACGTTGCGCATCGGCCTTGGACGCTTCACCACTTTCAACGATGTAAAAGTGGCAACCGAAAAACTATGTCAGATGCTCAAGAATAACGACGATAGCGCGGCCGTTTAGTCTTGCGCAATTCACACGCACAACAGATTGGCGTCCGCATCCGCTATTTTTAGTAATAAACCAATAAATTCACGCTGAACAAAGATGGATTTCCTCGTGTCGTCTCATCAAAGATATAAGAGTAAGAGGCCGCCACACCTGCATTCACTGAAGAAGTTCTAAAGAACTTAAAGCCGGCATCCGCAGTCACGCTCCAACCTGAGGCCTTGTCTTCATTACATGTGCTCGTTGAAAAAATCGGACATGTATCCGCGTGAGCAGACCCATAACCCATACGAGCACCAACGAACGGAGATGTTTTTGTGCGAGAGAAATAATACTCTCCTCCTAAAGAGAAATCAGTAAAGCCAGAGTCATCATCTTTACGTCCACCATTCATTTTCCAAGAGAGATTGATCCCAAAGTCTGGATCAAGACCCCATAAATAACCCAAAATAAAAGTAAATCCACCGCCCGCTGAATTTAAATTGTTGCTCCAACCCGGGCCAATACCAATAATCCATTGGCGAGTCGCTTGATAACGACGGGTATTCATCGTCTCTTCTTCTTGAGTAATGTTCGTGACGTCCGCCGTCTCTGCCGTTTTCTTTTGTTCGATCACCGCACGAGTTAAACGACCAGCCACGGTGTCCATATCTGACATCGTTTTAGCTTTCATCTTACTGGCAAACACCACATGATCTTTTTTATCTTTTTTCTGTAAAGTAATTAAATATGAATCTCCCAACTTCAACAACGTGGGTGCTAAAACCCAATTCGCTTTTTCTTTACTGGTCGTTACGGAATGATTGCCATCCTCAGAAACCGAAATTCGCACCAATTCTTCAACTGCCGCTTTGTCTGCTGCAGAAATTTCAGCTCCGGTGGTTGATTCTACGAAAAATGTGTCTGCAAAAGCAGAGTGACTAATAAATAATAATAACATGAAGAAAAAGCGCATAAGTCTCCCTTTAAAATACGAGTGACCCAGTTATATCAGGTTCAAATCGTAAAAAGAAAGCCTTAGTCACGGCGCGTTTAAAATCAGGCTCACTTTAAATTTTGCAGAGCCCATCGCGGCGTTGTAAAACTTGTATTTATAATCATTTCCCTATTATGCGAAGCCACTCTGTAATAAACGAATTCCCTATATGTTAACCAAAAAATCGATCCGTTCATTAGAGGTGTTTTGCGTGATGGCCCTGAGCTTACTTCTTACTCCACTTGCGAACGCCAATACATTTGTACCCAAAATTGAGGGCTGCGAAGCCTTTTTATCTACAAAAGCAATTCCGCAAAAATTAAATATGGGTCTGATACCCTATTTCCCTGAAGGATCATTAAGCTTTCCTCAATTCGCAGAGAAAATTTCCACGCGTGTTGAAGAGGCTGCTCGAATGGGCGCGAATTTCATCGTTCTTCCAGAATTGATGGTACAAGATTTGGTTGATCATACCCGTGGTGAAGAAACCTTTGGCGAGCAAGTGCGCGAGTTAGCCAAACATTGGCCTGCCTTTTTACAGCTTAATCAGGATCTCGCAAAAAGATTAAAAATTATTTTATATTCGGGAACTTTCACGCGCGAAGAAGACGGCCGTATTTACAATACCGGCGCCTTGATTTTTCCTGATGGTCAAACCTTCTTACAAGATAAGCTATTTATGACTCCGTTTGAAAAGCGCTGGGAAATTTCACCTGGAAAAAAATTAAATATCATCGAAACGCCATGGGGCAATTGGGTGAATTTGATTTGTTATGATTGTGAGATTCCTTATCTTTCGAACGAAATTGCAAAGCACAAACCCACTTTGATTTTAACACCCTCAATGACAGAAGCGACTTCAGGTTTTCATCGCGTGCGTTGGACCGCTCAGGCCCGTGCGATTGAACATAAAGCCTACGTCGTTCATGTGGGCATGGTCGGCGGCCCTGAAGAGTGGCAGAACCACGGACAATGTTCGATCATCGCGCCGTTTGATAATGTCTTAACTGGGGTGATTTCAGAATCACCACTCAATTCCAATGATTGCCATCACGGAGTTTTGGACTTTTCGAAGCTGAAAGAGTCCCGCGAATCCGACAGCGTTTACCCTGGTCGCGACCAGACTTTATAGCCGTGTAAGAGCTCATAAAGCGGCCTCATTCTTGCTCTACAAATAGCCAGACAATTACGCTGTTTTGGAGCCTTCGAAATGCGCATTTTTTCTACGATTGTATGCCGCACACTCATTTTAGGGGTTTCCCTATGGTCGGCCCTCAGCTTTGCTAGCCCCAAAAAGGTTGTGAACGCCACCTCCACCCAGCTGGAATGTGCACGTCTCCTACGCAATGGCCAATTCGATCAGGTCCGAGCCGTTCTTGAAGAGGATCGAAAGGCCGCAGAAGACTTTGTCTACCGACTCAGAATGCACCATCAAGACTCTATGGAGGCACAAAAGTTGGAGCAACATTGGGCCGCCTTATTTGGTGGCGATATTATCTCCACTCCACTTGAAAGCCTCGTCCATATTTCAAATCTAATGAAGTTTAAAACTGGCCAAACTCTGATTGATATTGGCAGCGGTCATGGTGATCCCGGTTTTGTTTTTGGGGCCTTGAATCCGGGTTTAGAAATTGTGGGTTATGATATCGTCAAAGAAAAGGTCGATGGAGCTAATCGCTCCACGCACAAACTGGGTTTAAATAATGTGCGCTTTATTCAGCAGGACTTATCTGAAGCTGATTTTGTTTTACCAGAAGCCGATTATTACTATCTGTTTAATCCTGTCAACGAAGACATCCTCGTCTCGCTCGTGAAGCAAATTAAGAAACACTCTGAACAGCGCGAGATCAAAATTCTTGTTTTTGCTGGTGGCTGGGCTCCTCACGTTTTAGAACGTTATGATTTTTATTTCGATCCCCAATACAAATACCGCGACCTCCAAGTTTTCACAACGAATCCGCCTCCACTGAAGCAAAACTTAAAAATTTCCGAATTAGAAAATGCAAGGACCGCGCGCTTACTGGAAAAATATAAGATCTTTGCTCAAGAAGAACGATACATCACATACCAGACGCCGAAAGCCGTGCGTGGCCAACGCGCAAAATATAAAAAAGCTCTGTTCGATGCTCTAGGAAAACGCCCAGCTGCGGAGCGCCTCCATTTTCTTCGTCAAGTTCTTACCGGCGAAGCTTTGATACGTGACGACAGTTTAATTGATGCCCTCGCCGGACTTCGAGTTCCCGAATTAGATGAAAAATTAAAACACCTCGATAACTTGCGCATAAAAGAAAAATACTATGGCGATGAAGAGATTTGGTATTCACCAAATGCTGGCCAACAGACGTCCTGGTCTGAACTATTAAAAGTTGTGGAAAGAATGAAACTGCCATGGTCTCGCTCTGAGGGTGTGGCTGATTTAGGCTCAGGTCTTGGTCGACTTGGGATTTTAATTGGGGCCCTTTTTCCGCATATTCCTTTTACAGGAATTGAAATTGTTGGTGCGCGTGTTCAAAATGCCAACCGGGCAGCTCGTGATTTTAGATTTGAAAATGTAAGGTATGTGACGGCCAACCTTGCGGATCCGGGCATTGAATTACCATTGGCTGAGCATATTTATATGTACAATCCAACCACTCCAAGAACGAGTGAGATCGTAACGAAGAAGTTACTTGAGTTATCGAAACGCATTCGGTTCCACGTTTATCTTTTATCGATTTTCAAAAGCTCGAAGTTCGAAGATTACTTTGAACAAGTCGATTCCTCTCACCCCTTTAAGTACCATCGCAACCGCACCCCCGCGCCTTAGCTTTTAAATGATAAATGCCTTGCAAATACATGAAATGACGAGTATTTTTCCATTTGTTACGCCAGACCTTCTCAACCCCTTGACGAGGATGCTATAATACCAACATGATTACGATCACTGAAACCGCAGCTAAAAAGATCCACGCATTAAAAGCCGAAGATGGCGTCACTGGCGATGCTATGCTTCGTGTGCACGTGAAGCGCGGCGGATGCTCGGGCTTTTCTTATAAAATGGATTTCGATCAAAACATTGGTGAAAAAGATAAAGTCTTTGAAGGCAATGGCGCGAAAGTCGTGATCGACTCACAAAGCCTACTTTATCTGATCGGCATGACCTTAGATTATGAAGGTGGCTTGAACGGAAAAGGCTTTATCTTCTCAAATCCCAACGCTTCTAAAACCTGCGGCTGCGGATCATCCTTCGGCGTTTAAAAGGTAGTCCGTACCTTTTTGGAATGCACAGCACTACAATTCAAATTTATAAATAAAGCGCTCAGCTTCAGGACTGCTGAGCCAATGATTTTCTGTACGCTTAAATCCCGCACGCTCGTAGCCCTTTGTAACCCCGGGCCACATTAAAGCCACACCATGCTTTTCAATGGCTGCATCGGAAAAAGGATAAGCTTCGATGGCTTTCCAGCCTTGACTGGCACCGTAACTTTTTAATACCTCAAGCACTTGCGGCTGCATCTTTTTACCACGAAATTCAGGGGCTAAAGTAAAACACATAATACCTGCGATATTTTTTGCAGCCTCACCCAATTGAGCCACTCGCCTCCAAGACCAATAAAAATCTGTTAATGGACCCACCGAAACCCAAGCACAGGGAACCCCATCTGCATAAGCGACAACCCCGACGTGAAACTGCGCTTTCATCCGCTCAATGACACAGGCCTTGAGGCGATCTGGATCGGTTTTTTTAAGTTGGTCATATTCAGCCACAGAGGCAAACTTTTGATGCCAAAATGAGCAGTAACAAAGTTTACCGTCATCACCAAATTTGGCGAGCTTTTCGTAATCATTTATATTTTCGTCTGACAACTGCTTGATTGTGATTTTCATCTTATCCATATCCACTTATATCGAATAGATATTGTTTATAACAGTGTCATTATTTCTATAGATAAAGCCTACAATCCTGATATATGAACTTCGCAAATAACAGGATCCCTATGAAGTATATGGCTTTCGTTTTAATTCTTATTTCTTCTTCTGCTGCTCAATCGGAAGAATGGCCGCTCATTCAGAATTGGTTGAATCCATTTACTTCTGATGGATGCTCGAGCTTTCCTAACGGAATTCCGTACTTCAATGAAAACAAATGGCGCAACTGCTGTGTTGAACACGACATCGCCTATTGGCAAGGTGGAACTTTCCAGCAACGGGAAATCGCCGACGAAAAGCTACGCCAATGTGTTGCGGCCACTGGCGAGACTGAAATTGCCGAAGCCATGTATCTTGGCGTTCGTATCGGCGGACATGTTTCACTTCCGACGAGCTGGCATTGGGGTTATGGCTGGGTTTTGAAGCGGCCCTATTCTCCGCTTACACCAACTGAACAAAAGCAGGTGGACAAACTTATCACACAAATTCCTACGGATCTTAATCAAGTGCCTCTCGTTCGCAATCGCATCGTTCCCTTTCGTGAGTCCTTAACCGGAGATTACTGCCTCGATGCAGCTGTTTTATATATCGAAAGCCAATTGGGCCGTCCGTTTCGCATGCAACTTTCAGAGGAAAAAACGAAGACTATTTTAAATAAATATTGGCTGACCATGGACATCTTCGTGGATGATTGCGAACAACCTTTTCATTTTGAATTTCTCCTTGAAAACAAAAAGGCCTGCCGCCCCATGCAAAACGAATGGTACATGCATCAAAACATTCATATCTTGAAGCATAAAACCCCAACTCTTTGCCAATTCACAAAATAAAAAACCCGCTAGCTAAGAGCGGGTTTTAAAGTTTCGATTTTTAGAAAATCGAGATTACCAGCTAGATTTGGTAACGCCTGGAATTTTCCCTTCGTGAGCCAATTGGCGGAAGACCATTCGCGACAGACCGAACTTACGAAGGTTACCACGTGGGCGACCAGTCAAATAACAACGTGTGATCGAGCGATTTGGATTTGTATCACGAGGAAGTTTTTGAAGCTTCAATTGAGCCGCGGCTCTTTCTTCATCAGAAAGTTTCATATCCACAGATGTTTCACGCAGTTGCTTGCGATACGCGTGATATTTCGTAGCCAATGCCTTACGGCGGTTATTTTTATTAATTGAGCTCAATTTAGCCATATTACGGTGTAACTCCTTCGAAAAAACGAATACTGGTTTTCCTCTGAGCAGGGGTAAAAATCAAGGGGGTTGAAAAAATTTTATGCGCCGCACCCAAAAAAGGACCGAAAAGTGGATGAGCTTTCAGACGGAACCATGGATTAGATGCCAAAACGGCGCTTCATCTCGGCGGTATTTTCGATATCAACATCGGTCTGAGTCACAGGCTCGTCTTCATCCAGCTCCCCAGTTCGTCTACGGCCTCTAAGATCGGCAATTCCATCGGAAAGAGCACGGAGCTCTTGCTCCCAGACACCTTGCATGTACTGCTCAAGCCGCTTAGGGGTCAATGAGCCTATTTCCACCTGAACCCGGAGGGCCATACAAAGACTGCCCTCGTAACTCACGCTGAGCAAAGCCTCCTGGCTGGTTCCCACATTACGTCGAAGCCCAAAATGGTAACTCTTCTCATTGTATTCAAAGCTGATTTCTTGATAGTTCGTCGTGTTTTCGATCATTCGAATATCACGAAGTGACTTGGGCTTTGGCCAATCCCGATGCCCCTCCCACTCTAACCACAAGCCAATTTCATCTGTATAAAGCTCACATACTAGTAAATCCAAATGAGTCTGAGCCACATGCTGCTTGATTTGGTCGACTTTCTTTTGCAGGAGGAGCTTTTCACTGTCTTCAATTGAAGGCGGAGTTTCAGACCCATTATATGCTTTGTTCGAAGTCATCGCCTGAGTTTGTGCGTGCGATTTTTGTTTGATCCCGGCCGTATCTGAGGACGTCATTTGTGCCGTCGCCTCTGCTCCTTCCCGAGATTCAGAAGTCTGACCACCAGCCGGCTCTGTGACCACCTTTTGGCGGTACAACATCAACCTGGATTCTAAATCATGCTTCGTGACCCCCAACCACTTTAACGGAAAGTAAATGGTTCCATCAAAAAAGAGGGCATAAACATGAAAGCAAAAATTTTGAATCGCTCCCATTCTGACTATGGCTGGGCCTTTGGCATTTAAATCAATGATGAGTGCCGTACCGAATATAATATGAGGAATCACTTGGATTTTGCGTACATCCTCACGTGCGATGGGTCCGAAAGCAAATGGGGAAAGCTGATCCACAATTCCACCACTGACAAATCGCAACTGAGCTCTCTTGGAAAACATAACAAATAACAGATATCCAAATACAACACCCGTGCCCAGCGCCATCAGTAAAAATAAGGCATAAACGGCCAAACTTAACTTCGTATACAGTCCAGCTTTGTGCATTGAATAGGCCAACCATAAAAACAGAGCGGACATTGTAAATGTCAGTCCCGCATGCCAACTCACAGCACCAAATTGTGGCCTTAAAGTCATTTCACTTTGTTCAACTTCATACTTATCGGAAATCATTTTTGTAAAACTCGCTCATCATTTTTATACGGAAATCTCAGTGTGGGTCCTGTTTTGGAGCCCAAAGGCTGCATCGACATCTCAACACTGCCCGGACCGACGCCGGTTTTTGTAATATGAATTTTTTCAAGTTCAGATATGACACACTTTTTTAAATCAGATGTATTCGGACGCAATTCAATAATCCGTAAGGCTTTGAAATCTCCCTGACGTCCAAAGCCCATAAATGTCGCTTTCAAATACATATCGTCCAGCTCATCGGCTGCGGCATGACGTTCAAAACACTGTGATAACATCGGCCACTGCTGAATAAATGCCATTTCTAATTCATTATTTTTTTCTATCTGCGATTGAATTCGAAAATAAATTTCTGTGCCAGCGCCGGCGTACTTCGATAATTTAGCAGAAGGCTCTCCGGAAGATGTGGCACACGCCGAAAGTACACTTAACATAAAAACAAAGATCATTTGTTGCATGTGAATATTGTAAACGAGCAGCTTAAGACTTCGTAGCCCACTTCATCAGTTCCTGGACCAAAGATTGATCGGCCGGAGTCATAGGCCAGTTCGAAAGCGCTAGAGGTCTCACCCATTCGAACTGAAGGTGATCGATTAATGTGATCTCGGGTCGCTTTCCGACTTTTGCCATATAGGCACGCAAGTGAATCTTTTTGCGGCCGTTGAACCATTTCGATTCTCCAAAATATTGAAAATCAAAATCCGTAGAGTCGATATTTAATTCTTCTTTGATCTCACGCCTGAGAGCTTCGATTTCGCTTTCACCGACTTCGATTTTACCACCGGGAAACTCCCAAAATCCAGAATCAGACCGTTGCGCGATAAAAACATCACCATTTGGATCAAGCAAAATAATACAAACGACTGTAACTGTCATTACACCACGGAAGTCGGGAATGGAAACTGGCGAGCTTCAAAATGGGCACGACGGATTTCCATATACCAAACACGCTGATTCGGATCCCAGCGGAACCCCATATCCTTCGCTTTGGCTTTTTCATCGTATGTCACCTGAGCCACAATTTTAAGCATCGGCGAATTTAAAGTCTTCAAGATATGATTAAAATCATATTGAGAAACCACTTTCATCATGGTTAGCACATCAAAAACCGCACGGTGATTAAACATGTTCAGAAATCCGTGCTCAGCCGCAAGATAAGACAGCTTTCGTGTCACAATCGAATCGGGATACGGAATATCTGTCAAAGTATCAATCCATGGTAAATTAAAGTTCGGCAAGGGCTGTTGCTGCAGCAAACGCTCAAGAAATAATTTATCAAACTTATTGCCGTTATGGGCCACGATGTATTGGCATTTACCTGCGAGATTGGAGAGTTTTTTAAAAACCACGTCTTGAGGTTGACCAAAACGACGTAAATCATCGTCTGTTAAACCAGTGACCTTCATCACTTCATCCGATAAAGGACGATCTGCTGGAATTAAATCTGAATAAATAGCCGCCGGTTTTTTCTTATCTACGTCCCAAACAACGGCCCCTACTTCAATAATATCATCTTTACGTGGGTCTACACCGGTTGTCTCGAAATCCAGTCCTAAAACAAACATCCTTCACCTCGATAACATAGCTTCTAGCACAACATAGACCACTTTGTGCAACTGCATAAGTGGTACACTGCGGGTTGTTGGAATATGCACAAATCCAGACGGAGTCTTCGACTCAAATCGCAATAAATCAAACATCAGGCGGTTGCAAACAAACGAGCCCGGAGATAACGAGGTCTCGCAAGAAAGGCCAACCTGTTGAGCGGCGACGACCAGCTTATTCACAGGCAACGTACTGCGCATAATACTTTGAGCACCGGAATCTATTTTCTGCTTTTCCGAAATGACACCGTTATTGTCGGTTCCATACATCCAATTGTACGCCACGCTCTCGATTGTGACACAAGGACGGCCTTCGGCTTGCCCGAGTGCCACAATTGCATCCGGCTGTATGTTCTGAATATAAGGTTGTAAATGTAAGTAGGCTTTATCAAAAACAACCGGAACATCATAAACCAGATGTAACTTTATGTTTTGGGGCGATTTTTTTTCAATTTCCTTGAGCACCTGCTGCGAGGAATTCACTGTGCTTCCGCCGAATGGCTCAAACGCGGAAACCAAAATCTTCATTGCTTTTGTGCTCGTTTTTTAATTACTGAGTTCGCATCAAGGCCCTGCGACTCGAGGGCCTGAACAAATTTTTGAAATCCCACAGCTTGAAGCTTTAATAAATCCACTGAAGGTTTGTCATTTAAAACACCCTCTTTCAGAGTGTTCCAGATATTCACCAAGAAAACTCGCTCAGGAAAAACAAACGCATTTCGATAACCAAATACATGCTGAAGATGTTCCACAGGCCTTAATCCTCCGAAACGCCCACCCAGACCGACAAAGCAAATGGGTCGGTATTCAAATGTGTCGGGATATTTCCAATGATCGATAAAATACTTTAAAACTCCGGGCATGGACCCGTTGTACTCGGGAGTGACAATAATAATCCCTGTCGCCGCATTCAGCTTATCGATCACCTTGGCAATTCCTGGGGGTTGTTTATCACTATACTGATCCCCCTGCACTTCGTGCATCGGAACAGTTTTCAGATCAATGACTTCGACCGTTTCACCCAGTTCTTTGTAATAGCTTTGAATCAATTTGGAAACTTCTAAGGTTCGAGCGCCAACGCGATTCGTACCTGACAAGATATACTTCATAAACCTCTCTTAGAATGAGCCGGAGCCTGCAAGAATAATAAACAACTGAGTGTCATTTTCATACTTCTTATTCGACCACTCATTCATAATGGCCTTGCCGCCAACGCCGATACTGAGCTGCGAAACATGAAAAATAAGTCCCGCTTCACCAAATGGAGCATTCACTCCTTCCGAGACGAAACGATATCCAGGACCAAAAAATGTTGTGAGACCGAACTTACGATCACCAAAGTGAAAAATGGGACGAATTGAGGTGTCGACACCCACAATGGTGTTTTCACCAGATTGAAAGCGAACAAAAGCCGCATTTCTCCAAGCGATCCAGTCAACAAAGTACCAATTCACACCAAAGGCTGCTTCAGAATAATTAATTTTGTTCGTTTGGCCTGTAGATGCACCCACATCCCAAGTCAAATCGGATGATTCCGCAGCAAAACAAGAAAAACTTATAAATAAAATGACAAGAACCGCGTATTTCATGATGTGCACCTTAACCTATTTTATGTTTTCAAACAATTAACAGATCATTAACATTGATTTTATTCATTAAAACTATTACCAAGATAGCCCTAACAAATCGTATCAACATTAGAAAGGGCCTACAAATATGAAGTTACCAGGAAAAGGCGAATTGCACCAATCCCTAGGCAATTATCTTCGCGACAAGCGCGTTGCAGCTGGGTTTACTCAGTCTGAAATTGCAGGCAAGTTGGGCTATTCTACCCCTCAGTTTATTTCCAACTTTGAACGCGGACTTTGCTCTCCACCGCTTAAGAATTTAAAAGCTTTGGTGAAGTTGTATCGCATTCCAGTTGATGAAATCATGGTTTTGATCATGAAAGAGCAAGAATCTGTTCTACGCAAAGCCCTTGTTGGGTCTCGCGTTCGTCACTAATTTAGATTTTAAATCTAAACTCAAAAGCCGCTCTAGTTCAGCGGCTTTTTGTTTTTGTAACTACTTATAAAGTGCGCGAATCGCATCTTTGTCATAATCAGATATTTTTCCATCATCCTTAAAGTCATAACTCATAATGCTTTTGGTGCCATCAAACTGATGATGTAAGCCTAAGAAATGGCCCAGTTCATGCGCAATGGTTCTCGAGTAAAGTTTGTTTGTTTTTTGAGTATTCCGCAGAATTGGATTTTTTAAAAACTCACCTTTTAAAATAAAAATATCACTGTCTGTAAACTGAGAAGCGCCAAAATCCAAACTTATTGTAATACCCAAAAGTCCTTTATTCTCATTCGGCTCAAGAATAAAACTATCGACATAATAGATACAGTGCTGATTGAGATCAGAGAATGGATAATAGGTGTCGGCCTGTTTCAGCTCGATCGATTGCAGCGAATCTAATGCGGCATTCCACTCTTGAACGCCATCCTCCATAAACTTTTTTATGTCCTCGGTATTTGCGCCACAGGCTTGGATTTCAATAGGCTTATCTTTAGGCCACGCAATCTTCAGTCCTACGCCCCGAACATACTTAAATAAGTTTAACTTCTCTAAAAAATCATTTTTCATTTTTTTAGAATAATAGAATGCTGAAACAACTTGACCCACATGAGGTACATTTTCAACAAAAAGCAGACTGCAGTGCTGCTTGTCTACTGATACACTGAAATGCAAAATTTCAACAACCGCTGCGGTTTTCGTTGAGTCGTCCTGAAAATGTAAATAGTTTTTTCCAGTCGAAGGATCTTTATACAATGTATACATTCGATGTTTCTGTCTTAAAGAAACTTGTGGGCTTCCATCCGTATTTGCAGACCAAGACACCTCATAAGGAATAGGAGAAGTTCTATTGTCATTCAACGGAGTTTCTTGCCCCGCACTTACTTTGAGTTTGGCCTTTCGATTATAAGACTGCTTATCAACGAATGCAAAAGTGTAAAAGTGACTGACTGACTCCGCACCTTCAAAAAAACTAAAATCAATTTTGGGGTTCAGCGCCGCCCCCTCAATCATTTTCATCGGATCGCCCATATACACCGTGCGAATTGCCGGCTCTTCTTTCGTGTGGACCGCGGGCGAACACCCCATAAAATGAAGCGACAGCAATGAAGTGAGTCCAAAGCAGACAATTGTAGATAAAGTAGTATGAGCTTTCATTTTTACAGGGATTATCGGCATGTCTCTCTTTCCAATCGGGTTTGGAAAGCCAAGTGCGAAGGCTATGCCAATAATTTTATGGAGGGCAAGACAGGCTCGGGTTTGCCATGATCGTAGCGCCTCCGCTTGTGGGAGCGAGCTGCGAACACTGATAAAGCGGATTAAATGGGTTACACAAAGGAACACCATTGTTATTTGGTGGATAGCCCGCAACGGCCGCACAGCTTTGGGGAGACACACCGTTTTTGGCTTCACCAACATTCGCTAACACAATGGCAGACCCGGCTCCAGTTGCCGAAATAAAATTACCGTGCAACTGACTGTTTGAGATCTGCACTTGTCCACCATTTTGGGCAAGTATGGACTGAGACCAGATTTGCGTACCAGAAATACTGAGAATCGATCCTGGGCCCACCGCTCCTGTTACAGCTAACTGCAAAACGCTATTGGAAATGCTAACTCTACCGTTTGTAAACAACGTCACTTCATTAATAAAAGAATTCGAGATTATAACTGGAAATCCATTACTTTCTTTCGCATAAACCTGCCAGGAAAAGGGATTTAAGTTCACATGGTTGAGCTGCAACATGCGACCTTGATCTGTAAACTGCCGTGTAATATCAGCACCTACGCTTAAGCCATTAACTTGAACGGCCGCAGTATTGTTTTCGAAATAGTAGCCAAAAATCAAATCCACATCATGTGTTCCAGAAGCACCATTCCCATTCACGATAAGTGTCGAGTTCGGATGTGAATTAAGACCCAGTCGCCCTTTGCTTCCAGCAACGGAAATTGCATAAGCAATGCCCGTACTTGGACCAAAATTGAAATTATAATTTTGTTGTGAGTCCTTGATTGGAACGTTGATCGTGGCATTACTGCCTGCACCAAACTCAAGCCACAATCCAGCAAAAGAAGAACCCGCGGATATTGAAATATTTGAAGCATCAGATGGATAGATTTCTGTTGGTAGATCTTCAGAGGCTTGCATGATCAGTGAGGATTGATCATGAAAATTTGCCAGTAGCCAACTTCCTGTGCCCGTATTCAGATTCGAGTTCTCTACGTTCACAGTTGAATTGTCGTAAGCATCTAGCGACATAGAAAAATTGTTCTGAGTCGTTGCATTGGTGATCATACTTGAATTGAGCAATTTAAATAACGAGTGCTGGTGCAAAGTGACAGAGTATTCACTATAATTCGACTGCGGAAATTTGAGATTGCCATTCGTCACACGCAATTCGGATGTATCATTCAACACCAATTGGCCTCGAATCGTAAGTGTACCATTGGTCATAAGTAAGGCAGATGATCCAGACAGACTGACGTTGCCATTGATTTCGCAATCGCCTTGAAGGTTGATAGTTTGATTTGTTGAAGCCAATCCGGCTGTAGGACAAGAGTCAACAGACAGCGGAGTACTTCCATCAGATTTTGCCTGACTAGAAAAGCCTTTGCCACAGTTTTGAAAAAGCAGCGCTGCAGAAAACAACAGAATAAGAGTCAAAAAGATGCGCAAATGATATTTCAAATTGAGTCCCGCCCCTTGTATATACTCACATCCTCTAGGGATTAAGTAAATCAGATTGATACATCCGTTCTAATTTGAGACACAGGTTATCAATCAATATCTATTAGAACGCGTTACTTTTTGTTTTTAAATTCGTTATCTTGCTCAATAAGATTTCCGGTCACAGCATAAGACTCTTCGGTTTGGTCTTTCTTTTTAGCTAAGAACTTTCGGGACGCCGTACTTTCCTTTTGTTTTTCGACCTGTTCGGCCAAGTCGATGGTGATATCCCCAAAGCACAACAACTGACAGGATAAGCGGCGCTGATCAATAAAATAACCCGTACCAATCAAAGCCAGTTCTTTGCTGCTAGGGGGAAGAACATTTTCCTCACCCTCTATAACGCGTACTCGGCATTCTGCACAGGAAGGCATCCCGTTACAAACAGACTTAATTGGTACATTATTTTCATGAGCCAAATTCATCACCGATTGATTTGGCTTAATTTCAAGTTCAATATTCTGTGGAACAAACTTCACTTTCATCTATCAGCACCTTTAAAGCTTTAGCCTTGGGCTTTATTACTTTACAACACTTTCACCCGTGCAAATTTCTTTTTACCTGCACGTACGACCCAATCAATTCCAGAAATTAAATCTATTTTCATACGCGGATCCGAAATTTTCTTTTTATCAATTTCAACAGCTCCGCCTTCGATCAAACGACGAGCTTCACTGGAAGACGTCGCTAATTTTAATTCTGTCATCAAATTACAAACACCCAATTCGTTCTGTGGTTTCAATTCGAAAACAGGAATTTCATCCGGTAAACCTTTATCGGCAAAAATTCTTTGGAATTCTTGCTCGGCTTGATCTGCTGCCGCAGCACCATGAAATCTGGCCACTAAAATTTTAGCCAATTCTACTTTGGCCGCTTTTGGATGTTTCGCACCGGTTTTAAGTTGCTCTTTCAGATGACCCAACTGATCGGTGGTCATATCCGTCAGCAATTCATAATATCGAAGCATCAGCTCATCAGACACGCGCATGGTTTTACCGAACATATCTTTGGGCGAGTCTTCGACGGCTATATAATTATCATAAGACTTCGACATCTTCTGAACGCCATCTAATCCTTCGAGAAGTGGCATGGTTAAAATACATTGAGGCTCTTGACCTGCGGCTTTTTGCAAATCGCGACCCATCAATAAATTAAATCTTTGATCGGTTCCGCCCAATTCTACATCTGCCTTTAATGCGACAGAATCATGGCCTTGAACCAACGGATATAAAAATTCATGAATGCTAATCGCTTGATGCGAAGAAAAGCGTTTATGAAAGTCATCACGCTCAAGCATTCGAGCCACGGTGTACTGGCTGGCTAAACGAATAAAGTCCGCAGAAGAAAAGTTTTTAAACCAATGCGAGTTATAAGCGATTTCTGTTTTCTTCTCGTCTAAGATTTTAAAAACTTGGCGCGCATAAGTCGCCGCATTTACTTTTACTTCTTCTTCGCTTAAGGCAGGACGAGTTTCATTTTTTCCTGTCGGATCACCAATCATCGCGGTGAAATCGCCGATCAAGAAAATCACTTGATGTCCCAGCTCTTGAAACAAACGCATCTTGTTCATCAAGACGGTATGACCAATATGTAAATCAGGGCGATTCGGATCAAAGCCCGCTTTAATTCGCAAAGGCTTACCCGTTTTAATACTTTTCTGAAGCTTCGCCAACAGTTCGCCTTCCGATACAATATCGACGGCGCCCTTTTTAATTTCTTTTAGCTGAGCTTCAGCTGACATCATCGCGCGTGCTCCACGATTCGTGTTTCACGAACCACTGTCACCTTGATTTGTCCTGGATAATTGAGCTCACGCTCAATCTTACGAGCAATATCTCGACTCATCATTTGTGATTGTTCGTCGGTTACCTTTCCAGAATCCACTAACACGCGAATTTCTTTACCGGATTGAATGGCAAAACTGCGAGCGACTCCATCGAAACTATTCGCCACACTTTCCAAATCTTGCAATCGGCGAATATATGTTTCCATATTCGCGCGACGTGCACCAGGACGCGTTTTCGATAAATTATTTGCGGCTTGAACCAAGTGGGCCAAAATCGATTCAGGAGCCACATCATTTTCATGGGCACGAATCGCATGCACCACATTATCACGCTCACCATTTTTACGAGCAAACTCGGCACCCACAATGGCATGCGAACCTTCAACGGTATGATCAATGGCTTTACCTATATCATGCAATAAACCTGCACGACGAGCGAGCTTTACATCATAATCCATTTCTTGAGCAATAAGACCGGCCAGCAATCCCACTTCAACCGAATGTGCAAGCGCATTCTGGGTTTCAGTATGGCGGAATTTTAAAGCGCCCAATAATTGGATCAATGAAGGATGTACCCCGTGCACACCCAATTCTAAGCAGGCTTTTTCTCCGTCTTCTTTCATTGTTTGGAAAATTTCTGATTTTACTTTTTCTACAACTTCTTCAATGCGGGCCGGATGAACACGACCATCTTCCATTAAGCGCTCAAGCGATCGTTTCGCAATTTCACGGCGAACGGGATCAAAACTGGAAATCACAACCGCTTCAGGTGCTTCATCGATAATCAAATCGACTCCGCAAGCGGCTTCCAACGCACGAATATTGCGACCTTCTCGACCGATGATTTTACCTTTCATCTCATCGCCTTGCAGTGGAATCGATGCGACCGTACGCTCTGTCGCAACTTCAGATGCGTAACGAGACATCGCCATTGAAAGTGTACGTTTAGCACGACGATCGGCCTCTTGCTTTGCATCCTCTTCAATTTGTTGAAGCTTGGTATTGGCTTCTTTCTTCGCGTCTTCTTCCAGGGCTTTAACTAATTCTTCACGTGCCTGAGCTTCCGTCATACCGGCAACGGATTCTAGTTTACGAGAAAGTTCTTCAATACGTTGATTGGCTTTGTCTTCCAATTCTTTTAAACGATTTTCTTGAATGCCCAACTTCTCACTTTGACCTTCAAGTTCGCGGACCTTTTCATTCACTTGGTCTTCTTTTTTACGGAAGTCTTTATCAAGACGGCTTTCTTTGTCTTTCAGTTGTCGCTCGGTATTTTCAATGCGTTGTTTTTCTTTGCGGATATCATTCTCCACATTTCGACGTGCACGCATCTCAAAGTCCTTGGCGCGGGCCTGAGCTTCTTTTTCAATCTTACTGGATTGGTTCTTCGCACGATTGATAATGCGTTCGGCTTCTTGAGCGGCCGATGTTTTGGTTTTCTCATCCATAATCCGTCGATAGAGAAAATACCCGATGGCGCCGAATAGGGCTCCACCAATTAAACTTAAAATAAGGCTGACTGCCATTTGCGCTGTCATTGTTTTATCCTTTCTAGGGGCTGCATGATGAAATCTTCGCTGACCACCATATTCATCGCGACATCGAATGAATCATGGGGCAAAGAGTCCTGCTGAATTTGAAATTTAAAAGCCAAACCCACTTTGGTTGATTTCACGCCTGTTAAAGCGCGATCATAAAACCCACGGCCATAACCTAAACGGTGGCCATTGCGGTCAAATGCCAAAGCGGGAACCAATATAAAATCACAATTTGTTAATTGAACTTGCTCACAAGTTTCTGGAACCGGCTCACTTAAGCCAAAACTTCCAGATGCAAAACGCGACTTCAAATCGGTTTGCCAAAAGGTTAATTTTTCACCTTCAACCTTAGGATATGCAAAACGACAATCCGGTCTTAGGGTCACCAATGTTTCAGGGTTTAATTCCGAGCCACGCGCTTGATAAGTGGCACACAAAGATTTTTGAGGAATCACTTCAGCAAGTTTTGCGCAAACTTTCGCGCTCAATGCATGATGCAAAGCCTGGTTGTTTTCAAAAAAGCGATCACGAGTATTGCGCATGTTTTGGCGCAAAGACTCTTTGCTATCACGGTTCACGAACTCACCTCATCAAAGATTCCGGGCTTTTCGTTTAGACGTCTAAACGCAAGCGCGGAACAGGAGATGACTCCAGATCATTTAAAATAGCTTTGGCTTTGGATTCTAGCTGGCCCAGTTCTTGTTGGGCGGCTTTTTTTAAGAATACCAAGTCCTCTGCAAAATGCAGGGCGGCCAAGAGCAGGGCCTTTTGAAAGGAAATATTGGCGCTACTTTCCATAGCTTGTTTGACTTTCTCGTCCACCAAATGAATCAATTCGAGTACGGTCTTCTCGTCATGCGAGGACCGTAGCTTCAATGGCAAGCCGGCAATTTGCACGTCGAACGTTTGCTTGTCGGGGCCACTGGTATTTTCCATCAAAGGATCTCCGTTAAGATCTGGAGTGATCTTCTTATAATATTGTTAAGACAAAAGGATGGTAGGGTCAATTATGCGGCGGGTTATTGTGCTGATTTTTTAAGCTTTTTTACCGCGATTTAGTCTTCTCGGCGAGGCAATAAATTATATTTGTCTGTGTCTTTTAGGTAACCATAGGCATGGTTGGACAGTAAACCGACGATCCGGCGATATTCGCCCAAAACATCCAGATGAATCGAACTGGTATTGATGGACTCTTGGCGGCGCTGAACAAGGCGTTCAATATGGGATTCACGCATTCGCTTTTCAAGTTTTCGAATGCTGCGCTTATGAAAAACCACTTTGGCGGCCAAATCTTTATCTTGGCGCTGAAAGCAACTGATTGAAAGCGAGGCCACATGAGTCACTGCTGCATGAATCTCTTCAAGGTCTTTCCAACCATCTTTACTAAACTCCACACGCAGCGTGTGTTTCTTTTTTGCGAGATCTAGTAAATTATTATCAATCACGTCAGCGGCCGCCTCTAAGTCAGACACAAAACTAATCAAGCGCACCATCTGTTGTAAGCTATCACCTGTCGCACCTTCCATATGTTGAGTCAGAAATAAACTGATCTCACGATTCAGCAAGTCCACCCGGTCATCCCGAGCGCGAATACTTTTTTCCAAATCGGGATCTTCATCACGAAACATATCTAAAGATTTATTGAGCATATCCAGCACAATATCTGCCATGCGTAACACTTCCCGCTCCGCATGGGCCATCGCCACAGAAATAGATTCCCAGTCACCACGACGCAAATACTTCACTGAAAATTCTTTTTCCGCCGCCGATGGTGGAAATGTTTTTTCAACAAATCGTGCTCCGTAATGAATAAATGGAAAGAACACGGCCGCAGCCAAAATATTTATAAAGGTGTGTACATTGGCAATTTCACGCTCGACCCCGGAACCCGGCATATACTGGGCCATTAAATTCACAAATGGCAAAAACATGAACATGCTGGTGATTTTATAAAGGCAATGGGCCCAAGCCACTTGGCGTCCTACATAGTTTCCACCCGAAGCCGCAATCAAAGCTGTCGCAGTTGTTCCTATATTCGCACCCAAGACCAAGTAAATAGCATCGGGAAGTTGAATCGATCCACTGGCGGCTAAAGACATTGCAAAACCAATTGTCACAGCGCTGGATTGCACAACGGCCGTGAAAAAGGCCGCCAATGCCACGGCCATAAAAGGATTGGCCTTTAAATAATCGAGAACTCCAATAAATGTTTCGACGTGCTTTAATGTTTCAGTGCCTTGAGCAATTAAATCAAGCCCCCAAAAAATCAAACCGAAACCCATAAACACGGCCATTGAAGTTCTCAAAACTCGGCGCTTCGTTAAAAAATAAACCGGAAATGTAAAAGCAAAAATGGCCATTCCATATTTCGCGACGTTTAAGCTTAATAATTGGACTGTGAATGTGGTTCCAATCGTCGTTCCTAAAATTACGCTCATCACCTGCTGTAAAGTGATCACACCGGCGGAACCAAGCCCCACCAACATGGATGTGACCGCTCCCGAACTTTGAATCATCAAAGTCAGTCCAATACCTAAAACCACTCCGTAAAAAGGAGTTTTAGATAAAACACCAATCAAATCACGAATACGATTCGCAGCTAATTTTTGTAAGTTTTCACTGGCAATCGACATGCCGAAGATAAAAATGCAGGTGCCCGCTATCGATAGAAGTATTGACGAATGGTGCTCGATCATCCCAATTATTTTACTTCGATTGAGCTTTTGACGCTATCATAATAATAAGAGCTGCCTTATTAAAGTATAGCTTCAACAAATTCTTTTGGTTCAAATGGTCGAAGGTCCGACATTTTTTCACCCACACCGATCCAAGAGATCGGTAAACCTAAATCGACTGACACCCCTAGCGCGACCCCACCTTTGGCCGTACCGTCTAGTTTCGTTAAGACCACACTACTCACGCCTAGTGCACCATGAAACGCCTTCGCTTGAGTCAGAGCGTTCTGGCCTGAGTTCGCATCTAACACAAGTAGCACTTCATCTGGTGCTGTTGGGATGACTTTTGAAAGTATGCGCTTCATTTTCTTCAACTCTTCCATCAGCGGCTCTTGAGTATGAAGTCGTCCCGCTGTATCCACGATGATCACATCATAATTTTCGGCTTTGCCTTTTTCGAGGCCGGCATAAGCCACAGCACTTGGGTCTTGTACATTCTCTTGTGAGAAAATTTCCACTTGTGCGCGCACACTCCAAACTTTAAGTTGGTCTCGTGCGGCTGCGCGGAACGTGTCTCCGGCAATAATCAAAACCTTTTTATTTTGCGACGACCAATAGTGAGCTAATTTTCCAATCGTTGTGGTTTTACCGGCGCCATTCACACCCACCACCATCATCACATGGGGTTGATTGTTAATTTGAGTCGATTGCGACTTCAACATCTGTAACATTTCAGCCCTTAAGGCTTCTCTTACGTCCTGGGCGTTAGCCGTCGAGGCCGCCATTTTTTCTTCGACCGCCTGGAAAAGGCGTTCAACGGCTTGTGGTCCTAAATCACTGGTGTAAAGCACCTCTTCCAGCTGCTCTCGAACTTCAGCCGTAAGAACTGTGGTTGTAAAAAGGCCCTTTAGACGTCCCCAAAATTGAACATTGGTTTTATGAAGTGCAGATTTTAAATTGGTCGGAACTTCTGGAGCGACTTGAGGTTCGCCAGTAGCCCCCTGAGAGGTTTTCGCCTCCTGGCTTATAGCAATGGGGACGCGTTCTTTTTCATTAGGAGTTTGAAATAATTCGGGCGTGGGCTTGGCTGATTCAAGTTCAGGTTTATTTTCGCTCAGCGACTCCCCTAAACCCTTTTCTACATCTGTTTTAAAAGAAAATCTTAAAAAATAATAGGCCACAGAGGCAAGCAAGCCAATAAAGCCAAACACGAACATTAAAACGATCAGTAATTCTTTATCCATGGGGCGGACTTTAAAGCTCAGCTACTGAATACTCAAGCAATATATGCCAATTTATTGGGCACATCGGTCGCAGACAGCAACCGATGCTTGCAAATTTTAAAAGCGGATGGATTAAGCGGTTGCCGTGATGTTATCGATATCAGCAAGGGACACGGACACCATTTTAGAGACGCCCTTTTCTTCCATGGTCACGCCGAACAGCTTATTGTTCACTTTCATCGTGTGCTTGTTATGAGTCACAACGATAATTTGTGAACGCTTCGCCATCTCTTTAACAAGATCGTTAAAGCGCGACACATTGGCATCATCAAGTGGAGCATCGACCTCATCCAGTAAGCAGAATGGCGATGGCTTCACAAGGAAGATCGAGAAGATCAAGGAAACCGCAGTTAACGCTTTTTCTCCGCCCGAAAGTAGAGTCACGCTTTGCAGTTTCTTTCCTGGAGGGCGAGACATAATGTCGATACCCACTTCATCTTTATCAGGATCTTCAACCAAAATAAGTTTCGCTTCACCACCACCGAACAAGACTGGAAACACTTTTGTAAAGCGCTCATTGACCTGTTCGAAAGTTTCTTTGAAACGACGTGAACAAATACGGTTAATACGATCAATCACTCGGCGAAGTTGTTCTTTCGCTTCCGTTAGATCCGTAAACTGTTGAGACATAAAGTTATAACGATTAATTAGATCGTCATATTCTTCAATAGCCGAAAGATTCACTTCACCAATCTTATTCAATTTCGATTTCAAATCTTGAACTTCAGCTTCTAACGCCGCGACATCCACTTCCGTGTCTTTATGCTGATGCGCGATTTCGCTTAACGTCAGCATGTAGCGCTCATTGATCTGATCGATCAAGTACTGCTCTTTCATGCGAAGTTGTTCGAGTTTTAACTGGGCTTCATTTAAGCGAGAACGCTGTTCTGAAATCGCCATCATTTTCTTCGAAATTTCGCTCTCAAGTTCACGAACTTGAGCTGAAAGCTGTTCATAATCATCTTTAGACTGTGACATCGCCTGAGCCGCCAATTCGACTTCACGAATCGAGTGTTCAAGCTCGACTTTGCGCTGTTCGATCAAGATCTGATTTACAGATAAAGACTCAACGCTTTTTTCAGTTTCCGAATTCATGCGCTGCAATTGTTCGTCAATTTCAGCTAAAGATTTATTTAGCATTTCCAATTGATGATTAAGGCCATTGAGTTCTTGGCGTTTTTGCGCCGAAGACACCTGAAGACTTGTCACTTCGTGTTGCAATTGATCAACGCCCGTTCGTGATCCATCCACTTCAACAGTTAATGCCTGAACCGCCGTATCTAATTCTAACTTACGCTCTCGAACTTCCGTGATTTTATCCTGAAGCTCAGATTGGTCTTCACGCATTTTTTGTAACTGGGCCTGCAAACGATCCACTTCAGCCGATTGACGTTGAAGTGCCACACCCGCATTGTTCAATTCACTTTCTGCACGCTCCAAATCTTTACGCAAAGACGCCAGCAACAATTCTTTTTCACTTTGCAACTTCTTCGCATTTTCATAATCCTTGGTCACAGTTTCAACTTGTGACTCGAGTTTCTTTAATGCGACTTGTGCTAAAGCCAATTTACCAGCCGATTCTTCACGAAGACCTGAAAGTTCTTTAATTTCACGGCGACGCTTTAATACACCGCTATCGGCACTTTCCGCAGTTCCACCCGTTAAGACACCATCACTTGAAAGTGCATCACCATCTTTTGTAACAAACGTCACACCTGGAAATTCAGGACGTAACTTTAAAGCACTGCGAACAGAGTCCACAATCGCAACAGATCCAACAAACGCTTCCACTTGTTTTTGGAATTTTTCTGGAATTGTGACGACATCTTTTAATAAAGCCTCAACTCCTGGAGCTCCCTTTAAGTGGTTCGCCTGTTCAGTTGTTAAAGTTTGCTTTGAAGTAATATCAGAAGAAATAAAACCACTGCGACCAGTTTTTTGCTCTTTCAAGTAATCCACGGCACCTAAAGCCGTTTCAGATCTTTCACTTAATAGTAACTGAAGCTTTGAGCCCAAAGCCGCTTCCATTGCCAATTCAAAACTTTCCGGAACTTCAACCACTTCAGCTAAGGGACGCATTTCATCGATAAACTCGACTTGGCCACCGGCGTGTTCCACTTTTTTCTTCTGCCAAAGCATGACATTTTTCACACCCTCTTCGAAGCCTTCGAAGTTGGCATGCAAGTTCTCTAATCCGTAAAGACGAGAAGACACTTCATTTAAAGAATCTTTAAACGCCTGAAGGTCTTTTGTTTTCTCAGAAAGTTGTGTTCTCAAAATTTCTAAATTCGCATGAAAATTTTCTGCATCTTGCATAAGGCCCAATTGCATTTGGCGCTCTTGCTCGACTTGCGAAAATAAAGAGTTCCGGCGAGTTTCAAAACCATCGCGTTGCTCTTTTAATTCATTTACAACTAACAATGAAGACTGAACACGCTCATCGTGTTGTTCAATTTGCGAATCTAACGCCACAAGCTTGGCATCTAGATGGGATTCAGTTTGGCTCACAGTTAACATCTCGCGACGTTTCACTGTTAATTCTTCGTCAGCAACGCGAATGCGATCTTGAATTGCGGTTAATTTTTCACGTTGCTCATTGTATTTGATTTCGCTTTCTTCTGCTTCCACCTTAACAGTTTGATGGCGTGACAATGTTGCTGCCAAATCGACTTCTAAGGCCTGTTTACGAGCTTGGAACTGCCCCAAGATCGATCCCGTCATTTCTTTATTTCGCTTGGCCTGTTCGATTTCAAAGTGTAGCTCGCGAATTTCATTTTCCATTTGCTGAGTACGAGCATGTAATTGCGCATGGGCCGAGGCTTTTTCCTCAACTTGTTTTTCTTTTTCTAAAAGATCAAGCTTCATCGTTTGTAGAGAAGCTTCTTTCTGGCCCATTTCCGATTGAGTGGAGGTTTCAAACTCTCGGGCTTCATTTAAAATCGCTTCGGCAGCAGCACTTTCTTCGTGCATATGCAGATAGCTTTTTGACGAAAGAAGAATCTCTTTATCTTGCACCTGGTTTTTTAAACCACGATAACGTTCCGCACGCTGCGCTTGTCTTTCTAAGCTGTCCAGTTGGCGTTTTTGCTCGCCGATAATATCTTGTAGACGAAGTAAGTTTTGTTCTGTCGCTTCTAATTTTCTTTGTGATTCACGTTTACGAACTTTAAATTTCGTAATACCGGCGGCTTCTTCGATCAACATACGACGATCTTCAGGTTTCGCCGTAATAATTTTCCCGATCGCGCCCTGTTCAATGATCGAGAAACCTTTTGAGCCCGCCCCTGTATCCATGAAAATTTCTTGAATATCACGTAATCGAGCTTGCTCTTTATTGACTAAATATTCAGATTCACCTGATCGATGCAATCGACGAGTCACCATCACTTCTGAGTGATGCATGTATTTCGCCGGAAAGGCATTGCCGTCATTTTCTAATGTTAAAGAAACTTCCGCTAAGCCCACAGGAGCATAGCCTTCCGCTCCAGCAAAGATCACATCTTCCATGGAGGAACCGCGAAGATGCTTCGCAGACATTTCACCCATAACCCAAACTAGGGCATCCACGATGTTCGATTTACCGCAACCATTCGGTCCTACGATACCGGTAATACCCGCATCGAAATGAATGACGGTGCGATCTTTAAACGACTTAAAGCCATGAATTTCTAATTTTTTGATTCTCAATGTTCAACCTGCCTGTGCTTTAGAGCGGCCTGCGCCGCTGCTAATCTTGCAATGGGAACCCGGAAAGGCGAGCAACTTACGTATTGAAGCCCTGCTGCATGAAAGAATTCAATGCTCGCAGGATCGCCCCCATGTTCACCACATATCCCTAATTTGATATCTGGCCTGGTCTTTCGTCCCAATTCAACAGCTTTTTTCACTAAAATTCCAACACCCTTTTGATCCAAGGTTTGAAATGGATCCGCTTCAAAGATTCCCTCAGAGACGTAGGTGCCCAAAAACCGTCCCGCATCATCGCGCGAAAGACCTAAGGTGGTCTGCGTTAAATCATTGGTTCCAAAGCTGAAAAAATCAGCATATTCCGCAATGCTGTCAGCTGTCAGAGCCGCCCGTGGAAGTTCAATCATTGTGCCCACTAAATAAGCAAATTGCACACCCCGCGCGTTTTGTACGCGTCGAACTTCATCTTCCACTTGAGCTCGCAGTTTTTTAAGCTCTACATCCGTCGCCACAAGCGGAATCATAATTTCCGGAACCAATTTTTTTCCGCTACTGATCACATCGCAAGCGGCTTCGGCAATCGCCTTGGCCTGCATTTGATATATTTCTGGATATGTAATCGCCAAGCGACAACCACGATGACCGAGCATCGGATTGAATTCATGAAGGGCCCGCACTTTTAAGCGCACACGATCCACTGGCCAATTCAATCGACCAGCCAACTCTTTCATTTCCTCTTCTGAATGTGGCAAGAACTCGTGCAGTGGTGGATCTAGTAAACGAATCGTGACTGGATAGCCATCCATTGCTTCAAACAAACCTTTAAAGTCTGATCGCTGCATAGGAAGCAAACGATCTAAAGCACGGATCCGCTCTTCACGTTGATCCGCCATAATCATTTCACGAACCACATCGATGCGGTCTGGCCCAAAAAACATATGTTCCGTTCTACAAAGACCAATCCCTTCCGCACCAAATCCTCGAGCCACAGTCGCATCATGCGGAGTGTCTGCATTCGTTCGCACTTTTAATGTGCGCAATTTATCCGCCCACTTCATCACGCGCTCAAAATACTGATCCAGTTTCGGCTCAATCGTTTTCACTTCGCCCAAATAAACTTCACCAGTTCCGCCATCTAAAGTGATTTTATCTCCCTCTTTTAAAACGTAACCCTTCACACGCATTTCTTTTTTCGCGTAATCCACTTCCACTTCTTGGCAACCGGCCACACAACATTTGCCCATTCCACGCGCAACAACTGCCGCATGAGACGTCATGCCTCCTCGAGAAGTGAGAATACCCTGAGAATTAATCATCCCCTCGATATCCTCTGGAGAGGTTTCCACACGCACCAAAATCACCTTACGACCTTTTTCAACCCAGGCGACCGCATCTTCACTGGAAAATACGATTTGCCCGGTCGCCCCTCCCGGAGAGGCCGGTAAACCCTTGGCTAAAGTTGTTTTCGGTGCTTTCGGATCTAAAGTGGGATGTAAAAGTTGATCCAAAGATTTTGCATCAATTCTTAATAACGCTTCTTCTTCGCTGATTAGTTTTTCATCCACCATTTCACAAGCGATTCTTAAACCCGCTTGGGCCGTGCGCTTTCCATTGCGAGTTTGCAACATCCAAAGCGTGCCACGCTCAATCGTGAATTCAATGTCTTGCATATCACGATAATGCTTTTCTAATTTTTTATAAACATCCACAAGTTGCTGATAAGATTCTGGCATTAATTCTTCAAGTGACTTTGCGCCACTTGCCGCAGCATCGACTTTGGTGACAGGGTTCGGAGTGCGAATACCGGCAACCACATCTTCGCCCTGCGCATTCACTAAGAATTCGCCGTAAAACGCTTTTTCTCCCGTTGACGGATTGCGAGTGAACGCCACACCCGTTGCCGAATCATCGCCTAAATTTCCAAACACCATCGACTGAATGTTTACGGCCGTTCCCCAGCTTTCTGGATAGCCGTGAAGTTCACGATACGTTACCGCACGCGGAGTATTCCATGAGCGAAACACTGCTGAAATGGCGCCCCACAATTGCTCCTTTGGATCCGCTGGGAAAACTTGGCCCGTGCTTTCTAATACTTGTTTCTTAAATTTTTGCACCAACGCTTTCCAATCTTCTGCTTTCAGATCAGTGTCGTTATGCATTTTTTTAGAATCTTTATAATCTTCTAAAGTCACTTCAAGCAGTGAAGAATTCATTCCCATCACAACATCGGAATACATTTGAATAAAGCGGCGATAAGAATCCCACGCAAAACGTTCGTTACCTGATTGCTCCGCTAAGCCCTTCACTGTTTCGTCATTCAAGCCAAGATTTAAAATGGTGTCCATCATCCCTGGCATACTGGCGCGCGAACCCGATCGAACAGAAACCAAGAGAGGGTTTTTGTTGTCGCCAAATTTCTTTCCCAGCTTTGCTTCGACTCGTGCCAGCGCTTTTAAAACTTCTTCTTTTAAAACGGGCACCAATTTTTGATCATTTTGATAGAACACCGAGCACATTTCAGTTGAAATCGTAAATCCAGGAGGAACAGGCAGACCCAGACTTGTCATCTCGGCAAGATTCGCACCCTTACCGCCCAGCACGTTCTTCATGGTGCTGTTCCCGTCGCTTTCACCGGCTGCAAAAAAATACACAAACTTCTCAGGGATCTTCATACCTTCCACCTTTTGTGTCTGCATATAGCCTCACTCTATTTTTAAAAATTTTGTAGTTTGTCGCGCAAATAACTTTTTATGTTCGCTAACTCAATGCGGTCCTGCTTCATGGTATCGCGATGACGTACAGTCACTTTTTGATCGACACTGGTATCGAAGTCGACCGTGATACAGAACGGGGTTCCGATCTCGTCTTGGCGACGATAACGTTTACCAATACTTTGAGATTCATCGTAATCCACATTCCAATCGCTTGAAAGATCATCACGCAGCTTCATACCAATATCTGTAAGTGGCTCTTTCTTCGAAAGTGGCAAAATAGCAGCCTTCACCGGGGCCAAATCTGGCTTTAATCCAAGAACAACACGTATATCTTTTTCGCCATTGTCCATAACCGAATGTTCCTCGCGATAAGCATCGCAAAGAGCTGCAAGTGCTAAGCGGTCACAACCGACGGCTGTTTCAATCACAAAAGGAATGTATTTTTCTTTTGTGGCTTCTTCGAAGTATTCAATTTTCTTACCGGAAAATTTCATGTGTTGAGACAAATCGAAATCACCGCGATTATGAACGCCTTCGAGCTCTTGCCAGCCAAAAGGAAATTCATACTGCACATCAAATGCGGCACGAGCATAATGAGCCAGTTCTTTTGGCCCATGCTCTTTATAGCGCAAACGTTTTGGGTTCATGCCCAGTTGGCCATAGAAGTCCCAGCGCGTTTTCTTCCAGGTTTCAAACCATTCCATATCGGTGCCAGGCTTAACGAAATATTGCATTTCCATTTGTTCGAACTCACGCGTTCGGAAAATAAAATTACCTGGCGTGATCTCGTTACGGAAAGATTTTCCGATTTGCGCAATACCAAACGGAATTTTCTTACGAGTCGACACTTGCACATTTTCATAGTTCACGAAAATACCTTGTGCCGTTTCTGGGCGTAGATAAACAATGGAACCTTCATCTTCGACTGGGCCCATATGAGTTTTAAACATCAAATTAAAATTGCGGGGCTCGGTCAGTTCCGTCGATTCACAGTTGGGGCAACTTGGCTTGCCATCTTTAAGTGGAGCCTGATCCAAACGCATACGAGTTTTACATTTCTTGCAATCACAAAGAGGATCACTAAAACCATCGACGTGACCCGAAGCCTTCCATACTGTGGGATGCATCAAAATAGCGGCATCCAAACCCACGATATCTTGGCGACGAGTCATTGCGTTCCACCAAGCCATCTTCACATTGAATTTATATTGAGAACCCAGTGGGCCGTAATCCCAGCACGAGTTTAATCCACCATAAATTTCAGAAGATTGAAAAACGTAACCACGTCTTTTGCAAAGAGAAACCAACGTTTGCAGATCCGCGAGAGGTTTAATTTCCATTTTGTTTTGCCCCACTTGTAGAATGGGTAAAGAAGTAACACCTAGCAGCGGGCCGAGTCAACTTTTCCAGGGGTTTTGAAGCGCGTAAAAGTCCCTCATTTCGAGCATTTGCTTTAGTGCGCCTAGCCGCTTCCTACTTATTCGTTATGCTCTTACAACAAACTTAATTTTTCGCCTTGTGAGTTCGAATCGCTTGATAAGCGGCATCAAGAAAGTCTCGAGAAGAGGCACCCTCTTGTTTTGCCACCGATATTTTGTAAGCTTCATCAATTTTGTGCTGCGGAGAGCCCGCCGGCAACCCCAACACCTCGTAGGCATCCCAGGTGTGCCCATTGTAATTAAACAAAGTATTTAAAGTCTTTTCCTGCGGACTCCCAACTTCAGCATCATTCAAACCTTGGTTCACACCAGCTTCACGACGAGTCCCCACATCAGGCGTCACGGCCCCACGCAGCCGTCCAAAGCGCAGGCGAAACTGCGATTTCGGTCTCTTTCTCACCATATAGAGAACGACAAGAAGCAAAATCAGACCGTTTAAAATGAAAAAGCGCATAGGTGTCATGAGCACAAACGTATTTTCTTATGTTCTGTAGTGATTTTCAAGTCCCCACTGCGTATGAATTATGTTAAGACCCCTTCACTATGGCTATAAATCCGTTTTCTCAACAAGCTCCGATTCCTGGTATTCAACATGTGATCGCCGTCGGTTCCGGCAAAGGTGGCGTGGGTAAATCCACGGTGGCCGTTAATTTAGCCCTCGCTTTGAAAAAACAGGGCTTAAAAGTGGGACTGTTGGATGCAGACATCTATGGCCCCAGCATTCCCCGCATGTTCGGAGTCGCGGATCACAAACCGGAAGTTAACGAAAACAAGAAAATGGTACCGGTGAGTCGTTTAGGATTAAAACTCATGAGTATCGGCTTTATCGTCGATGAGGCGGCCGCGATTGTTTGGCGTGGTCCTATGCTTTTCAAAGCCATTGAACAATTCTTTCGTGACGTCGCATGGGGCGAGCTTGATGCTCTTGTTGTTGATCTTCCTCCAGGAACCGGAGATGTCGCTTTAACAGTAGCGCAGAAAGTTCCGATTTCAGGAGCGATTACGGTTTGCACTCCACAAAATATCGCTTTGATTGATGCGAAAAAAGCACTGGATATGTTTGAGAAAATCAATGTGCCTTGCATGGGTGTTGTTGAAAATATGTCGTATATGATCGATTCCACAGGCGCTAAAGTTCAACTATTTCCAAAAGGCGATATGAATGCGTTCTTGGATTCAAAAGGAATTGCAAAATTAGCTGAAATTCCATTTCATCCATCTGTTGGCATATCTTCTGAAGCAGGTGTTCCGATTTTGGAAGCCGATCCGCAAAGTCCTGAAAGCTTGGCCTTTATAGAATTAGCCAAGCAAGTTCAAAGCCGACTGGTTGCGCGTTGATTGGGTCAGAAACTAAAGCTTTAACTCAAAAATTAACCCTCATCTTTCCCTAAAAATTTCTGACGAAGTCTTTTAACATCAGGCTCCTGAGTAGAACCTGTGAGCTTATTTTCACATTCATCTAACCAATTAGATTCTTTCAATTTCACGTACTTCTTAATATCTGAACCAAAATTTTGTTCCACGTATTCGCGAAGTTCAGACGATATATCCGAATGATCTTTCCATTCTGCCAATAGGCGCATTTTTTTTGCATAAGCTTTGTCACTTGGCCTGTTAAACTTATACATAATTCGTATTAGTATCGCCGCAACAGTATTTGTAGCAGAGTATTCTGCTGTGCCATGCTTCTTAACTGAATCCAAAATTTTTTCCGCCTGAAAGAAAGCCTCTAAACTATTCAAATATTCTTTCTCAATTTTTATCAAAGGATTTTGCGTGAACTGCTCAATTCGTCGTATCTTATAGTAATCAGCAAATTTCCAACCAAAGCTAGATTCGATTAACATTTTAATCTGCTCTACTGTCAGATTGAACATCGCACATAGGTCTATTCCTGCATCAAGAAGTCGGCGCAATCGCTCACGCGCCACAGGATCTAATACGGTTGCATCTCCATGAGGAGTAATAATGGACTCCACCATACTTTTAAATTTTTCTGATTCTTGAAATAAAGAGGGATTTCGTCGCACAGCCTGGTAAGCAACATCACTATTTGGAGAGCGCATGATTGTCATCACAACAAAATCAACGGTCCACTTCAGCCAAGGGCTTCTTCCTTCCATCGGCACTAGGACTGAATCCTCTGCAATCAAATGCCCCGCTGCAAATAAATCTTGCCAATCATGAACGAGTTTCTGACTCAATGAGATATCATGCTGCTGCAAATGTTTTTCAACATCAGAATAGTAAGCATCAAGTGCATAATGACTAACATTGAGAAAGGATCTCTGCATTTCTACAAATTGAAACCGCTGTTCCTCTCGAACATCTTCAAGATAGGAAGAGTCTCCGTTCAAAGCACGAAGAAGCAAGTTATAAATATTTTGCTTTGATAGTTTTTCTATCGGCTTATAGTCGATCACTTTATTTTCGATTTGCTCAACACGATACTGCTGCAAAACTTCAGGACGCTCTTGCATAAGAATTCCATAGGTATTTCCTTCAGCACTATCATATCCAGACGATGAGACTTTGGGACTTAAAAATTGAGCACGGATTTGGACATCGATTGGATTATAAACAATGGACGCACTTTTTTTGTCTTGCTGATACCATTTATGAATTTCTGTTTGAAATTCTGCCGTATTATTAACGTCATGAAGTTTCTTTTCATTTGCAAGAATGATCTGCTCGACACCCAATAATTTTTGCGCATGATAAAATCCAGACCAAATCTGCTCAATATGTTTTGCTTTTAAATTTCCACTCGCCACATCACGAAGGTAGAATGTGGGCTTCCCATTAACCGTTACCATTGTACCGCCCACATAACCCACTTCTTTCTCACCAATTGTGACACTAAAAATGCGATCAAAAGGACTTAAGGGATATGTCCAAGAATGAGAGGTCGAACAATCCCCACCCAATTCACCACGAAAGAGTGCTGGAAAGACCGGTAATTCACGAATCTCAATGCGATTTATAATTTCCTCAACAGTATTCTTCTCATCGACACGTTCGAAATCTTGGTTCACAACTAAATCA
>FRDC01001039.1_pt1 | contig 60549 bp, 84 predicted proteins | sample 1106171 | NCBI WGS metagenome assembly FRDC01 (sample SAMEA3930566, study PRJEB13176) | freshwater metagenome | biome: Drinking water system; feature: drinking water; material: water | place: Singapore | collected 2014-12-20 | reverse complement strand
CGGGTCGGTGAGCGGGCTCATGCTCTCCAGGATGCCCGGGACTTCGATGACCTCATGGGAGGTAACCTTCGCCATCGATGAGACCTTCATTGCAGCGTCCAGCTCAATGCGGTGCCGCTGGCCGTAGTCGAACGTGATCGCATGGACCTCGCCGTAAAACTGCTTTGCCCAGAAGAGGCAGGTCGTGGAGTCCTGCCCGCCGGACAGGATGACAAGCGCCTTTTTCATTCATTCTACTCCGATAAGTTTGTGGATTTGTAGTTGAAGAATATACCCGTGCTTCATGCACGAGTTCCGTACTGCAACGATGTTCGCCATGTTGACTGTCGGGTCTTTGGCGTCCATAGGTTGCAAGTAAACAGGTCGACCCCAGCCCGCGGGCGGACGAGCCACGTAGGGTTTGGCTCGGTGCATGAGTGCGGTAATGGGGAGGCCGTCGTCCTCGTAGACGTTGCCTTCCTCCATCACATACTTGACGCAGCACGCTTCCCGCCAAATCGCTGTGTTGACCTTCCCGGATTTTGGGCTGCAGACGATGTACGCCCCTTGGCGTTCTCCGATGTCCAAATTGTAATTGAACGGGGAAGGTTGCAATGTCCCATTCGTTTCGATCTGGATGTAGTACCCTGAACGAACAAGCTCCCGAAGCAATTCGCCCAGGTCTTGGCGAAAAGGTTCACCCCCTGTGATAACCACAAGTCCGCCCGGGCGCCACACATCGGCACGCCATAGCTCGTTGACTTCCGCGACCAGTTCCCCGGGCCCCATCAGTCTCCGGGTTTGGGTGTATTCAGTGTCACAAGCTGGACACTGCAGGTTGCAACCTGCTAGGCGGATGAAGATGCAGGGTGTGCCGCAGAAGGGACCTTCCCCTTGAATGGTGTGGAAAATGGAATGAACATCCAGCAAGCCATCCGCGCGGGAGACTTTTTTCTCGATCGGTTGTGTGTTGATTTGCATTGCGGTTCCTTGTTTCAACGCACGGGGCGTTAACGGGGTAAGGACATGAAAAATCCCGTGCCGAGGGAGGGCGGCACGGGGTAAAGCTCGCTTGGGCAGCGCCGAACGCTCAGCCCGTCGCTAGCTTATGCTGCAGCGGCCGGCGCAGCCTCGGGGGCCTTCGGCGCGTCGACGCGGCCGGTCACACCGTAGAACTTCCGCCAACGAGCGTACTGCGTCCGAATGGTCGCTTCCGCCATGCCAGCCAGGCTCGGGTGCTCTTTCGCTTCAGCAATCGACGCGGGGGCCCCGTTCTTGGTCGAGATCGCATCGAAGGTCGCCCAGGCCTTGCCGCACAGCGTTTCAGGCTTCGGACGGGTCACGCCGTTCTGCTCGGGCGGCTTGTTCGCAGCCTTCGCGGCTTCAGCGTCAGCCTTCGCTTTTTCCTTCGCAGCCTTGGCAGCAGCGGCTTCAGCTTCCTTGGCAGCTTTCGCAGCCGCCTTCTCCGCGTCCTTCGCAGCCTTCGCCGATGCAGCCGCAGCCTTCTTGGCCGCAGCCTCTTGTTCCTTTGCAGCCTTCGCGGCTGCGATTTCTTCCGGGGTCGCCATGCTCATCTCCTGTGTGATATTGGCTTCATTCTGGTGGTCGTCCCCGACCGTAGCACTAGCTTCGGACGGAGTGCAAGCATTATTTTTCACCCAAGGCGCATTCGGTGCAACTGTGGTCCATTGCGTATAAGCCTTGGACAGCTCAACGGCACGCTTCGCAGCGTTTTCAGCAGCTTCAGCAACCTGCTTCGGGGTGAATGGTTTGCCCAGCCTTGTAGGGCTTAGCGGGCCCTCCTCCACGCGGGGGACCTTTGCTCCCATGGCGTAGCGGTAGAAGGGGCAAACCTTCTGAGTAAGCTCCTGGGCAACCGACTCGATCTGCTTCAAAAGCTCGTTGTCATCAACGAGTCGGGGTTTCGTTTCCTCGATGCGCAGCGCAAGAAGCTCCCGAGTAACCTGCACCGACCAAGTCGGGTCAGGCTCTTGCCCGGTAACGTTCCGGTACAGCTTAGGGAGCTCCCATGTCGTCAAGTTGTCAAAGAGTTGCGGGTTGTCGGTGTTCTCAAAGACAACCCGTTTAGCATGTGCCGACTCAAGCTGAACCAAGCCATGCAGGATGTCTTGCACGCGGTGAACGTGCAAGAGTTGCAGTGTGTCAAGGTCGTATGCGAACCTCACTTCATCCCTCCAATCTTCTTCAGAGATACTCGGACAGCCCGAGCAGTGTCCCCGCGCCATCGAGTGATATTGGTCACGATGTAAAGCGCTTGGACCTTGATCTCGTGCTGGTCAGTGATTCCAAGAGCTTTGTGTCTGCTAAGAATCAGTAGGCCGGTTTGAGCATAGCCATAGGCGTAATTGACCTGATTGGCTTGTTTCGGGTCATTGCCTGCAGCGACAACAGCTTCGCAGCACTGACGGAAGGTAAGGGCGCTCATTTGGAGCGCCCCACGATGCCGTTGAACTTGCGCCACTGGTAGAACTGGATCATGGTCGTGGTCTTGTCCCAGCCCTCCTCCGCAGCGATCGCTTTGATGATCTTGGCGCTGGGCTGCTCACCCTCGTTGGCCGGGTCCGCGCTGTACTCGTCCAACGCATCCCAGATGGCGCGACACTTGCCGCCGACCGAGGGACGGGTCACCCCGTTGCGCTTCTCGCGGTTCGGTTCGATCTTCAGGCCGGTCGGCGCGGGGGCAGGCATGGGGGCAGGAACGGGGCTCGGTACGGGGGCAACCTCAGGCTCCCCGCCAGCCAGCGCTGCGCGCATCCCATCGTTCGTCATGTTGCCATAACCCTTGATGCCCGCAGCTTTGCAAGCTGCGCGAAGTTCCGTCTTTCCCATTTCAGCGAAGTTTGTCATTTCAATCTCCAGGTTGCGTTCCGTTATGCAACCAATATACATCAGCAGATCACGGATGCAAGAGGAAAAGATCAGTGCAGCTCAGAAAGGTATCTCGTCGTCGTCATAGGGTGTTCGCTTGCTTGCAGTTGAAGTCCCTCCGGCAACGGGTGGCGGTTCGTAATAGTCTGAGGGCAGTATGGTGCCGAAGGCTGTGCCGTCAAAGCAGGTGGCCAAGATTTCCGGGTACTTCTTATTCACCCAGATGCGCAAGTGTGTTGCTGGTTTCAGCTTCACAGCTTTCTCTAGGGCAGCACGAGCATCGTTCGGCATCTCCTCGTCGGTCCGGGCTCGCCACCATTGCCTTGCCTTCTTACCCGCGAAGTTGCTGTGCCCGACGCAGACGTACTCCTGATACATTTGCAGGCCGCAGAAGTACGACACCTTCAGCATATCCGGAACGCCTTCCTTACTGTGGACGGCGATAGAAATGTGGTCAACAGCACGAACTTCCGTGACAGGCATATCCCCCGCGATAAGATCCGCCGTGCTTGCGCTCTGTTTCAGCTTGGTCTCAAACTTGAACTCATGGGTGCAAGCAGACCCGTCGGGCATTTCCCCATTACACCAGCGAAGACTAGCGTGGACATAGCACATACAGACCGGGCATTCCTTGACAGGTGCGTCCCCGCCTTTTTGTCCTTTACGACGGGGGACGACCGGGTCATTCACCGGGCCTAGCCTCGGGGTGTTTCCCGCATAGTCCAGCACCAGACAGTTACGTTTGCCCCCAGCTTCAATGGACGCAAGACGTCCCTCAATGGTATCCAAGTCAAAACCGGGAGCGTACAACGGGCGAGTCCCTCGTCCTAGCATCTGGACCCATAGCACCGAAGACGCAGTCGGACGCAGTACGACAATCATGTCAATCTCATGGTCGTCGAACCCTGTTGTGAGGACGTTGTTATTGACCACAGCTCGCAGCAAACCCGCTTTGAAATCTTTGATGGTTTGGTCGCGCCCTTCCCGCTTGCTGTGGACGCAACCTGTGGGGACGCCCAAGCTGTTCAGCATGTCCGCAATATGGTCCGCATGGTCTGTTCCCGAGGCAAAGATCAGCCATTTCTTCCGGTCATGCCCCAGCTCCATCGCTTCTTTAAGGGCTGCATAGGTAAGCTCGTCTTTATCAACGGCAGTCTGCAGCTCTTTCTCGATGAACTCCCCGCCCCGCATATGGACACCTTCAATGTCCAATACGATCTTGGTTCGCTTTGGCACCAATGGGGACAGGTAGCCCTCTGCAATCAAACGGTTGAACGCTTCGATGCCCGTAATGTCGAAGCAAACATCAGTAAAGATGCTGGGCTCTTCACTGCCGTCAGGCTTAACCACAGGATCGGTAATATGCCCATGCCCGAGCCGCCAAGGCGTTGCGGTCAACCCGATAACCTTAAGCATAGGGTTGATGGACAACAGCCCGCGGATAAAGTTCTGGTACATGGTGGCTTCACTGGGGCTCACAAGGTGCGCCTCGTCGATGATTATGAGGTCGATGTGACCGAACAACGACCAAACTTTCGCAACCGACGCAATGCCTGCAAAAGTGATCGGGCGGTTGTGTTCCTTGCGACCAAGACCAGCGCTATAGACACCGCAGGGAGCGAACTTCCAAACCATCTGCAGCTTCTCAAAGTTCTGTTGAATCAGCTCTTTAACGTGCGTCAGCATCATTACCCGTTGTGACGGGTAGCTATTGAACACGGATTGCAGGAAGCGTGCAATCACAACGGACTTCCCGGTCCCCGTCGGCATAGCAATGACAGGGTTCCCCGATTTGCTGCCGAAGTAAGACCAGACGCTGTTCACTGCTTCTATCTGGTAAGACCGATCACGTATCATGGAAACTCTTGTTCAGTTCATACCAGGAGCATCCCTTGAGCTGGGTTGCTTTGTCAATGGGTCCGGGGGCCACGCCGTTTTCGCAGACCCAGCCCGCGTCAGCGACAGGCCGACTGAACCTGCAGGTGCGGCAGTTTACGTCAGGAGCTGCCTTCAAGTGGCAGACGGGTCGCTCGTCGCAGAACCTGCACTTGAAGAAGCCGGGCGAGACGTTCAGCTTCTTGGGAGGTGTGGGCATCCAGACTAGCTTCTCCCCGCGCTCGAGGAACTGGTCCGCCAAAATAGTATCCAAGGTGACAACTTCTGCGTAAAGGTCGTCTGTGTTCTTGTTGACCGCAACATACAACGCAGCGCCCAAGCCCATCTTTCTCATATAAAGTTGCATCTGAACAAAGTGTTCGAATTTTGCTTCGCGAACACCCTTGCCAGTGAAGGGCCCGATCCCTGCAACGTAAGCCCGCCATTCGTCCAGCTTACCCGCTAGCTCGATGAAAGACTTCTCCCCGTGCGTTTTGAACTCACCTAGCAGCGGAGTCCCTTGCGGCACATCAGGAACCCCGACGAGCACCCCGTCCCCGCTACCGCCCCCATGACCTTCAGCGAAGTTGATGCGATACTGCTTCCCGTTCGCATCTTGCTGGAACACCTCGCAGCCAATCATCAGCAGCAAGGCAATGAACCGAGCTTCCTCAATGTGCCCACGGTTGAACAGTCGCAACATGCGTCCGCTGTGGGCCTGCTTGGTAGTCCAGTGGAATTTGTACCACACTTCCCGACCACATTCTCGGCCAAGGACCGATGCGCCCAGGTGCGACCGATGCCCGTCCTCGTCCGTCCGGTAAGCGTCACCGATGTGGGGCATAACCCTACCGAGCCAGCCCCTGTAAGCGGACCCCTGATCCTGTGCAACCATTTGGTCAATGGCGCGCAGCGTTTGCAGCGCGATTGTAATCACGGGCATGTTAGTTCCAATCGCTTGCTATGTGGACGGTCGAGTCGATTTGGGTCCTTCATAAAGCCCCGTGCCAGTCCCATCCCGGTTCACTGCAACACTCATCGACCGTCCGCAAAGCAAGCGCCCCCGAAGGGACGCTTGCAGCTCATTACGCTGGGGGCTGGGCCCACGGCGGCGGTGCGCTTTGCGCGGGGTGTGCCGCAGCGGGTGCCGCAGGTGCAGCGGGGGCGGTAGCACCCGCTTGCCCAGCGTTGCCCGCAGCGGGCGGGGGTGCAAAGCCAGGGGGTGCAGCACCAGCAGCGGGAGCACCTGCCCAGGGCTGGGGAGTACCCGCCCAAGCTGCAGGTGCAGCCGGCGAGGTTACCGGCGGTGAGGGAGGAGCGGCCGGTGCCGGGGGCGCGACGGGAAATCGAGCACGCAGGTCCGCTTCCGAAAGCACCTCTTGCCCAGCGTAGTAGAAACCGGGCGCCGACGGGTGCGCCGTCCAGCCTTCAGGCGGGAAGATTGCGGCTGGGGGTGCAGGGGGTGCAGGGGGTGCAGCCGGGGGCGGAGGTGCGACCGGGGGCAACGCTGCAGCTGGCGGGGGAACGAACGCAGAGGTGGCCGGTGCAGAAGCGGCCTTGGGCTGTTCAACAACCTCGTTGATGTTCTTGTACATCGTGATCCGGTTGCTGTCCTCGTACTTGCCGGTCTTGTCCGTCTCGATCTTCACCTTGATCTTCAGAGGGAGACCGTGAAGCTGGACGCTGTCCGTCACGTGAAGCACGCCAACTGCGTGCGCGATCGCCGACAGTTCGCGGAAAGCGATTTCGACCGCTTGCGTGTTCGCGTTCTTCAGGTTGATGAGAGAGTAGACCTTGCGACCTGCGAACTGTCCGTCCAGGATATTGAATTTGCAGTTCAGGTACGCACCGAGGCCGTCTTTCGTCGGCTTCATCTCGGACTCTTCCATCGTGGCATTGTACCAGCCCGCAGGGATAGGGTCGCGGCCCATATCCGGAGCGACTTGGCTCGCATCAAAGTTTAGTTGAACCACAGCGGGCCCTCCTATTTACGGTTGAAGATATCGATTCCGGTCTGTGCATGAACCGCGTGAGCGAGTGCGTTCCATCCATTGTTCGGGGGAGCTGGAATCGCTATCTCACCCGAAATTCCAAATCTGTTCCCCGCAATGTAATTCGGGGTCCGGCTGAGCCCGAGCATTCTACCCTTGTTCTGGGAGATTGCTTTTGACAGATTGTCACTCTTGCTGACGAACAAAGGCTCGTAGAGGAAGCCAATGATGTCGGCCCATTGGGTCAAGCGCTCCCGCTTGCCATAGGTCTTTTGATTCTTCGGGGAGTGCAAGAGCAGGTCCCAAGAATCATATTCGCCCGCCGTCGGGTCCATCACCTTGCTGGAGAACACGTGACAGGTCAACACAATGTTGAGTCCTCCATAAACCGCAAGGACGTCGAACTTCGCCAGCAAAGCGTCAAGGTCCTCGTTGGCAAGGTTGTACCCCTTACCATAACCCCCGTGGCAGCTCTCCATCGTGATGATTTTCTTGCCGCCTGGCTTGTACAGCGGGTCACGCTCGATGACCGAATCGTGGATCATGCGCTCCAGCGCGGTAGCACTGTCAAAGACAATCGTCTGGTAAGGGAGCTGACCGCGCTGTGCGTAGTACGTGATCTCGTCGATGAAGAGGTGAACGTCCGCAAGTGACTCAAGCTTCTTGGTCTTGGCAACACTGACACCAGCAAACCCAACTTCCAGCGGCACCAGCAAAGCACCCGGAGCACCCGAGCACATCGTCGTCTTCCCCATCTTCTCTTGACCCGCGATAAGGATGCGCAGACCAGTCCGGCTGACCCCGCTCGTCACGCTGTTGAGAATACTTGTGGTCATGAGAAAACCTTTGAGTTTGAGGGTCTTGCGCAGTGTTACAGCATACAAGGGCTCGGGTACGGGCGCAAGTGTTAACCCATATCTTCCGCTGCTCGTACCCCTTGCCACGTTGCGAACCTGGGCTTGTCCTTGATACCTTTGGGGAAGAATTTGGCCTTGCTGACCACAGACTTCAGGTATGCTCCGCCGTCCAGGAGCCAAGCCTTGCGTTGCTCGTGGGACATGCAGCCAGCGCTGACCGTAACCTCGTCCCCTGCTCGGAAAAGAAGGGTGTCAAACTGGTCGCGAACATCCTTGAGGATGGTGCCAACAACCGTGCCGACCATGCCGTTCGCAACCTTGTTCTCTTGGTGTGACGTGCGGAAGGTTCGCCCAAGCTCGTTTGTCTGTGCCTCGTTCAGGTTCTCTTCCCCTTCGATCACAGCCCGCACAACAAACTCAAAGTCCACGAACCGCTTGATACGGAGCAAGCCCCCTTCGCGGATGGTGCTGCGCCCGGACTTGTACATGCCGCCCGGGTCGCGCAGGATTGCGCCCTCATACCCTGCAGCTAGCCACTCGGTCTCGAAATGGTTCAGCGTTGCGGGGTGAGTGCATTCCTTGTTTGGCATCACCCGAAGGTGCTGCCCGAGCTCTGGATACTCCCGGCGAATATCAAGGACTCGCTCCTGCAAGATGTAGTATCGCTTGTAATAAGGGAGCTCCATAGTGCCGGGGGTAATGTAGTCGAACAGGTGCCACATCAGCCAAGGCTCACCTTCAATGCTGTTGATTGCACTGGTCGTCATACGGCAGAGGTCGGGGTGTCGTTCGTCCTGGGCAGCGAACTCCCCGTCCAAACCCAGAAGCGCACTGTGACTGAACATCTTGGTCACGTGCTTGTTCTTGAACGGTTTCAGGCTGCGCCCCGTGAGCTTCCCGATCAGGTTAAGCCCGCGGACCCCGTCGATCTTGGGTTGTGCGAACACGGGGAAGCGCTGCGTAGTTTCTGACCAATCGGTTGCCAACATCGGTTTCATGCCTTGTCCTCCAACTGCAGCAATGTCCCGTCCGGTTGTGCCATCAGAGTCTTGTAACCTTCCCCCTTTGCCACAGCCAGGCGCCCGAACCTGTCTTGGTACAGCTCCCCATCGTAAGCAAGATGGTCGAGCTGCAGTCCGTCAAGGCTCGATGACCCGTTCGAATTCATCCTCACAAAGCCCGAACCAAACTTCGCGAACAGCATCCCCTTGAACTCGTAAAGGTCGCAGGTCCGGTACACCCCCGACTTGCGCAACACTGCGCTCTGGCCCGTTAGTTGCTTGAACATCTGAATCCCTTCTCAGCTGGTTCCGAACCTTGCGCATAGCTCGCTTGGCCCGGCTGTCACAATGGTTGTTGGCGGCATACCTTGCCCCCGACTGGTTGCTGTGACCTTTGACATGCCGAAACTGTAATGTCAAGTCACGCTTCTTCTTAAGTCGGTCCAGGAAGCTTACTGCATCCTTTTCCCCTTGCTTTCCAGGAACGCGGCGATGTTCAAACGCCGAGATCGCTTCCATGCTGTCCGTCTGGATTAGGACAGTGTCGCAAGACTCAACGAGCCCCAAGTTGAGAGCAATAACAAGGGCGTTACAGATGCCCTTCATCTCGACCTCGGTTGGACTTTCACTAAGCCCCTTTATCGGTCCGCCACCGGGAGCTTTCCCCCGGCTGCTAGCGATCCAGTAACCGAACCCTCCTGCCCCTGTTTCAGGGCAGAAGGAACCGTCTACCATCAGGATGATATTCACCCCTTTACTGCCCGCTTGGGGATCACGATCTCCAGTTGAGGCGATCCGGGCTTGATTACAAGACACTGGTCGAAGTACATGCGCTCTTCCTTGGTGAGCTCGCGGTACTTGCTGATTGAAAGCTCGGGCTTCCATTTCACCAGCTCGTCGAACGGCAACTTCGGTGCATTGGAAGGGGGTGCTTCCGGTCCGGCTGCGAGGGCGTCCGCTTGCGCTTTCTTCAAAGCGTCCAGCGTACCGACGTCGACAGTGCGGCTGATGACGTGCTGCGCTTTCAGCACAGCGCCCGTTCCGTCCTCAAGTGGGCGATTGTTCGTCCCCTCTTTGGGGTCGGGGAACATGCCTTTGAAGATGCGGTTGCGCAACAGAGACTCCGCGGACTTCAGCTTTCCAAGCTGCTCGTGCAAGGAATACCATTGCTTGAGGTCGTCAAGCGTGACCTCGTTCTCGGGGATAGCGGCGTTCATTCTTTCACCGTATGCTGGCCGAAGAACCGCCGAGGGGCAGGTTCTGGGGCGGGTTCAGGTTCAGGCGCAGGCATCACGATCTCGAGCGGTTGCCCGGACGAGGTGAACACCATGGCCATTTCAGTCATATCGAAGTGACTGTACTGGTAAAGGTTGCCTTCTGCGATCAGCGCAGTGCGTCCCTTCACCTGCTCGTTGTCGAACTCCGCAGACCGCTTCAGCCCAGGTTCGGGACCTATAAGTGTGATCTTCATCGTACTCCCCATATCACTACAGTTGCAACTATACCGAAACGACCTGCCTAAGCAAGCACTATGTTCGGCTGTCCCCGTCGAAGTCCGGTAGACGTATAATGCGGTAAGACTTCCCGTGATAGTTGTACGCTTCTGCCACCTTGGACTTGTCGACTTCAATCAAGTATCCGCTTGAAACCATGGAGCCAAGCGTATCGTCCAGGGCGCGGATCGGTCCGAGCTTGTGGTTATTGAAGCTAGCCACCTGCTTTGTACGGACCTGCAGATAGCTCCGGGGGACGATGCTGTTCTGCCGCATGGTGTCGGGGACTTTGTAGCTGCCTGGCACGGGGTTCAGGAGGTATTCTTTCAGGATTGCAATCATCTTGCGCTCCCGAGCGTTGTCACCTGCGCCGACGTCCCCGGTCTCCAAACGTCGCTTCATGACTGCAATGTCCCGGTTAACCACAGTTTGCGCCCATTCGACATGATGTCTACGAATGCAGGGTGTCATCCAGTTGTCCGCCACCGCTAGCAGTGCTGCAATCCGCAAGGACTTTAACGCAGCCCGGTTCCACATCTGACGCTTGGACTCATCGTTTGTTGCGTTGATGTTAGCATCGCAAACTAGGTTGAACTGGTGCATAAGCGCCGCAGCTTCCTCGTCCCTGCCGACCGGGCAAGAGTAGTCTTTGCTGATCATAAGGGACGCTTGGATTGCCATGTTGTTCAGGACGTCTTTGAGTGCAGCGTCTGGAGCATCGATGCGCTCTGCGTTTTCCGGGGGTCGGTCCCCCTCGTACTCGATGATTAGGAACCGCGAAAGGAACCCGTCCTCCATCATGCTTTCGGTGAGCGCTTCATAGAACGTGCCAGGGGTTGTTTCACCGATCAGGCTATAGCTGACACCAGCAATTGACGCGACGTTGTTGTCTGTAGCGCTGTACCCGATGCCCCCGACGATCGCAGTAGGTCCGGACTTCTGGTACAGGTTTGTCATCTGGGTGCGAAGGGTCTGCAGCGCTGCATCGCGCCCGTCTTCCTGGGCAAGGCGTTTCAGCTTGCGACCCCATTCTCCAGACACGTTCACAAAGCACGAGTTCGCAACACATCCTTTAGTGAGTGCAGGTCCTGAAGCGTATTCGGTGAAATCGATAAAGTTGTGGAACATAGGGTTCTCACGGGAACAGGCCTTGATGATAGCGCTGATTCCACTGTGCATTGCTTCCTTACCGACACCGGACCGAGCCACAAGAATGATGTAAAGGTTGAGACCTGATTGCGGTATGTGCCAGGCCTTGCCGCAGATACCCGCTAGCAAACCGAGCGCTGCAACGATCGCAACTTCTTTCACCGGCCGGGGTGCGGACTGGTACACGAACCGCGCGATCGCACCCGTAAGCCCAGGGGGCCAGGGTAGCCCATCCTCACCCGCTTGCTGCGTTACGCTGCTCACTGGTGCCATTTGCGCAAGCGCTACAGCGGGGGGCGGGGGTGCTGTAGGGGGTTCGCCCTGGCCGGGCTCGTGTAAGGAGGTAACGCTGCGCGAGGGTGCTTGCCCGAACGTGCTAGGGGGTTGCCCGGTAGCGATAAACCCCTGTGCATGGGCGATAGCAGCTTGCGCACGCAAACGCTTTTCTTCAGCCCCTAGCTGTTGAGCATAGTCTGCAGCGGCAACTATCCGGCTCAGGTCCACAAGGCGTTCCCTGTGTTCTCGTTCACGGATTATGTTGAGCGTAAGGTTGATATACCGATCGTCCTTGGTAGCCTTCTCCCGCTTACCTAGCTCGGACTCCCGGAACAACCTACGACACTGCTCGTTCGACGGGCTGTAGAAGGTAAGCATAGACATGAGCGCGAGGTCGGCTTCCGACTGCGAGGGGAACCCTAGCTGAACCCATTTCCCTTCCCACAATGGGATGAACTTGTCGCTGTTGGCTGCAGTGGCAGCACGTTCCAGAACACGCCAGTCCCCTTCCTCTTCCTCGTACTCCTCGAGCACGAACTTTTCACCGACCGGGCGCATTTCGCTGACCAGTTTGCTGACCAGGAGCTGGCGCTCTTCGATACCCTTGTCGACCACAACCTGCCCGGTCGAAATAATAAAGCGATCGCGACTGTACACCTCAACACCGTCGCGTCGAAACCCTCGTCCAATGTCCGCACGAATCCAGATGTGCAGACCCTTACCGCTTCGGCTGAGCTCGGTGTAACTGTCCAGCGTTTTGTAGATAAGCTCGTACCGATCGTATTCCGCGGGCTTGGTATGCAGCTCGGGTTCGTCAGGGTGAGAGATTGCGTCTTTGACGTCAAGGTCGATACAGGTAAAAGGGTCAGAGTCGTTTAAGATGAACCCGATGTTGAATCCGGTCTGGGTTACCGTACGACCCCTCTTGTCAACATGGGTCGTGACTGTGTCCCGGTTAGCGTGCGCCAGCTGCACAGCCTGTTCAAAGGACATCCATTCGCTTGGACGGTTCACCCCTGTATTGAATATCTTACCGTCAGCGCTTGCGGACAGGGGTGCCTTACTCGCTCCGGCAACAGCCCATTGTGGCAGTGCCCTCAGCTCCCCCGGCAAGCGCATCCAAGCGCTTGCCGCCGTAGTCATGTTCTAGCCTTCCCCCTGCGACGTGCGGTCAGCATAAGCTGCCAGGCTGCAAGGTTACCCATGACCAATTCCCGCTTCCAGAGCACCAGCTGGCTTCCGTTTACCCAAACCGGATCAGGTAGCAACCCCCGCTTGCGTCCCTGCACAACCGTCGCGCGGTCAATGCCCAGGAGCTTGCAGATCTCGGTTGAAGTGATATAGGTTGCGTCGAATTCTTCTTGGGCGGTCTGTGGTCTAATCATGGTTCAGAACCTGCAGGTGCAACGCGGATCGACCGCAACCCTGCCACCCTACAACGCAGCGTAAATATATCGCAACACCCGTTTGTGTGATTTTCTGCAAATAGTTTGATCATAACGCTTGACGGAAGCATCCGGTTGATCTAAGTTACTTGTATGGACGGAACGCAATAGGAGCTACCAAGATGACCCGCCACTACTCGCACAAAGAATGGAAAGCGCTGCCGATGCAAACGGCCTTGGCGTTCTTCAATGATAGCCGGTACAGCGTTGTCCGCACTTCCAAAGAAATCCGCGTCACCCGCGTTGCTTAACCCAAAGGAACCCAGACCATGAAACACCGCATTGAAACGAACATCATTTTCAATACCCCGAAGGACATTGAACGAGTTCGTAGAGGTTTGACCAGATCGCTTGATGATTTGGAGATGCGAGATGTCGCGTTTCCTTTCGTAGCAGTCGGTTCAGTCGTCGTGGTTGAACTTGACGGTAACGGCGCACTCCTCCGCAATGCAGCTCTGGGCTTGGACATCTCAGGGATGCTCGATTGATCAAAATAGTGCTTGACGCATCCAGCGCCAGGCACTATTCTACATTATACGGAACGCAACAAGGAACACGACAATGACCCTCGCAGCCAAGTACAACGCCAAAGTTCACGAGCTGATGCCGCACATGGCGCCCATGCTGGTCGTGGACAAATCCATCGACAACTCGTCGCAAATCGACGAGATCGTGTTTCGTCGTAGCGAGTACCTCGGCGGTATGGCTGCAGTCATCCTTGCACTGGCGGAGAAGTCCAAATGAAAATCAAGTGGGTCGTTGAACCTGCACCGACCGGGCGTTACCGTTCATTCGCGCATCGCAACTGGCCTCACGGCGAACTTGACGGCGAGTACGCTTTCAAGATCCGCTGCGAGGACAACTACACCGCCAAGCGTGCTCGGGGGGAACAGCCGCACGCTCCCCTCAAGGTGACCGTGGCTGACCGCAGCAAGTGTGCAAAAGGCTGGGATGTCCGCACCCTGAAGGGTGAATTCGCTACCCTCCTCGAAGCAAAAGCTGCAGCCCAAGCATTCGCGGACAAGTACCCGCACATCTTCAAGAACATCGAAGCCTAACCCTTCGAAGCCTGCCATGCAGCGTGCGCCAGCTCAACCTCCGGGGTGAGCTGGTCATATGCTGCTTTGCGTCTAGCACAAGCGTCTAGGTACGCCTTGTAGAGCGCAGTTGACTCGTCCCGCTTACCGTTGACCCGTTCCCTGTGCTTCTGTTGTGCTGCCCGGGCCAGGCGTTCTTTGCGCTGTTCTTTGGTCTCGTTCGGGTGAGAGGTGTCGAGGCCCTGAGCTGTAAGCCAGTTCACAACCTTCTCCGCTCGCAGGTACAGCCGGGCTTGGAACGTTGCACCGATCCGCGGATCGCTCTCGTTATACGCATAACACAGTTGAAACACAGTCGGACGGACGAGCAGCGGCGGCAATGTGGTCACAATCTCCCTGTCCGGCCACCATGCTTTAGCTAAGCGGTACTCGCTCAGGTCGTCCTCCCCTCGGAAGAACAGGTAGATGTCAGGAGCCCAGGGCCCCTCATGGTCGCGTTCCAGTTCCTCCGCTTGCCCCCAAAGGTATTCCTCGACGTCAGCTGCAGTGCAGTCCGCGCTGGCCAAGCGTACGAGCAACTCCTCCGGGGGCATATACATCAGCGGGTAAACTCGCGGACGTAGTTAATCACGATGGTGACCTTGCGGTCCTTTTCCCGGGAGCTTTGCATGAACCCGTCGAACCGACCGCGCTCCACCTTGCTTCCCGGGGGCATACTGTGGGGCAGGTGAACCCTGTACAGTTCGTCCCCAAGCTTCCGGTAAGCCTCGCGCATTTGATGCTCGATAGGGTAGCCATCGTCCACAGCGTAAGCCGGCACGATCACGTGAGCATCGACCCGCCCCAGCACCCCGCGCCGACGCAGCTCGAGCAACAGCTCCACATCGGTGAAGCGCTTGAACTTGTCCTCGGGTATGGGTTCAAGGCCGTGGACGTCCGCGCTTCCCATCGGTTCAAAGCCCTTCACGGTTAACTCCTCCCTGCAACTGGACAGCTTCATACGTCACCTCGAACCCGTCTTTGTAATGGACTCCGATGCTACCGTCAGAGGATGCGACGATCCCCGTCACCTCACCCCAATGGCTGAAGACAGCACTGAGCTCGGGGGTGATGGGTTTGCCCTGGATGATAAGGGGGTGGCCCGGGGTTGGCATGACCACAGGAGGCGGCAGGTCCGCACGCTCCCGGGCTCCGCCGCAGGTGCAGGCAGGGTTCGTACATGCACCGGCCGGGTGCTGGTAATAGCTGCCGATTCCCCCGAACCCCATCGCGGGAACGAACACGCCTCCGTGTGGGTTGGGGGTAAGGTCGTCCTTGAACCAATCCCAGACCCGTTTCGCCCAGGTCTTGAAGCGGTCAACCGTGCGGTTGATTTCTGCGTTGACCTCGGCTTGCACCTCGGGGTCATTGTCGTGGGGTGGATAGTACATGATCGCGCTCCCTTTGATAGCGGTCCCTTATTCTAGGCGCACAACCTCGAGCAAGTCAAGGTCTGGGTGTTGCAGCATCTTGAAGGACCTGCGAAGGACAGTGCCTGCGGTAGCGCATAAGCTGCGAAGACTGTTCGGCCCTGTGCTGGAGATCGGTACGGTGAAGCTCTGTCCGACCTGCAGCTCCATAAAGGGGTAACCGCGCTCCCGCTTGTAGTCCCGAGCGGGCTTGTGCTTGCTGATAGCTTCCACCCCTTGCGGGGAACAGTTTGTGATTAGATACATTTGTAACTCCTGCGTTAAGTGTACTAATTTGTAAGCATAGGCAGGCATTTAATACAACAATAATTATTAGTTGGATAGAAACGAATGCTTGCGGTACAGTACCCCGCGATTGCTAGCCTCCCCCCTACACCCCCTCTGTCATGCTCCCAGCATACACCTTATTAAAGCATAAAAACATTCATATTGTATTATACTACGTAGGGTTGCAGGATCATCGTTTCAGCACCATTAGCGCCATCCCAGGGCGTCAACTGTTCAGCAAAGCCCAAGGCCGCGCCAATTTGAAGCATCGATGCGGCGTTGACTGTGGTTACTGGGGCAGATTCCGCTTGCCATCAGACTAAAAGCTGCGTTAGTCTTTTCGTAGACCTGCCCTCGGCTTGATCAGAAGCGGAATGGGATAAGGTCCGGGCTCCCTGTTGGCTTGGGGCGATGGGGAGCCCGTTCATCTTAGGGAGGTTAGAATGGTTCAAGTTGCGGCAAGGGAATTGAGGGTCGGCGACATGATTGAGCACGCTGGCTTGATTGCAGAAGTGACCGACACTCGTCAGGACCAGGGCAAAGTCATCGGTGAGCTGGCTGGTGTACTGCGCCTGGCGGAGTGGGACGTCGACGAGAAAGTCGAGGTCTTTGAATTTGCTAAGGGGGCGCAGGCGCTGGACATCCTTTTAGGCAAAAGCCCGGACACCCCCGCGATGAACGCTGCCAGGCGCATCATGCAGCTTGAAACCGAGCTGAACCGTGCAATCCGTCAGCTTCCACCGAACACCTACGTCAAGGCTACGGTCAAGGAATACGATGTCGGCAGGACGCACCCGATGCCTGTGGTCACCCTAACCGTAGCCCAGGAGGAGTGAATGACCGACTATGCAGAACTGATCGCGCGATTTGACGGTCTGATTCTAACTCCCGAGAAAGAAGATCTTCTCGCCGCGCTGAAAGCGGTGATCGCGGAGCGGGATAACCTGTCCGACAAACTGGCGTTATCGGAAGCTTTGGCGATTGGCGCGTATCGTAAAGCGAAAGCCGAAGCCGCCGCTCTCCGCGCGAGGGTGGCGGAGGTGGAGGGCGAAGTTGACGTGGCGTTTAATCTTGGCGTTCAATGGATGCAGGATTTTCTGTGCGCCAATGCCGCCGCTTATGACTTTGGCCCTAATCGCATTTGCGAAGCCGCAGAACTCGCCTTGCGCGCCAAGGCGAAGGAGGCGGGGGGTCCGGTGCGATGAGCAAGCTGTACCTCTTTTATCAGCGGGCGTTCTCGGGCGGATGGGTGCCTGCAACGTCGCCGACGCACCCTTCGACGCATACCCGTGACGGGCAAAAGGTCATCTTTGCCGGGGTTGTGGAGCTGCCGGAAAAGGATTGGGGGCTTCCCTTGGACATGCTCTCCCGGCTGTACCCGCTTTCTTTGTCAGGAAAGACGCCATGAGGCCCGAGCTCAAGGTTGTGCCGAACGTCACCCCCAAGGCAGAGCATAGGAACCGCTTTGCAACGGGGTTCGCTTGGTTCATGTCTGTGATGTGCGTTGTAGCGGCGACGGACGCTGTAGGTGCAGCGGAGCTCGCTGTCTGGGTGTTCGGGGCCCTGGGCTTTGGCGCCCTAGCTGCGATGGTACGGTCATGACATGAGATGCTGAACGACTCGCGCTTAAGGTTTCGCTTTACGGAACGGATGTGCCCACAATGACCACACAAGAACGCCTCCGCGAAGCTGCAGAGTACCTCCGCAGGCAGTACCCTCGGCCGTGCTCGAACGGCATGTACGTCGACGAGCTGATGATTCAGGCTGCTGACGAGATGGACAAGTGGATTGGCTTGTTAGCGGAGGTCTCGGTGGACCTTACAGCTGAGCGCATCGCAAACGAGGACCCTGCATTCGACCGAGGGTGAGCCTTGTGATCTGTCCCTGCCCTGGGCTAGCTTGGGCTGTGCCTTGATATGGAGTGCGTTATGGACCCTGATTTGTTCACCTACCTGTGGGGCTTCGGCTTCGGGTTTGTGGCTGGTGCTGCGTCGGGGTTCTACCTGTGGCGGTGGCGCTGAATGGCACGATCGCGCGAACTGTGGTCAACCGATATGGTCGACCGCCTGCATGCACTCACCCGCGATGGGGTCAGCGCAACCAATGCTGCGAAACAAATCAGCTGGGAGTTCGGTGTCAACCTGACCCGTAACGCCGTCCTGGGCAGACTATTCCGTGATCGCAAAGCAGGTGCAGACTTACCTGAGCCCGGACCTCGGGGTCCTGTCCCCAAGTCCAAACCCCCGAAGCCCAAGTTCGTGAAGAACAGGTGGCGCAAGGATGACGAGAAATGGCTCAACGCGATGGCGATGCGTCGGCGGGGAAGTAACTGGGGCTTTGTGGCGGAGTTTGTCAAAGTACCCGTGGGTCAGCTTAAGGAACGGTTGCGGGAGATTGCATGGGCGGACATCGCTGAAGGCGGGCTTGCCCAGGACTGGGATCACGTGCTAGGGTAGCCCTGACTTGATGGGAGACTAGCATGGATTGGGACAAGGTCTTTGAAGAGCAGGCAGCGGAGAACCGCAAAGCTTCGCTCGCAGCTGAGAAGCGTATCGCGCAGAACCGTTCAACCGAAACCATGCACGAGCAAGGGGTTCGCTTGGGCTGGTGGGACGAGGAAGGTAACGCCCTGGAATCGGACGACGAGGACGACGAGGATGAGGACGAGTGAAGCTCAACATCGCAGTCCTTTTCGATGGCGCAGGTCTTGCGCGCCTAGGTTTAGAACGAGCTGGTCATACCTGCACAGGGTTTGAGCTGGACCCATGGAAGCACGAGCTGGGCAAGCATATCGGGTCCGGTAAGTGCCACCTGGGCGATGTTCGGGACCGACAACTACAAGGACCAAGGGGTCCTGACCCGCGTCAAAGGCTCGACCTTCCAAGACGGGTCGGGTCGCAAATATACCCGCCACGGGGACTGGTCCCTGTCCGTTATCGCTTGACGTTGTATCAAGCTTGATGTACGGTTATTACATGGAGCAGGGAGCTCCGGGAGAGATAGCATGTACCGCGCCGAGCTGATTAACGAAGATACGCTGGAAGTTGTCGCCGTTGCTTATGGCGCGACCCGCCAAGAAGCCCTGGACAAGGTCGGTTTTGATTACAACCGCAAAGGGTTTGACGCTAACGTGAAAGAGGTCCAGACCTCCCACGGTTCGCAGCTCTCGGGTTGCGGGGTCCATTCGTTCTACGTTGATTGAAACCTCTTGACCCTGCATCTAATTGGATGTAGGGTCACCGTATGCCGCAGGGTGCGGCCCAGGAGATGACCATGAACATCCGCGAAAAGATTGCCAAGATCCTTGAGAAGGCCAAGTCGACGGACAGCGAAGCTGAAGCCGAAATGCTGCTCGCCAAAGCGATGCAGCTGATGGAAGAGCACCAGATTGAAGCGCACGAGCTCGGGGACGCTTCCGACCCCGTCGGCATGTCGGTCGGCGTGAGCAACGTTCAAGCGGGTCCGCCGTCGTACAAGTTTGACGTCCAGCGTGCGCTGGCAGCGCTCTACGGGTGCGCGACGATCCGCATGTTCGACCCGCTCGTGTGGGACAGCGCCAAGGGCCGTATGGGGCCGCAGACGTGGCGTCTGGAGATGGTCGGCCCGTTGTCCGCACGGGTTACGACTGAGCTCATGACCGAGTACGTCTGGGACCAGCTGAAGGCGCTGGCTAAGGCACAGTCTAAAGAACTCGGCATCTCCGCGTCCATTCAGATCCGCAAGTTGTGCAACGCTCTGTCCTTCCGGATCTGGGGTATGGTGAAGGAAGCTCGCAAAGCTGCCCCCGTGGCTCGTACGGAAGCTGGCAAGAACGCCCTCGTGATCGTGAAGACTGTGACGGAGGCGAAGTTCACCGAGCTTTACCCGAACGTTGTGAAGGGCAAGAGCAAGAGCCGCAGCTCCAACGCAGCGGCCAAAGCTGGTGCGGCTGGTATCAGCTTGCACCGCCAAACCGGCGGCAGTGCAACCCTTCGCATCGGGAGGTGATTATGGACCTCAGCGAACGTAAGGTGCATCTGGTGAGCGCGACAAGCGCTCACCGCACTGTCTGCGGCAACCGGATCGGTGAGCATACGCTGCTCGAACGCGATGTGCTTCGCGTCAATTGTCCGGTCTGTATTGCTCGGCTTGCAAAAAAGAACAAAGCAAAGGAAAGGTCATGAGCGCTGGACAGGTGCTTGCGGCAGCTTGGCACGCGATGGGCGGGACTGTGGGCGAGATCGCCCTTGCCCTGGAACGCAAGCAACCCGTCCCCAAGCCGGTGATTCTGCGATGGGTGAAGCGGTTGCGTGACGCAGCCGACGTCCTGGAAGCTCTTTTGAAGTAAGCGCTTGGCGCACGCCACCCGGAGATGTATCTAGGTGACGTGCAACCCAATGGAGATCAGCATGACCCTTCCCACCCTTGTCAAACTTGACCTCGCAGCTTTCGTCGCAACCAAGCACCAGCCCAGCGCCCAGGAGTTTTCTGAGCTGGTCAAAGCCTTCGCTGAAGAGGGTCGCTCCATCTCTGCCCAGGAAGCTTGCATCCTGTACGCTGACGGGTTCCTCATTGAAGTCCGCGCTGACAGGTTCTACCCTTACGCTTGGTGGTACCCACCTATCCAGCACAGCACGCTTGAATCCGCTGAAGCTGACCTGCACAAATGGCGGCAGGAGTGGGAGTGAGCTGCCTAAACAGGCTTGCGATCATTGTGACCCCTCGGGTACAATGGGGCAAAGGGAGATCGTGATATGAGTGTAATTGGCGGAAAGATACCTGCAGCTGAACATGCGAAGTTGAAGGCTGAAGACAAAGTCAACCGAAACCTTGACCGACTTATGTTCGCCAAACTGTCCACATTTAATGGGCTTCGAGCGGATTGCATGTATGCACCATCCGAACTTGGACCTCTTTGGATGCAAATTCCGGGGGCTGAGTTCCTTCCCCCTGATGACATTGATGATCCGGACTTTATGGGTCCGGTAGACTTTGGAGTTGTGTGGCCTAACTCGGAAGACGCTCCCGGGGGATTGATGACACATAGGATTCGTACTGTGTCGCCTAGGTATCTCCGGGGGAAAGTTGATCGAATTGGCGCACGGAATCTTGAGTGGTTGCCTGGGGCGTTGACACCGAACCTCGTATATCACCCTGCGAGAATGTTCGCTATGTGGGTCAATAAGCGTTGGCAGCATAACCCCGCAATATTAGAAGCAGCAATCCCAAAAGAAGATTCCAATCGGTTCCCGGAGATGTTGAATACGCTCCACAGCGCTGCTCTGACATATCGTTATGAGTGGGGAGCACAGTTCTCTTTCCTTGGGAGTCCTAAAATCATCCTCCCAACTACGCCCCGGGGTGTTCTTGAACTGTTCAATGACAGGGACAAGCCGGAGGATCGAGATCGTCGGATCGCTTTGCGCCATTGGGTCAATGCACATCTTCGCACAAAGCGATCCGCGCCAGGTGAGTTCACAGAAGTCCGGGGTCATCTTCGCGGGTGCTTTGACTTCACATGGCGCGGTTACAGCGTCAGCATTGTCCCTTCCCAATATGACATTGATCGGAGTAAACCATGAAACTGATACCCGCACCCTACAGCGATCGGATGGGCGCTCGCATTAGGGTCCAAGACGAGGGTGTGGCGATCGCTATGCTCGAGGTCAAGGTCCTGCGCCAAGGGCAACAGACCGTGAGGGAGGTGGCTGAAGCTGTGGTCACCGAAGTCATGGCTCAACTGCAACGGCACGACCAAGCCTGCGAGCGTCTGTTCGACATGCTACTGCAGGACGACGGAGAGGCTTTCAGCCAGGCTGAGCGCTTCTTGAAGGAACACAGGCGGGACCTGTACGATAAGCTTGGACAAACAAAGGAGCTCCCCAAATGACCACAATCAACCGGATTACCGGCAACGACCTCGACGCTTTCGTGAAGTTGCCAACGCTGACGAACTATCAGCAGATCGCGACCAAAAGCGCTTTCTACCCAGGGCGGGGGACCCCGCTCGGGTTGGCGTACTGCGCCCTGAAGCTGAACGGGGAGGCTGGTGAGCTCGCTGAGCACGTCGGAAAGGCGATGCGGGACGATGCTCTGATCCCTGTGCTGGCGCCCAAGGTTGCGGGGTTCCCGTCCGCCGACCTGAGCTGCAGCTTGCTCCCTGCTCGCAAGATAGCGATCATCAAAGAGCTCGGCGACGTGCTGTGGTATCTGTCTGCAATCTGCAATGAGCTCGGGATCACTCTCGAGCTCATTGCAGGGGCTAACTTGGGCAAACTGTTCCAGCGGACGGATGCAGGTACGCTCAGCGGATCGGGTGACGATCGCTGATTCAGCTAAATTTGGCTGGATCAATGAACCGACTAACCTGTGTTCGCAACCTTTTGCAGGCTGTAGGGTTTACTTAACGCCTGGCGCGACCCAGCGCTGGGCGTTTAACATCGGAGATCCAAATGCAACACGACAGGAATATCAAAGCTGCGAATCCTTCCTGGATGCAAGGATTCATCCCTAAGCTTGACAAGCGCAACCCCCATGTGACCGAGGAAGTGAAGCGGGCTGTGCAGCGGGCGCAAGCTGCTCGGGACCGATACCTTGCTGCCTGCGAGCGAGTGCAGCGCACTCTGGCGCACTAGCGCTTGACAAAAGCCCCGTCCTGCTCTTAGTCTGAGGGCAGGACACAATGGGGGCTTATCATGACGAATGTTTCTCACATCCACTCCGATCGTAAACCCCCGGAGGTGGCACCGAGGGAGGTCGCCCTCCTGGACAAAACCTTTGAGCAGCTCTACGACCTGCTCATGGATTTCGACGGCCATGCCTTCGAGCGTGCGGAAGCTTTCATCAAGGAGCACCGCCCTGATCTGAACGATCGTCTCTGGGCAACCCGCGTCAAAATGAGCGACTGAAAAGCCATTTGCGCGATCTCTTGCAGTGCGCTACCCTGCCGGCACTGCAACTAGGCATCAGCCTAAACATGGAGATTCCCGTGAAGCGATTGCTTTTCATCCTGGCCACCAGCCTTGCGCTGATGGTTCATACTGCTTGGGCGGCTGATTACTACGTCGGCCCCAAAGGCACCCCGACCGGAGGCAATGGTACGCAGAGCGCACCCTTCCCGTCCATTACCGTCGCCTTGAACAAGGCTGTCGGCGGCGACCGGCTGCTTCTGCTTGATGGCAACTACGGCGAGTTCCTCGTCAAGAGCATTGCGCCGACGTCCCCTGTGGTCATCGAATCGGTCAATCCTGGCAAAGCGGTTTTTGAATCCATTTCGGTCGAGTACCGCGCGAAGAACTTGACCTTCTCCAAGGTGTCTATCATCTGGACCAAGGCTCCGGCAAAAGCTGGCTGGCTGTTCTTCACGAGCTGGGATACCAGCGGCATCACGATCTCTGACAGTACGGTGATGGCGCACCCTGCCAGCGGCAGCTTCCGGACTTGGGCGGCAGCGGACTGGACCGCACGGGACAACTCGGGCATCAGCATCAGCGGCAGTGGCGGCAAGGTGCTGCGAAACACCATCATCGGGGTCGCGTTCGGGATTTCCATGCAAGGGGATGACCATCTCGTTGAAGGGAATACCGTCGATGGGTACAGCGGCGACGGCCTGCGCGGCAACGGCAACCGGATCACGTTCAAGGGCAACCGGATCACCAATTGCGTCAGCGTGAGCGGGAATCATGCTGACGGCTTCCAATCTTTCAACCTGAAGGCAGGCACGTTCTTCGACGGCATTGTCCTGGACGGGAACACCATCATTGAACAGACGCAGTCCCCTCGCATGGCGCTGACCTGCCAGCTGCAGGGTATCGGCATGTTCGACGGGATGTTTTCGAACTTGAAGATCACCAACAACCACATCGAGGTCAGCGCTTATCACGGGATCTCGGTGGCCGGGGTGGTCGGTGCGCTTATCGACGGGAACAAGGTGTTCCAAGCTCCGGGCGGGCCGCAGAAGCCTTGGATCATGGTCCAGCCGCACAAGAACGGCACCGCCTCTTCGGGAGTTGTGATCTCGAACAACGTCAGCGCTGCAGGGGTCAAGGGTCCGTTCGCGCCTGGCGTAAACAACACGCTGACGACCGGACCTGCGCCGACGCCGGTTCCTACCCCTACTCCTACCCCTACGCCGGAACCGACCCCGACTCCGACACCCCTGCCTCCCCCGCTTGTGCTGTCTGCCAAGATGACGTTGGCAGAGATGTGCCTGCTGGTGAAGTAAAAGACGCTTGCCGGGGGTAAGGCCCCCGGTCTATACTGCACCTGAAGATCTTAATAGGCGCAATAGATCGCGTCTTAGGATCATGGTGCGTACCAGTGCGGGACGCTAGCTGGAGATGAGGCAAGTGTCCAAGGGTAAAGGTCAAATGCTGGGAGGCGGGGTCCGCAAGGCTTTCGCCTCCCTCGGCGACGATACAACGCTCTCCCGATGGGTCAAGGTTCCCGGTGAAAGAGCGAATCACAATAAACCTGTTCAGGGCTGGCTAAACGGTACACGCTTCGACGTATCGCAGACAGGCCGGTCCGTCTTCTACCGCAACGGAATCAAACCTCCCGGGGATTACCCGCTAGTCAGCGGCCACAATAACGTCAAGATTGGCCGCGACGTGCGCAAGGGTCGGTTGTTCCGGGGATACTGGATCTTCACGCTCACCCTAGAGGAACGTGCCACCTGCCCGCGGAGCTGCTTCCATTGGGACACCTGCTACGGGAACAACATGCCCTTCGCGAAGCGCATCGACCACAGGGACGCCGCAAAGCTTATGGACTCGCTGCAGTGGCAGATCGGGCAGGAGCTACGTCCTCGCAGGCAAGCAACCGGGAGAGGTGCGGGGACTCCCCCTCGTGCGGGGATTCTGGTCCGGTTGCACGCCCTGGGCGACTTCTTCAGTGTTGAGTATGTCGAGTTCTGGGCGCAGATGCTGCGCGAGAACCCTAAGCTTGCTTGCTTCGGCTATACCGCATGGAAGCCATGGGACGACATTGGGGGCGCGATCGCTCGCGTGAAGGCTGAGTTCGGTCGACGCTTCGCGATCCGATGGTCGGACGGGTTCTGCGACAAGGATGCAGCTTTCCCCATTACGCACGAGAAGGACTGCCCGCCGAACGCTTTCATCTGCCCGGAGCAGACGAACAAGACTGCGGCTTGCGCAACGTGCGGGCTGTGCTGGAACACTGACAAGAACGTCGCATTCCTGGAGCATTGATGAAATTCCCGATTGGCACGACCGAGTTCTTTCCCCAGCTGAACCCCGTCGAGATGATGTATATGGGTGTCTTTGGCGGGAGCTATTTCCACAACGCTTCGGACGAGGACTTCGAAGACATGGATTGGGACGTTGAGTCCTGGGCTCGCAAGCAGAGCGATCCGTACGACAAGCGGAAGAACTGTTACGGGGTTAAGGCTGGACAGAGCTTTGCCAAATGGTCCAAGGCTGGATGGCTGTTTCCCGAGGACCCGCTTGGCTGGTTCCAATGGTACTGCAGGTATCACAGCGGCCGGCGCCACATGCGGGACGAGCACCAGATTGCACGCTGGCAGCGCTTCGGGCCGTACTGGAAGCGTTACGCCCTGGGGCAGATCAAAGAACGCGGGGACTTCTCCCCGGTTGTCAAACAGAGCTTTCTTCAGTGGGGTTACCAGCCGGAGAGCTACGTCCGAGCATGAGCGACATCATCACCCTGTTGAACGCTGCTCGAGAGCAAGCGGTGAAGGGCGGGCTTCCTACCCGTCGCAAGGATGCAGCGCTTTACGCTCTGCTCAGTGGGTGCTTGTTCATCTGCGAGAAGGTGCAGCGGGAAGGGTTAGAACCCGAGCTGCAGAAAGCTGTTCGGGTAAGCGTTGACGAGCGTGGGGTCGGGAACAAGGGTAAGGGTCGGCGCTATGCGCACAAAAGCTCTGACGCTTACGTTCTGGTGATCCGTTACGTTATGGGCGGGACCGAGAACTACGCAACCCGGTCTCGCTACGCTAAAACCCTCCGCGAGGCTGCGAACCGGCAGATACGTTCGACGGAGCTGGTCGAGTGGCTCGTGAAGAACGGTGGCGTGCGGACGCTGTACCTCGGGCGAGCTGTGGTTACAGAGACCATGTCGCGCAAAACCTTGCAGCTGAACCGGCCTGTCAGCTTTCGCAAGGGTGAAGTCTTCACGCTTCAGCTGCGTTACGACGGTAAGGGTTTCTTTGACGTAGTAGAATAGGCTTGCGATCAGCGCGGGGGTTGCGCTAGCTTTGCTGGGTAAAGGGAGACGGATATGGCGATCAACGCTAGAACCAAAGGTGCTTCGGGAGAACGCGAGATTGCGGACTTGCTGAACTTCCAAATATATTCGGTGATGAAGAAGCTCGGGTACAACGAGGCGGATTGCTTGAAAGCGATGACCACAGTGCAGCGCAATCAGAACCAAAGCGCTGTCGGCGGAAACGACCTCACGAACGTCCTAGGCTTGTCCATCGAGGTCAAACGTCAAGAGAACCTGTCCATCCCCGCATGGTGGCGCCAGTGCGTTGCTGCAGCTGAGCGCAACAAAGAGGTCCCTGTCCTTATCTACCGGCAGAACCGGAAGCCTTGGCATATCCGCACGCTGCTCTGGGCTCAGGTTCCTGGGCAGGTGGCGAACGGGTATGTGCAGGTCGTCGGGGAGATGGACCTTGACGGGTTCAAAGCATGGTTCGCCGAGTGGGTGCGCCAGTCCTTGTTGAACGGGGCGGAGGTACGGACGTGAGGCTCTCAATCCATGAAGATCCGGTCACTGCTTTAGCCTTTAGGGGTAAAATCTTTCTTGATGGGGTTGAGCAGAAGATGTGTACTACGTTTGATACAGAAGCGGGGTATATCGAACGATACAAAGAAGTTGACGGTAAGATTGTGATTGAAAATGACGAGGGTGTGATTGAACGCCTTGAAGGTGTTGTCACGGTTGTGGAGGAGGCGTCACCATGACCCCGCTTACCCCTGAGCAGGAAGCCAGGCTGCACCCTCCTGTCCGCTATGACATTTCGAAGCTGAAACCCATCGCGAACATAGAGGTGAGCCCTGGGCTCCGGGATCGAACCCCTACAATGACCCGCATCTTGCACGGGCAAACCGGGAACGGCATGTTCTGGATCGCCACCCAAGACCTCGACGGGCAGATTGAAATGAGCTTCTCGTTCCAGCACAGACGCCCGCGGAACTGGGACATCCTCAGCTTCTTCAAGTTCGTCGGGATGACTTACCTGCAAGAAGAATCCCGGGCCACGGGTAAGGTCCGTCACATTGTCGTTCAGAAAGGGAGACTAAATTGATCACTTACATCGGTGAGCTCATTGACCGAGTCAAATCCTCGGTTATGCAATGGGGCGTGAGTCCGCATACGCCCGTCGTTGTGCGGGTCGGGGACTTCGGTCCGGAGATGCAGATCGAGCACATGAAGCTCAGGGGTGGCCTGCAGCCGGTCATCATCCTGCAGTGCAGGACAGTGCAGTGAGCGCGGCACCCCATAGCACAGCGCTACAGCGTGCGTTCGCGCAGCCGCGCCCCTACCCTACCCAAACGCAGCACCCCCTTGCCCGCGCTGTGCAGCGTAAGGGCAGGGGGTGTTCTGCAGGGGGTGCTCATGGCTGACCCCTCGCCCCAGGAAATCCAACGTCGGATCCAAGAGCTTTCGGTTCTGAACAGCTCCCTTCAGCAGCGTTACGCAGGGGAGCAGAACATCTTCAACGCTGCAGCGGCTCTCGCTAACGGTAAAGAGATGGACGAGATGCGAGGTCGTATTCACGCAACCGTCGACGCTATCCTCGACAACAAGGCAACGTTGTTCATGCTCACGACGATGTTATTGCGATCACCTCCGCAATACTGACTTGACGCATTGATTCATAGATGCTAGTTTGCTCCTGAAACCAATGGAGAAAGCTATGTTCGACGCACTTAACGCCCTGTTTCAGACGCAATCTCTGCTCGCTTTGCTGATCCCTGTAGGGGTCGGTCTGGCGGGAATGTTCCTGCTGAACAAGGTAATCTAAGCGCGAAATGCGCTTGATGTATGGTTTTCTTTGCAACCTGTAGCTGTGTCTGGGGGTTTGACCCTTGCAGCACTGCCCTATTTAGTGTTAGGGGTAAGCAACCGGCAGGTCGATGGCGACACGGTTTTCTGCAGTTGCCTGAGGTGCCGCATGGAAGAACTCATCAATTCGGTAGCGGGAACCCTAGCGGGTTATGGCGTTTTGGGCGCCTGGACGACTTACCTCATATGGGGCGGGTGGCAGAAAGACAAGCTGCTCGAAAAGAAAGAAGATCGAATTGCTGACTTGATGGATCGGTCCGTTGACCGGGAAGTGGAGACGGTGAAAGTCTTAACCGAACTTGCGATCCTGGTCCGAGCACTAGGGGGCAAGGTATGAATCTTCGAGCGCTATTTGGGACGACCAAACTCGCGACCGCAAAGGTTGAGCGTGAGGAACGATTTCAAGAAGCTGATGAACAGCTCCGCACCCTAGCGGCAACGCGGGTGAGCTTGCGGGAGGATCTTTCTGCAGCCTTGCATGAACTTATCAAGGAAAAGAACCAATGACGGGAAATATCTTCAGCGAGTGGATGCGAGCTGCAACGATGTTCGACTGGACTGCGAACATCAGCGCCCTTGTTGCTACTGCCTTGCTGGCGCTCGTCATCTACGGGTTTGCTCGCTATGTTCGACGCCCCCGGACAGAGCCCATCGACTACATCGGGACGGGCATATGGGTGATGGCCCTGGACACGATGCTTCGCCTGCTTTGGGGTGATATCGTTCCCGACTTGGTCCCTTCGGCCCGGGCTTGGATTCTTGCCCATGCTTCAGACGCTAACGCGATCTTCAACATCCTTGTCGCGGTGGCTTGCTGGAACATGCTGAAGGGGTTTTACATCTTGGTCGAGATGCGAGCCCCTGGGCAGTACAACATCTTCACGGCAGTCTTTTACCCGAAGCGCTTGTGGCTTGGGGTTACCATCCGCAAACCTCGGGAGCCTGGGGAATGACCTACAGCTATGGCAAGGCAAGTCTGAAAGAGCTGGAAGGGGTCCAAGCGCCCCTCGTTGCAGTCGCCAAGCTGGCGATCAGCAAGTCCGAGGACTTGGGGTTCTGTGACTGGACGGTGCATGACGGCATCCGTACCCTTGCTGAGCAAAAGGTCTTCTTCGACAAGGGTGTGTCCCGGACCATGAAGTCCAAGCACCTTGACGGAGTTGCGATCGACCTCGTTCCGTGGATCGAGGGGAAGCCCCGATGGTGGTGGCCGCAGATTTACCAGATCGCAGCTTGCATGTGGCTGGCTGCACGGGAGCTGAACACCCCTATCCGCTGGGGCTGTGTTTGGGACATGCGGCTGAATGACCTGTGCAAAGGGATCACCGACCCGCAAAAGCTCCCCGAGGCGCTGAAGCTTGAAGGCCTGGCGTACAACGTCCGGCACCTCGGCAGCGACTTCCCCGATGGACCTCATTACGAATTGCTCCCGAAATGAACCAAATCCTCGCAATCGCTTTGGCGCTGTCCCTGCTCGTTGGCGGGGGTTACAGCTTCAAGCTACAGCGAGACCTTGTGCGGCAACGCATGGAGCTCATGCTTGTCACTGCTGAGCGCGATAGCCTGCAGTGGGAGCTAACCACAGCGAAGGAACGTCTTGCGCAAAGCCAGCGAGCTCAGGACGCAGCAACGGACGCACTCAAACGGGCACAAGCTGCATCCCGCGAGCTGGCTTCAGTCAAGGATTGGATTCGGGGAAATGAAGATGCTCCTGTGCCGGCTTGGTTCAATGATCTTCTTGTGCGGATTGGTTTCGGGTTGCCTGGCGTCGAAACCGGAAGTCCAAATCCGAACTGAGATCGTTCATGACGAGATTCCAGAGACTCTGTTGCAACCTGTGGAGGTGCGCCCTCGGCGCGTGTCCGGGCTGCAGGGGGTTGCGGATGTGCTGGTCGACGCAGCGGACGCGGTTACCCGTGCGAACTGTCAGCTGAGCGGACTTGACGCAATTGTCCGCACAAACCGGGGGCTTAACCCCCGTGACTGGACCAAATGGTGCCCGGAACCTGTGGTCATAAATTAGTCTGCCCACAACCTATTGCGCTATCAAGGGTTCTGCCCCTATACTTAGGGCAAGCCACAACCTAGGGCGCAATGAAAAGTAACGACGCATTCATGCTGCAGTGGGTGACCACAGAAGACCCCTTGTCCCAGGACGAGCGGGATCTTCGCGATTTGTTTGTGAGCGAGTACATGAAGGACTTTGACATCTTCAACGCTACCATCCGCACAGGCTTCCAACCTGTGTTTGCTGTGGAGTGGGGGAAGCGACTCTTTCAGTGTCCGTATGTGCAGCGTGCGATTTCGAACCTAAAGCGTAAGCCTACGGTTGATGATGAAGCGACGCTCAAGGCTCAGCATGAAGCAAACCTGCTTTATCTGTGCTTGCATGGTTCGGAGTCGTCTCGGGTTGCAGCTAGCAAGGCTTACCAAGAGTTCAAGGGCTGGGCTAAGCCCGAGGTCGCTGACGATGCTGCGGCTAAGCTCACTGAGGTTCTCCGGGACTTCGCTGCTAAGGCACCCCTATGAGTAACCTCGTTATTGAAAGACAGCGGGCGCGATGGTACGACCTGATTCCGCACCCTGTACAGCTGAAGTTACTGTCAGCTGTAGAAAACGGAATCCGGTTCCCCATTGTGCCCGCAGGCCGTCGCTCGGGGAAGACTGAACGTGCTAAGCGCTTCCTCTCCCGTCAGGCGCTCTGGTATCCGAATGAGAAGTACTTCGCAGCGGCCCCCACATACGCCCAGGCTAAGAAGATCTGGTGGAACGACCTTAAGAGCTTGACGTTCAGTGCGGTACACCTCAAGCGCCCCAGCGAGTCGGACCTTATCATCTTCATGCCTAACGGGACCGAGATTCACGTCATTGGGCTCGACCAGCCCCAGCGGATTGAAGGGGTGGAATGGACCGGGGGCGTCATCGACGAAATCGCCGACGTTAAATCCGAGTCCCTTGAAGCCAACATCATGCCCGCCTTGAACACGGTTAACCCGACCCGCCCCTATTACCGGGCCTGGTGCTGGTTCATTGGGGTGCCCGATGGTCTGAACCATTTTTACGACATGGCTGAGTATGCAAAGACCAGCCGCGACCCGGACTATGGGTTGTTCCATTGGACCTCGGAAGAAATCCTGCCCCCGGACGTCATTGAATCCGCCAAGCGGACCATGTCCCTGAAGCAGTACAACCAAGAATATCGCGCTAGCTTTGAAACTGCTAGCGGACGCATTTATGAAGACTATGGTCCGGAGAACTGGTGCCAGACGGAAGTGTTACCGCACGAGACCCTTCATTGGACGCACGACCAGAACTTTACACCCCTGTCGAGCGCCATTGTGGTTATGCGTAATGGTAACCCGCATTTCGTGGACGAGATTATCCTAGAAAGCGCAGTTAGTAGTCAGTCAGCTGCGGAGTTTGTAGAAAAGTATAAAGACCATCAGAATAAAATGGTTTACATCTATGGTGACCCCGCTGGCCGGGCTGGGGAGAAGCACGGGCACAAATCGGATTATATTGCCATTGAGGACGTACTCCGTTTGAACGGGTGGAAGTTTGAACGGAGAGTGCGCCCAGGAGCTCCGTCGATTAAAGACCGGCAAAACTCGGTTCGCGCTCGCATCCGTAATGCAAAGGACGAGATTCGTCTTTTTGTTAACCCCAAGACTGCGCCATGGTGCCACAAGGGTTTGGCAACGGTGCAGCTTAAGGAGGGCTCGTCGTTCCAAGAAGATGACAAGAACAAATATCAACACATAACGACTGCGATCGGATATTTTTGTGACTGGCATTTCCCCTCTGGACGATCGCTTGGGGGCAGTGGTAAGGTGGCGGGGAACTTCTAAAGGTGCAGCATGGCAGAAATCGGTGACCTTGGAGCTGAGCTGAACCTGCTATGCCGGCAGGGCCACACAATTGGTCCGTTTGAAATGGACTGGAAGTACGAGGATGGAACCCCTGTGGACATCACGTCCGCAACTTTCACGAGCGCTATTCGTGCTTCTCAAGACGCGACAACGGACCTCGACTCTTTCGACATTACCACAACGTCAGGTCCGCTGGGGACCTTTGAGATTGTGCTTCCTGCTGCTCAAAGTGCAGCACTCCCAATCAGCGACAAGCTCTTTTACCTCGTCAGCGCTACCATAGCGGGGGTCAAGACTCCTCTGTTCTATGGTAAGATTGGGATGCGCCCTGGATGAAACTGACTGTCCTTAACAGCTCGGGTGCGATCGGGGCGGGGTACGCTCAGATCCAGCTTGTCACGGTTGCACAACCGTCGAGCCGGGTTGTGCGTATGGGTGTCGCTGGTCCCGCTGGCCCGGCTGGGGCGACCGGACCCCAAGGCCCCACGGGTCCGGCAGGTGCTACGGGTCCGGCAGGCCCCCAAGGGGTTGCGGGTCCTACGGGTGCAACTGGCCCGACGGGCCCGCAAGGTGCTACCGGCCCCCAAGGTGCTCAGGGTATTCAGGGCGACCCCGGCCCGACGGGGCCGCAAGGGCCTGCAGGGGCTGACGGTAAGACTGTTCTTTATGGAACGGCAGCGCCGACCACACAGGGCGTTGATGGGGACTTTTACATCCGCACGACCACGAATTTCATCTACGGTCCGAAAGCTGCAGGAGTATGGCCGGCAGGGACATCCCTTGTTGGACCTCAAGGCGCGACTGGTGCAACTGGCCCGACGGGGTCGACGGGGCCTGAAGGGCCACCCGGGGCTGATGGATTTCCGGGGGCTGACGGTCTGTCAATATTGAATGGGTCGGGTCCGCCCGACCTATTTCTCGGGCAAGCTGGCGATTTTTATATTGACACACTGACTTATGAGCTTTACGGCCCGCGCGGTGTGTCTTGGGTTGGCGCCCCTGTCATTTCGCTCGGTGGTGGCGCCTCCATGTACGAGGTGGAAGTCGACTTCACCCCTGCTCGCTCGGTTGGAACGTTCAGCGTTTCAGTCCCGGGTGTGATTGCTGGGCAGAAAGTTGTGGCAAGCGTGTCGGCAAAGATGCCGACGGGTGTCGACCAAGACGAACTTGAGCTGGACATGCCTATTGTCGCAGGGTCAGTTGACGTGAATGATTTCGTGACGCTTGTGGTTGCGTCGGCAAACGGGGGACGCCTGAGCGGCCTTCGCAACATCAACATCATGGTGAGCTAACATGGCAACGCTTAAGGACCCTATCACCTCAACTGAACAGCGGGTGGAAGCAGCTCATAAAGCTGCCAGAGTTTCCATTTACCCTCAACAGGTTGTCGGTGAATACCGCTACAGTGGTTTCACCGGCTTGCTTCCTGCAGCGCTTGCAGCGAACGCGGAAATTATGCAATTCCGCTGGGGCGCTGCGACACATCTCTGCATCCTGAAATTCCTGAAAGTTCGCTTCTCGGTAATCACCGGATTCACAGCGGCTCAAGAGCTTGGCTTCGACGCGGTTACTTCAGTCACTTGGACTGCCAACGGCACAGGCGGGACAAGCATCGCGCCGGGTGCAAACAACTTGAAGAAACGTCAAGCATACGAAGATTCGAAGGTCGCTGACTTTCGAATTGCAACGACCGCCGCTCTCGGTGTCGGTTCGAAAAGCATCACTTCGCAATCTTTCCTTGCCGGTATGGGGAAAACCCTTGCTGCAGCGGCTACCGTTCAAGACGCGGCGTTTGAGGACATGGTTGACTTCACCCAATCCGGAGACGCCCCGTATGTCTTTGCGCAGAACGAAGGCTTTTCTGTGCGTAACAGCATCCTTCTCGGCGCTGGCGGAACTGTCCGGGCAGCGATTCAAGTTGCCTGGGCTGAAGTGCTTGCAACCGACTATCCGTCGTTCGCCTAAGGGGTAACGCACATGAGCCTTGACGAAAAGCACCCCAGCTTCTCAGTGTATCAATCCGAATGGGTTATGATGCGCGACTTCTACATGGGTGAAAAGGCTGTGAAGGAAGCGGGGACAACATACCTCCCCGCAACGCAGTCGATGATCCTGGACGGGATGGGTAAAGCTGCCTCTTCCGCTGACAGGCTGAACATCGGACAAGAGGCATATGACGCTTATCGGGCTCGTGCTGTATTCCCCGACTACGTCAAGGAAGCTGTTGAAGCGTACATTGGCCTCCTGCACCAAAAGCCCCCGACGATTGAGCTGCCTCCGCAGATGGAATTCATGCGGGAGAAGGCAACGCTCCACGGCGAGTCTTTGATTATGCTACTGCGTCGGATTAATGAGGAGCAGCTTGTCACGGGCCGTGTTGGCCTTCTCTTGGACTTGCCCGTCAACCCGGACCCGAAGAACCCGACCCCCTATATCGCAACCTACATCGCGGAAGCTGTTCACAACTGGGATGACGGGACGGCGCTGGAAGGGACTACAAAGCTGAACCTCGTTGTGCTGAACGAGAGCGGGGTCAAGCGCAAAGAGTTCCGATGGGTTCAGATGTCGAAATACAGAGTGCTGGCGCTGCAGCCGATAACCGTGCTGGACACGAACAACCCGCAAGCGGAGCCTGTGGTCACAGGGATGCAGTATTCGGTCGGAGTGTTTGAGAACGAGGGCGGTTTACCTGTCTTTGTCGAGTCGGACATGATCACGCCCATGTTCCGGGGTAATGCCCTGGACGAAATCCCGTTCGTTTTTGTCAACTCAAAGGACATTGTTGCTGCCCCCGACGCACCCCCTTTGATGGGTCTTGCTCGCTTGTGCAGAGCGATTTATTGCGGCGAGGCGGACTTCCGTCAGAACTTGTTCATGCAGGGCCAGGACACGTTCGTCATTGTCGGGGATCGTAAGAAGAGCGCGGAGTTTGAATCAGGTAAGGAAGAAAGCGTTCGCACGGGCGCAGGAAGCATGATCGAGCTCGAGCTAGGTGGAAGCGCTCAGTATGTGGGGGTGACTGCTAATGGTCTTGCGGAGCAGCGCCAAACTCTTGCGGATGACCGTAACCGTGCGGAGTCCCGTTCCGGGCAGCTTATCAGCGCCAAAGAGCAAGGGGTGGAAAGCGGTGCAGCGCTCAAGACCCGCGTTGCTGGGCAGACCGCAACGCTGAACCAAATCGCCCTCACGGGTGCGGGTGCGCTGCAAGCAATCCTTCGCATCGCTGCCAAGTGGATGAGCCTTGACCCCGAAAAGGTTATCGTCACCCCGAACCTCGAGTTCTCCGACTTTGAGATGAACGGCGAGAACCTTGTCAAGCTTATGACCGCTCGGACAATGGGTGCCCCGATCAGCTTGGAAAGCATCCACAATCTCATGACGGACCAAGGTCTGACTAAGCTCGATTACGAAACCGAGCTGGACAAGATTGCGGAAGAGAACGCGAACGATCCCCGATTGACGGGGACGGACACAGGTGGGAACGACACCATGCCCGGCAACGACACACAAGCTGGCGAGAACGATACACAGCCGGGTGACGGCGGGCAAGGCGCCTAATGGTCAAGACTGCTAACGAGGAAATTCTTGACGCGGTTCTGCGCCATCAGATCTATCTTCTGCGATACAGCGGGTATGTCCGGAACCGCATTAACACCATCCTCAACAAGACCGAGGCTGAGCTTGCGATGCGTATCCGCGATACACTGCGGAACTCTGCAGGCCTAACTACGCCTGTCGAGCTTCGCCGGTTGCAATCCTTGCTTGCTGCCTTGGACGCTATTAGACTCGAGGGCTGGAAAGAGGCAACCGATTTCCTTCTCGAGGAGATGGTCCAGCTCGCATATCAAGAACCTATCACGGTCAACAATATTTACACAACCGTCATCCCGGTTGAGATAACCACAGTTCTGCCCAATGCAAACTTCCTGCGATCGGTTGCACTGTCCCGCCCTTTTGAGGGCCGCGTTCTAAAGGAATGGGCTGAGTCCATGCAAGCGGATGACTTGCGCCGAATGCACAATGCTGTTCAGCTGGGCATGGTTGCAGGTGAAACGAGCTCCACTATTGCCCGGAGGGTTGTCGGGTCCGGTCCCCTTATGGGTGCAGATGGGATGACCGAGATTACCCGCCGACAAGTTCAAGCTGTGGTTAGGACGGCAGTGCAGCACGTTGCTAATAATGCTCGCAATGACTTTTTCCAGTCCAACGCGGACTTGTTTACTCAGGAGCAATACGTCGCTACGCTTGACAGCCGGACGACTCCTATATGCCGCGCTCTGGATGGGAAGCTCTTTGACATTGGTAAAGGCCCGCAAGCCCCTCTGCATTTTCAATGCCGGTCTTTGCGCATTGCAGCCATTGATGGGACTCTCCTGGGCAACCGCCCAGCTAACCCGACAACGGATAAGATGCTGGCCCAAGAGTACGCAAAGCGTGAAGGGTTTGAAGGGAAGATTAACGGGCGCAACGATCTTCCGAGGGGCACAAAGTCAGCTTATGACGATTGGGCTCGTAAGCGCAAACGGGAACTCATTGGTCCGATCCCTGCAACGGGGACCTACCAAACGTGGCTGAGTAAGCAGAGCAAGGCGTTCCAAGATGAAATCCTTGGGGACACTAAAGCGAAGCTTTTTCGCGACGGCGGATTGAAGCTTGACAAATTTGTGGATTTAAGCACAGGTAGGGAATTCACCTTGACTGAGCTTGCATCAAAGCACGCGGAAGCTTTCCGCGCAGCGGGTCTTGACCCTAAAGGTTTCTGAAGCAGCGAAACGCCAACACAGGAGACTCAAATGGCGCTGAAGGCAATATTGGACAGCTTGGACGGGGTTCCCGATCCCCTGAAGACTGAATACATCGAACGAGACGGGAAGTTCGAGCTGCAGGTGGAAGGCATGAAAACCGACGCTGACCTGCAACGCATTCAAAGCGCCCTCGCGCTGGAGAAAAAGACGCACGCGGATCTTCAGAAGCGGGTCAAGCTCCTGGGCGACCGGAAGATTGAGGACGTTGTAACCCTCTTGGACAAGATCCCTGAACTGGAAGCTGCGGCAAGCGGCAAGCTGGACGAGCCAGCGATCCAGAAAATCGTTGAAGGTCGGGTGCGGGCACAGGTGGCTCCGCTTCAGCGCGAGAACGAAACATACAAGTCGCAGCTCGCCGACAAGGACAAGCTGATCGAGGACTACACGGCCAAGGAACGCCGGGCTGCAATCCATGACGCGGTTCGGAAGGCTGCGACAGCAGCCAAGGTGCTGCCCGAAGCTCTGGAAGACGCTCTGATGCTGGCGGAGCGGGTGTTCGAGCTGAACGACAATGGTGACGTCATTACCAAGGACAAGGTCGGCACTATCCCTGGCTTGCAACCTTCGGTCTGGCTCACCGACCTGCAGAAGAGCCGGCCCCATTGGTGGGGTCCTTCCGCTGGAGGCGGCGGGGGCGGTAACCGTGGCGGTGGCAGCATGACTGAGAACCCTTGGAGCCATGAACACTGGAACATGACCAAGCAAGGGGCGATCTACACTGCGGACAAGAGCAAGGCTGAGCAGCTGGCCAAAGCTGCAGGCCATGCGAGCCCCATCGGTGCCGTTCGGCCGCCGAAGAAGTAACTGACACAACAGTTGGCGTTTATCAGGCCCGGGTAAGCAAAATATCGCTTGCCCGGGCGATTTCTTGCGTGCTAAGTGTTACCCCTATAGGCGGGTGGCTGTGCCAGCGCTTTTCAGATAAGCCGGTGGCTGTGCCAGGGCTGGTCTTAAAATCAACCTTCATCAGGAGCACAGCCCATGGCATCGGGTGTTACTCGCATCGCGGACGTTGTCGTCCCCGAATTCTTCACTCCCTACGTTCAGCAACTGACGCAGGAGAAGTCCCGACTGATCCGCTCCGGCGCGATCGTGGTCGACGCAGTTCTGTCCAACGCCCTCGCTGGCGGCGGTCTGACCTTCAACGAACCGTCCTTCAAGGATCTCGACAACGATGCCGAGAACATCTCGACGGACGACCCGACGACCCTGAGCACCCCGAACAAGATCGGGACCGCGACCGAGATTCAGGTCCGCCTGTCGCGCAACAACTCGTGGAGCTCCATGGACCTCACCGGCGACCTCGCTGGCGCCGACCCCATGACTGCGATCGGGAACCGTGTTTCCGATTACTGGACCCGTCGTATGCAGGCAGCTTTCGTGGCGACTCTGAACGGTGTGTTCGCAGACAACGCTGCAGCCCCCTCGGGCAGCGAGCACGTCCAGAACGACATGACGAACGATGTGTCGGGTGCCAGCTTCGTGGACGGGGTGACGAACTTCACCGCCGAAGCGTTCATCGACACGACCGTGACCATGGGTGACTCCATGGGCGACCTCACGATGGTGATGATGCACTCGATCGTCTACGCTCGAGCGCTGAAGAACAACTTGATCGATTTCGTGCAGGACAGCGTGAACGGCCAAGCGGTTTCGATCGCCACCTTCCTGGGGCGTGAGGTCATCGTCGATGACGGGGTTCCTCGGACGAGCGGTGTCTTCAACACCTGGCTGTTCGGCGCCGGCGCGATCCGGATGGGTGCGGGCTCGCCCAAGGTCCCGACCGAAATTGATCGTGCTCCTGCGGCCGGTACGGGTTCGGGTCAGGACATCCTGTACAACCGCACCGAATGGATCATCCACCCCGTTGGCCATGCCTATGTCGGCACGGCGGCTGCAGGTGGGCCGTCCAACGCAGCGACCTCGAACAACCTGGCGGCGGCTGGGAGCTGGGCTCGGGTTTACCCGGAGCGCAAGCAGATCAAGATCGCTCGCCTGATTACCCGCGAGTTCTGATCGGTAAGAAGGCGCCCGCAAGGCGCCTTCCCCTCTTTCATCGGGTACAGGAGAACCCATCATGACCAAAGGCCTCATCAGGTCTATCGCGCGGGGTCCTGCTCAGCAAGCCCCTGTCATCAAGCAAACCTTTACCGTTGAAGGGGCTGCAATGTCGATCGTTGGCGCATCGGGCGTTGGCTTCGGCAGTGTGGTCATGGGCGACTTCCCCGCTGGCAACATCCTCTTCCTCGGTGCAGCAGCTTACATGCAGTTCACCTCCGTTGACGCTGATGTCGTCGCGACCTATGACGGTGATTACGGCATAGGGACGACGCCCGCTTCGGACGCGACCATCACTGGCGCGGATGTTGACGTCATTCCTTCGACCGCACTGGGCGCAGCTACCGCCGGCGTTTCCCCGGTTGTCAGAGGCGTCAGCGCTGCCGCGCAAACGGGTGCAATCCTGGACAACACTGACGGGTCCTTGGAGCTGAACCTCAACCTGCTGATCGATGACGCGAACATCTCGGGGACTGCCGACTTCACGGTCTCGGGGTTCCTCGTGCTCTCGTACATCGTTCTCGGCGACGACTAACCCGCGCCCCTGGGCGTAATTGTGGAGATTGGAAATGAGCCAACGAATTCTTGATGCTCTCAAGGCGCTGGATGTCGGAAACGACAATCACTGGACGGCCGATGGACTCCCCCGCCTTGATACGGTCAAGATGTTGGCCGCAGATCCGACACTGTCCCGGGAAACGGTTTCGGCCGTCGCCCCGGGCTTTGACCGGGCAAGCGCCCCGGGCTATGTGGTGCCCGCTGCGGACAGCGCGGGCAACGCAGTGCAAGCACCTACAGCGGGTGCCCCTACCCCCGAAACCGCAAGCGGTGCTGTAGCACCCCTTGCAGCGAGCGGCGCAACCTCTGTCACGGAAGGTTCGGGTGATGTTTCCTTTTCGTCGGACCAGCCCGAACAGCCCGAAATGGCTGCAACCGGAACTGCAACCGATGAAGTCGAAACGCTGGCCGCGAACCTGGAAGAAACCCGAGCGGAGATTGTCAGAGTCCACGCTGCGTTGGCTGAGGGGAACAAGGTCTTGAAGGCCCTCGTCGACCGTGAGCAGATGCTGGCGGACAAGCTGCAGAAGGTTTCCCCCAAGGACGACACCCCTTCCGCGATCCGTGCGTACCTCGACGCACAAGTGCGCAAAGGCGAGGAACGTGCTGCCCGGAAGCAGCTGATCGCCACGAGCGGGTTCGCTACGGAACTGAAACAGCTGACGCAGGATCTGAAGTCCCCGCTTGACGCTGCGATGGCACGCAAGACGAGTCGCGGCACTCAACGGCCGAAGCTGTGAGCTGAGCTGTGTTCGCTCTAGACCACAAACGGGAGCAGCGGGCAAAACGAGATCGCTCGTTGTTTGCTGCTCTCATTGCTAGCCCTGGGGCGGGCATGATTACCATGCCCGCGAACGCTTCCATTTATCTTCGGAGCGTTGCGGGTTGTGTCGCGGGGACAACTGCAGCAACGTTCAACGGGCGCACGATTGGGACCCCGACACTTGCTGCAGGTGGGACCATGTTCGCAGGCTATGTGGAGCGGGGGACCGAGTTCAGCCCCGCTACGGGCTTTGAGGTCTTGCTTGCTATGGGGCAGGGTCGTGTCTCCAAAATTGGGGAGGGTGTCTGATGGCTCTGACTTTGCGGACAACCGCCCTTGGCACTGGCAACAGCCTTGCGGATCTTGCATTCGCAAACGCTTACTTCACTGAGCGTTCCATCGCAGCATGGACGGGAGCTGATGCGGTCAAGGAAGCTGCACTGATCCGCGCAACCGACTACATTGACGCACGCTTCAGCGAGCGCTATACGGACGAGCTTCTGGAGCTGGAAGAGGTTCCTGTCAAGCTGTCAAGAGCTTGCTGCGAGTACGCCTTGCGTGCGCTGACGATCACCCTTGCACCTGACCCGGTTGTGGACGAAAGCGGCGCAACTGTGGTTACAGTAAAGAGCAAGCTCGGCCCGCTGGAAGAAGCGTTTCAAGTGCTGTCCAACGGCACTGTCAAGACGCTTCGGGCGTACCCTGCAGCGGACATGCTGATCGCCCCCTACCTGAATACGTTTCAAGGGAGAGTGATCCGGTAATGGCTGACCACAGCAAGTTCCTCGCTTTGTCGCGCAAACTGATCGCTCGTGAAGGGCGGTCAGTGACGTTTGGCAAGCTGGACGCTGCAGCTCCGGACCCGTCGAAGCCCTGGAAAAGCGTTTCAAACAACCCTGCGTCTTTTGCTGAAGAAGTGATCGCGATTGCGGTATTCCTGCCCGATGGTGCAGGGTTCGGCAAGATGATTGAGGACAACGAGCTCTTCAAGCAATCTGAACAAATGCTCCTCGTGGCTCCCCCGACAACCGGGGAAGACCTCGGGACTTACCACATTGTTGTCGACGGTGCTTCGCGCTGGAAGATTAACGTTGTGAAAGAACTGAAGCCTGCGGACCTTACTGTCCTCTTTGCAATGGGGGTTAGCCGATGACCTCCGAAGAAGCAGTGGACGTGATTTTTGGCATCTTTAAGGACGTTTGGGACCTCACCGGGTTCGATGCAGTCTATGATGACAAGCCTGGGCAGAAGCCTGTGACCGAAACCGTATGGGCTCGGGCAACGGTGCAGCACAGCACGGGGCGGCAATCTTCGCTTGCTGGTGCTCTGGCAACCCGTCGCTACACTGAGACCGGGACTGTTACGGTGCAGGTGTTTGCGCCGATCGGTGCCGGGAGAACTGAATGCTACCAAGCTGCCGAGCGTGTTCGGGATGCTTATCGGGATGCCCGCAATCCAGAAGTTTGGTTCAGGAATGCGCGAATTGTGGAAGCTGGCAGCGAAGGGGCTTTCACGCAAATCAACGTCCTAGCGACGTTCTCTTATGACCAAGTGAGGTGAAGCATGGCTAACAAAGTCGACTCCAACCTGACGGGGCTGTCCTTCGCTGAAGAGGCGTCCCTGAAAGTCCTTCCCGGAACCCCCGTATGGTATCCGCTCGAACCGAACAGTTATGCTGACTTCGGCGGGCAGATCGCAACCATCGCTCGCAACCCGATCAACCCTTCGCGGCAGCGCAAGAAGGGCGTGACGACCGACCTTGACGCTTCGGGTGGTTTCAACCAAGACCTGACGTTCGACAACTCGACCCGCTTGCTGCAGGGTTTCTTCTTCGCGGACATTCGCGAGAAGAAAACGTCGCAGCCTATGAACAGCGCAGCGATCCCGATCACCAGTGTGACCGCATCGTCCGACGTGTTCGCTGCAGCATCGGGCCTCAGTGGGTTTCTGGCAAACCAACTGATCTTCGCGTCCGGGTTTGGCATTGCAGCCAACAACGGGCTCCACGTTGCAGCATCCGCTTCCAGCGGCACAGCCCTCACTGTCGGTGACGGCCTTGTTGATGAGGCTTCTCCCCCGGCTGCAGCCAAGGTGCAGGCAGTGGGTTACCGTTTCGCCAGTGCGACGGTCAACATCGCAATGAGCGGTTCGCTTGTTCGCCTGTCGCGGGCAAGCGGTACGTTTGACTTCACGACCCTGGGCCTTATCCCCGGTGAGTGGATCTTTGTTGGCGGGGACGCTGTTGCCAACCAATTCACGAATAACCAAGGGTTTGCCCGCGTGAGCGTGATTGCTGCCACGTACTTGGAGTTCGACAAGGTGAGTTGGACCCCGGCCAACGAAACGGGAACCGGCAAACTGATCGACATCTACTTCGGGGACATCCTGAAGAACGAGGACACTCCCAGCCTGATCGTCCGTCGCACCTACAACGTCGAACGCACCCTCGGCGATGACGCAAACGGAACGATGTCCGAATATCTGGTCGGAGCAGTCTGCAACGAACTTTCCATCAACGTTGCGCAAGCTGACAAGATGACTGTGGATATGTCGTTCGTGGCTCTGGACAACGAGCAGCGTGACGGGCTGACCGGAGTCAAGTCCGGAACCCGGCCGACGCTTACTGCGGGCAGTGCGTACAACACCAGTTCCGATTTCTCCCGAATCAAGCTGGCGCTGGCGGACCCGACCGATGCAAGCCCTGCGGCGCTGTTCGCCTTCGCGACGGAACTGAGTCTCACGGTGACGAACAATGCTAGCCCGAACAAGGCTATCGGTGTTCTGGGCGGGTTCGATGTGTCCATCGGAACTTTCGAAGTCGGCGGTTCGCTTACGGTGTACTTCGCGGACGTGGCGGCAGTGCAAGCGGTGCGCGACAACGAGGACGTCACCCTCGACATGATCGTCGCAAAGGAGAACCGGGGGATTGCTTTGGATATCCCCCTGCTCTCGCTTGGGGACGGGCGCCTGGCTGTGGAGCAAGACCAGCCGATCACGCTGCCGCTCGAAACCATGGCTGCACAAAGCTCTTTCGGGCATACCCTGCTGATGGCAAGCTTTTCGTACTTGCCTGACCTCGCGGGCTAAAGCTAGATTGCACGGGCAGGCTTCACGCTTGCCCGTGCAAAATCAGGAGAGACCGCATGTCCCTTTATAAGCAGTTCACGACCGACCCAGAGCTTGAGAAGAAGGGTGTTCTTCTTGAGTACGGTGAGACCGAAGATGGGAAGCCTGTCACGTTCCGTATCGCACGGGCCGGGGGCGCCAACAAGGCTTTTGAGAAGCTCATGGACGCTGAGACCAAACCGATCCGGCGCCAGTTGCAGAACGAGACAGCTGACAACAAACAACTCCTCCGGATCTTGCGCAAGGTGTTCGCGACGACGGTTGTCCTGGGCTGGGAGAACGTTCAGGACCCTGATGGGAAAGACATCCCGTTCAGCGTTGCGAACTGCATCAAGGTTTTTGAGGACCTTCCGGACCTCTTCATCGAAATCCAAGAACAAGCTCGCCGGGCTGCACTGTTCCGCGCCAGCATCTTGGAGGCTGACACAAAAAACTGACAGATTGTCTTCTCTACTCTTTGGAACAAGGTCCCACGGAGAAGACAATCATAGATCAGTGTGTCCGCCAAGGGCTACCGCTACCGGAGCGAATCCAAAACGCTCCGGAACTGCTTCTGGGACTTCACTTGTACTACTCCGCCTTCATGGACCTCACGTCTTGCAGAGCTTCGGGGTACGGCACAGAAGGACCGATCCCTTGGACAGCGATCCGCGAGTGGGCAGACCGACACGAACTGGATGAAGAGCAAGTGGAAGACCTTGAGCACTTCATCCCAAGAATGGACGAAACCTATCTGAAGTTCAAGACTAAAAAGTTGGCGCCCCCGAAGACGCCAATGTCCAAAAGAGGGAAGTGATGGCAGGGTTGCGGGAATTCGGTGCAAAGATGAAGAAGCACGGGGAGAACGTGGAGCTTAACGCTGCTCATCTCGTTCGCAAAGCTGCTTTGGCTGTCGATGCAACTGTGGTTCTCGCAACCCCTGTTGACGAGGGGCGTGCTCGGGGGAACTGGCAGGTTGCGCTAAATGGACCCGCAAGTGGAACGCTTGAGATTGAGGACAAGAACGGGGCGGCTGCAATAGCTCAGGGCAAGGCAACCATCCCTGGGCACAAGCCTGGCGGGTCAATTCATATCACGAATAACCTTCCTTACATTGGGAGGCTGAACGACGGGTGGTCCGCACAGGCGCCCGCGGGCTTTGTGCAGGCTGCAGTCCTTCAAGGGGTTGCGGCTGTACGGGGCGCGCAAGGGATCGTAACAGGGAGATTCCGCGATGGCGAGTGAGAACATTGACATTCGCATCCGCGAGGACGGCGCTCGTGTGGTTAAGCGGAACATCGAAGACATCGGAGGCGCTAGCCTTAAGACCGCGTCTGCATTGGACCTCATAAAGCGTGCTCTTGCAGGCATCGGTGTCGGTCTTGCTGTGCGCGAGTTTATACAAATGCTCGACGTAACCACAACAATGAACAACCGCTTGCGGCTGGTTACCGGCACTGTGGATGAACTGAATGCGGTGTACGGTGAGCTCCGGACTATCTCCAACGAGACCCGGACTTCGCTTTCTGACAACGTGGACATCTTTAGCCGCCTCGCTATTGCGACGCAGTCCCTCGGGCTCACTTACCGCGAACAACTCGACCTCACGAAACAGCTGAACCAAGCTTTGATCATCTCGGGGGCTTCAGCCCAGGAGGGTGGCGCAGCGCTCCGGCAGCTTGGCCAGGCGCTCGGGGCTGGTAAGCTGTCCGGGGACGAGTTTGTGTCTGTGAACGAGAATCTTCCCCGAGTTATGCAAGCGGTAGCGGACAGCATGGGTGTGACTCGGGGTGAGCTGAAAGAGCTTGCTTCGGATGGAAAGATCACTGCGGAAGTTTTGGTCGAGGCTATGTCCAAAGCTTCGGGGGATCTTGCAATTGAGTTCGCAAAGATCGCGCCCACAGTTTCTGGAGCCTTTACGGTCCTGAATAACGAAGTCCTGAATTTTGTGCGGGACTTCAATGAAGGGAGTGCTATCGGGGAGATCTTTGCGAACACGATCCTATTCATCGCACAGAACTTCGAAGTGTTTGCGGCAGGTGCAGCGGCAGTCGGGATCATTCTTGTCGGATCTGTCATTCCTGCGTTCCTGGCGCTGAGCGTTGCTATGCTTGCAAACCCTATCGGTCTCATTGCGGTAGGGGTTGCAGCGGCGGTCACCGCCCTTGCGTTGTTCGGGTCGACGCAGGTGGAGATTGCAGGGCAGTCTGCTACGGTGTGGCAGGTTGTAAAAGCTGCGATCATGAGCATTGGTGAAGGCATCCAATACGCTTACGATAAGGTCAGCGCTTTTGCTTCCAGCGTCATTACCTTCTTCACCCCGTTCTTTACATACATTCAAGAGAAGCTGCAAGGGTTCACCGAGTATTGGTCAGGGTCACTGACAACCGTTACCGGGTTTATCAGAGGGTTCGTTAACGGTGCGATCGGCTTCTTTGTGGGGATGGTCTCTGCAATTGGGCCAGCTATCACGGAAGGCATTCCCGCCCTGTTCAAACTTGCAATGGCGCTCGCAGTTAATGCAGTGATCCAAGGCGTTGAAAATATCATAAACATCTTTGCAAAAGGGCTAGGCGGTATTGCTGGCGCTCTGGATGCCATTCCCGGTTTTGAAGGAACAGGGGCGAGGATTCAGTCTGCACTTTCTGTCGACCTGAGCGGCTTCAAAGTCGAAGTTGATGGGTACAAAGAAGCGTTGACCGGAGCTAAAGATTCTATCCAAGAAGCGTTTGGCTCCGCTCAGGTTGATTACGTTGGCAAGGTCGGGGACGCGATCAGTGCTGTAGGGGAAAACATCACAACAAACTTCAAAGAAAATTTGAATGAAGTGACAACCGCAACGACTGAAGGCGCTGCAGCGGCCGACTTGTTGAACAATTCACTTGGCGGTGAAGCTGGTACTGCCAAAGCCCTTGGGGACACAGCTAAGGGGGCTGGGGGCGCTGCCAAAGGTGTGTCCGATTTGAATGACCAACTTGAACGCCAGAAGGCAATTCTGGAAGAAACCACAGGTAAACGCCAGGACTTTATCGACCAGCTCGCGGCAGTGAACGAGCTTCTGTCAACTGGACAGATTAGCCAAGGGGACGCCTTCGGGCAGGTTATCAACAGCGGCCTTCTTAGCGAAGACCTTTTCGCGGGTACGCAAGAGCTCTTGGACATGCGGGTAGAGCAGTTCCGTCTCATGTACGAACAGATCAATATGCTGCGCGAAGCGGACCTTATCAGCGAGCAAACTGCCCGCCAGGCACTCGCCAACGTTGACGTGCAATACATGGAGCAACGTCTGTCCGGGCAGAAGCAACTCTTCGGGGAACTGGCCAAGCTGTCTAAGAGCGGCAACCGCACGCTATCCGCTATCGGTAAGGCTGCGGCTGTGACGCAGGCAACGATCGACGGTTACCTTGCGATCCAGAAAGCACTGGCGAGCCAGCCCCCGCCGTTGAACTACGCTATCGCAGCGGCGATCGGTGTGACGACTGCAGCTAACGTTGCGGGTATCCTTTCCCAAAACGCGAACTTCGCAACCGGGGGCTCGTTTACCGTCCCGGGCAGCGGGGGTGTGGATAGCCAAATGGTTGCACTGCGGGCAAGCCCTGGTGAGCGTGTAAGCGTGCAAACGCCAACGCAGGTGCGTAAGGGTACAGCGGCGGCAATGGGTGCTAGCGGTTCGGGCAACGCCCCTGCACCCCAAGTCAACAACCGCATCGCCAACTTCATCGACCCCGCACTCTTTGAAAGCTACCTGTCGACTGCGGAGGGTGAGGACATCATCGTCAACATTATCTCGCGCAGTGGGATCATGAACAAGTGACCCTGATTACATTCGACGCAGCTTGGGAATATCAAAGTGTGGCGAACGGGGTTCCTGCAGACCCCGCCCTTGAGGTTGTGCCGGTTGCGGGTTGGGCCACAGGCCAGGCTCCGTTCGGGACGATTGGGAACTACATCCCCGAGAATGCACCTGCAACCGCATGGGCAAAGGATACGGGTCTTTGGATCCGGCGCAACGTTGCAGTCAGCGGGGACCGGGCAATCCTGATCACCGGCTTGTGCGAACAGGCAATGTACCTCTATTTCAATGGCGTTTACAGCGGGACCATCAACCCGACTAACGCGAACCGTGAGGACGTCCCTCGGTGGAGTGTGGTTATTGAAACAGACGTCGCGATTGCAGGAACCCATGAGATTGCGTTGCTGTGCATCGACGATACCTCGACGGGTGTGAACGCCAACACCTATATCCAAGTCGAATGTGATTACCTGCCAACGGTGATACCTTTCCAGCCCCAATCCCCTTGCACCGAAGAGCTGCAATGGCTCACCGATGTGCAGATCTCCAAGGACGGCACAGAAGAACGTCTCCGGATTGGGGACTCCCCTGTGCAGGGATTCAAGTACCTGTTCCCCCTTAACGCTCAGACCAAGATTGACGGGCTGAATGCAGTCTGGGGAAACCTCGCAACCGAATGGCTGCTTCCCGGCTGGACGCAGAGTCAATACCTTGGCGCAATTACTGCAGGGGTGACCACACTCACCGGAGTCGACACTTCAACGGCCGAGTTCCGCGAGGGTAGTCTTGCAATCCTTTGGGAGAGTGAGAGCGTCTGGCAAGTTGTGGGTGTGGATTTGGTCCTAGGCAGTAGCTTGCGCATTACCAGCTTGACGCAAGCTTTCACAGGTGCATGGCTGATGCCCCTGCGTTATGCTAACATCGAAGGTCCTGCAAAGCGGGCGTTTAACGGTTATTCCGCAAGTCTTGAAATGAGCTTCCGTATTAAGGACAACCTCGAGATTGTAGGGGCTACCCCGACGCAATATCTTGGTGATGACCTATACACAGCTGAAACGCTCCTTGATGGCGATTCCTTGTCGGACGAGGTCCTCACTTCGGTTAGCTTGTTTGATCCGGGCTTCGGTCTTTATTCGCAGACTGCGAACTGGATTAACTCTCGCGTTATGCGGTCCCAAAGGTACGTCGCAGAGGGGCAAACTGAGTTGCGGGCTTTGCGGGAGTTCCTGCATCGACGAGCTGGGCGTTACCGGCAATACTGGCAACCGACGTTCGAGAACGACCTGCAGCTGATTTCTACGGGGACCATCACGACAACGATCCTCGTTGATGATCAAGGTTACCGGGCGTCAATGCGCAACCGTGATCACATTGCTATTGAAGCTGACGGAGTCTGGTATCCGCGGGCGATCACTCTTGTGGAGGACCTGGGCGGTTCAGTTACCCGTCTCACCTTGGACAGTACGCTAGGGGTTGCAGCTGATACCGTTTCCCGTGTAAGCTGGCTGGGAATCCATCGTATGAACACCGATCGCGTCGAGATTGACTATGAGGGCGGCGGTGTTGCAACGACCAGCTTCCGAACGGTAGAAATCCAGCCATGAAGTCCGTCGACCTCTTTCGTGTAACGCTGGCCTCTGCCGTCTGGACTATGACGAATTCAGACGTTGACCAGTTCTATGACGCGGGGAGCGGTGACGAGCGTTATGTCCCGACCCCAATGAAGCGATCTGGGATTGAACAGAAGAACGAGCTTTCCAAAGCGTCTTTGGAAATTGACATCCCGCTCGAGCACCCCTTAGCGCTTACTCTGCTAACGTCTGTGACAGAGCAGGTGATGTCCCTTACGGTTTTCACAGTACGGGATGCAGGGACATTCGTTGCATGGAAGGGAAGACTATCAGGCCTCAAGCCTGGAGATACGCAGCTCACACTCGTGTTCGAATCCATCTTCACAAGCTTGCGCAGGCCCGGACTTCGCGCTCGCTTTCAAAGAAGCTGCCGCCATGCTCTGTATGGTCGCGGCTGCACCCTGGCCCCCGCTAGCTTCGCGACGGCAGGCACAGTAGCGGCGATTGCAGGAAATGTGGTTACCTGTGCTGCAGCGGCAGCGGAAGCAGACCAATTTTATCAAGGTGGGATGCTCCAAGCTAGTGACGGCACGTACTCTTATATCATTGACCACACTGGCTCTTCGCTTACTTTGCAGCGGGTCAGCTTCTCGTTGGCCAATGATTTCGCCGTGAACGGGGTCGCTACGGCGGTGAACATATACCCTGGCTGCGATCATTCGCGGGACACCTGTGACACCAAGTTTTCGAACCTGCTCAACTACGGCGGGTTCGATTGGATACCAAGCAAGAACCCGATGGGCGGTTCATCCATCGTCTAGGAGCGACAATGTTTTGGTTTCTGGCAATCTTCCTTGTGGCATTCGTCATTGCGTACAGCATTGCGCCCAAGCCGCAGGTGCGCAAGCCCGCGGGCTTGGAAGAGTTCCAAGCCCCTACTGCCCAGGAGGGGCGTGAGATTCCTGTGCTGTTCGGGACGCGGGACCTGAACGGGCCGAACGTTGTCTGGTATGGGGACCTCGACGTTGTGCCTATTGTTAAGAAGGGCGGCAAGAAGTGACGATCGTTCGTATGAAGCACATCCGTCAATCCTTGCTCTGCTCGCACGGAGCTCGCGAGTTTTTTAACCGGCATGGTTTTGATTGGAACGATTTCCTCACCAATGGGATTGACGCTCAAAAGGTTATTGATACGGGCGACGAACAAGCGATGATCGTTGTGGAGGTAGCTCGTGGGCAAGAGTAAATCTCAGACTGTTGGATACAAGTATTACCTCGGGATGCACATGATTCTGTGTCATGGCCCGATTGACAACATTACCCGTATTCAAGTCGACGAAACTGACATCTGGACCGGCACCACGACCGGAGGGTCTATTACGGTCGCGGCTGATGATGCGTTCGGTGGCGATACTCGTGAAGGTGGAATTAGCGGTACGGTTGATATCGCAATGGGCGCACCTGCACAAGCTGCCAACACTTACCTGCAAACTGTGCTAGGGATTCTGATGCCCGCTTATCGCGGAGTTGTTGGAGTTATTCTGCGCCAGTGCTATCTCGGAAATAACCCATATTTGAAAGGCTGGTCTTTCCGGGGGCAACGCATTCACTTGACTACGGGTGGAGCTACGCAGTGGTTCGATGAAACAGCCGAGATTGAAGAAGTAGTCTGGCGCGCAGACTTTTCACAGTATGCTGATACGGCAGCAATGCTCGCAGAATGGACCGAGGTCGACGTGAACGGTAACGTCGACGTAACTCTTCAGGACTTGGGGATTGTCCATGGGCGGCCGGGGAGGAAAGGGCCCAGAGCCCTTAATACCGGGGGAGCTGCTAACTGCCAGCTTGAATACACAATTACCGGACTCACCCCCGGGCAGACATATTATCTCCGGTTTGATTTGTATTTCATTGGGTCTGGGTTTATTCCTGCAGGCGAATGGGTGACAAACTATACCCCGACGGTTCTTGTGGCGGACTCAAACGGTGAAGTTGTCACAAATGGGATCGGGATTATTGGTTCCGCTGGGGGCTCGTTCACGTATGACAACATTCGTCTAACGACGGGCGGTCATAAAGACATGAACCCGATTCACGTTGTTCGGGAATGCCTCACTGACCGCGATTGGGGAATGGGATACCCGGACACCGATATCGGAACGTCTTTTGAAGCTGCCGCTCTTACTGTCTGGACAGAGGGTCTTGGCGTTTCGCTGCTTTGGGATCGGTCCATTACCATTGAAGAGTTCGTGAAGCTGGTGCTGCGGCACGCAGACGCAGCCCTTTACGTCTCCCGCACCACAGGCAAATTCGAAATTAAGCTTATCCGAAACGACTATGATCCTGACGCTTTGCTTATCCTGGACGAGAGTAACATCAGCAAACTGGGCAACCCGAAACGACCGACGTTTGGTGAGCTGTCCAACAGCGTCACGGTAACATACTGGGACCCCGCTCAAGGCAAAGACGCAACGATAACTGTGACCGATACTGCAATGGTGCAGATGCAAGGGCAAGGGCAGGTCATTGGGACACCCCTGCAGTACAACGGTATCACGAACGCGCGAAGCGCCTCGCGCCTTGCACAAAGGGACTTGCGAGCTCTGTCCGCCTCGTACCTGTCTTGCACAGTGTATACGAACCAAGTCGCCAAAGACCTAAATATTGGGGACGTGTTCAAACTCAGCTGGGATCGCTGGCAGCTCTCCGAACGCATTATGCGGGTCTCGGATATTTCGTTCGGGGATGGCAAGAACAATCAAATTCGGATCAACTGCACCGAGGACGTTTTCTCGACCCCGCTGAATGCTGTGACGGTGGTTCGGAGTTCGCCCTGGGTAAACCCATCACTGCCCCCTGCAGCACTCACCAACCAAATGGCAGACGAGCTTCCCTACTATGAGGCGGTCACAAGTTTCGGGCAATCGGCTGTTGACAGTGCTCTGTTAGCGGTTGCTGAAGCCGGTTACGTCATGGCTGCAGCGGCAAAACCGTCGAGCGCTATCAACGCGGAAATGTGGACAGACGGCGCCACAGGCGGGGTCTACCAAGAAGTTGGCCAACTCAACTTCGCTCCGCATGGTTTGCTTTCTGCTGATATTGCAGCAATGGACACAAGCTTTGTTCTGACGGGTGCAACCCGGTTGAATCAGGTAGTTGTGGGAACGCATGTTCAAATCAACATTGGGCAAACAGATTCCGAGTTGTGCAGGGTTGACGCAGTTGACACGGGAACCAATACAATCACGGTTGGACGGGGGTTGTTCGATACACCCCCGAAGCCCCATGCTGCAGGGAGCCCCGTGTTCTTCTGGGATCGCTTCTATCAGCTCGACCCTACCGAGTACGTCGAAACTGAAACTGTTCAGGTGAAGCTTACAACAATCAGCGGGCGGGGTGCGCTCAGTGTTGCGTCTGCTGTTGCGATGCCGGTTGGCATGGCTGGGCGGGCAGCGCGGCCCTACGCTCCTGGGCAGTACAAGATCGACGCAGTCGACTATCCTGCAGGCCCCCTAAGCGGTGCTCTTGCGATCACATGGGCGAGCAGGAACCGCAAGCTGCAGACTGGTGCCGTTTACCGTGACCACACATTCGGCGCAATCACTGCAGAGGCTGGTTCAACCTACCGGCTGCGAGCATATACGGACGGGGTGCTAACCCAGACCGACGAGCCTGTCACCTCGGGCTTCTCTTGGACAGGTGTTGCAGAAGGGGTTGTGCGCTTGGAGCTGGACACCTTGCGCGACGGGCTTTATTCTTGGCAACCCGCACGACACGAGTTTATCTACAGCAACTCCGACATCATGGGGTTCGAAGCGGATACGGACTTCCACTCAACCCTAGATGGCGATTACCGCGCCACGGAGGACTAAGATGGCACTTAAGCGAATCACAGACCTGGCCGACGCGGCAGCACTCGCGGGGACCGAGTTCCTCGAAATCTCCCAACTGTCGACAACCGTTACGATCACGGCGACAACCCTGAGCGCCCTAGCATCTGACAACAGTTACAACGACTCAGGCTCCGGGTTTGTCTCTGCGGGTTTTGCAGTAGGGGACCGCGTGCGGGTGACAGGGTTCACGGGCAACGTGGCGAACAACATTGTTGTAGGTGTGGTTACCGCGCTCACTACTGCCAAGATGACGATCGGCGGCGCAGACGGTAACGTCATCGTCGACGATGCTGCAGGTGAGAGCGTTACGATCACCAAATGGACCAGCAAGAAGATCACGCTGGATGATATCGTTACGCTGCTCCCTACGCCCGGCGCTCCAACTGAAAGTATCATCATTGCCGTCGGCGATGAGACAACTGCGATCACTACGGGGACCGCCAAGGTATCATTCCGGATGCCTTACGGTTTCACCCTCACAGACATCAAGGCTTCGCTCGTTACCGCACAAGCGTCCGGCAGCATTGTCACGGTTGACGTCAACGAGGCGGGTGCAAGCATCCTGTCCACAAAGCTCACGTTCGACAACACCGAGACGACTACGGTGACGGCAGCGGCAGCACGGGTTATCTCCGACTCTTCGTTAGCAGCTGACGCAATCATCACCATTGACATTGACCAGTGCGACGGGGCAACTGCCGCAGCTGGCTTGAAGGTCACGCTGATCGGGAACCAATAATATGTCCATGATGGTCCAACCTGGGCGGTTTGCTGCACCTGCGGCAGCACTTGATCCGTATTTCGCAAGCGTTGTACTTCTGGCTCATATGGATGGGCCAGATGGTTCGACAACGATCACTGATAGCAGCCCTAGCGCGAAAACCCTAACAGCGAGCGGGGGCTGTCAACTTGATACTGCACAATCCAAATTTGGTGGTGCTTCTTCTCTTCACCTCGGGGGTGGTGAAAGGATTACTACTCCCGACTCTGCGGATTGGCATTTCGGAACTGGACAGTTTACCGTTGAATGCTTTGCAAGAATGAATTCAAAAACCGACTTGCAGACATTTGTCACACAATGGACTGGAGGTTGGGCATTCTATATTGACGGAGGCCAGCTTAAACTAAGGGTCATCATTTCCGCAGGTATTGTAGATCTTGCTTACACTTGGACTCCTACTCTCGGGCAGTGGTATCACCTTGCTTGCGATCGTGATTGGTCCGGTAAGACCCGTCTTTACATTGATGGGGTTATGGTTGCAAGTTCGACAGCTCAATCAGGTTCTTTTGATAACTCGACAAACTCATTGGTTCTTGGTGCCATTGGAACAGGTTCCTCGTTCCCGACTTATTATTACAACGGATGGCTTGATGATTTTCGAATCACAAAGGGTGTCGCTCGCTACGCAACCGACGGAAGCTTCACAGTTCCAACAACAGCATTTCCGGATGCGGCGGGTGATTACACTATCCCTCTGCCCTTTGAAGCTGGAATGTGGACCGCTATTGCGTCCGGCAATAGCGGGAAATGTTTTATCCGGATTAACTATCTTCCTCTGAACGGCGGCAGTGCGATCACCAAGCTTCAATATCAGATCGCAGGTGGCGGATGGAACGATTTGGTTGGAACCGGAGTCGGGGTTCGGGAAGTTGCAGGTTTCACAAACGGGGTTGCAATGAACCTCGAGATCCGCGCTGTGAACTCTGTAGGAAACGGAAACGCAAGCGACATCAAGACCCCAACTGCAAACAACTCCGGGCAAGACCCGCACTATGCGGACGTCAAGCTTCTGTTGCATATGGACGGGGTGGATACCTCCACAACGTTTACAGATAACAGCGGCACCCCCAAGACCATGGCAGCGGCAGGTAACGCTCAGATTGATACTGCAATCTCTAAGTTCGGCGGAGCTTCCGGTCTGTTTGACGGCAACGGAGATCGCGTCACAACTGCCGACAGTTTGGATTGGCACTTCCCATCTGGGACCGCATTTACGATCGAGTTCTTTGCTTACCTTACAACGAACACCAGTTCCCAGGGCTTCTTGGGTCATTGGGGTATTGGTGGAAACGCTTGGCAGTTCCTGATTACATCCGGAGGTGTTCTTCGTTTCACGATGACTATCGGTTCGGCTCAGAACATTAATTACACTTGGACGCCCAGCTTGAGTCAGTGGTATCACATTGCGGTTGATCGCGACATGCACGGCACAGTCCGCCTTTATGTGGACGGAGTTGTAGTCGCAACGTCGACTGCGATGTCAGGAACCCCGACGAACTCCACAACCTCCCTTGCGATCGGCACTGACAACATCCTGGGCGGTGCGAACGACTTCGAAGGCAACCTCGACGAAGTTCGCATCACCAAAGGGACCGCACGTTATGCGGGGACCGACTTTACCGTGCCAACTGCAGCGTACCCTAACAGCTAGTGCAAAACCCCCACAAACGAGCTTGGGCAAAAGGGGTTGGCGGGGTTGGCCGCTAGGATGGGTGCGGGCAGCGTGCAACAGCGCTGCCCGAGCGTATTTTGGGGGTCTACGCAGCGTCCCCGTCTATCGCTGCAATGTCGACCAATATCCGTCGAGCTTCGGTAACGTACCAGTCAAAGTCCAAGTCCTCGGGAAATTGCCCGGTCAGCTGCATGAGCGGCTTCGCCCCATCCGAACGCGGCACCTTGTTCCCGTTGCTCGCATAAACAATCTCCCCAGGAACATCCTTCCCGTAGTACCAGCGAACAGTCTTACCGATGTACTCAGTTTGCCCGGGCTTGCTGAGCATGTCGACCGCTACCTTGTAAGCGTCCTTCCCGTACATCGCTGACCGATCGCTAGCGCCAGGCGCAACCCAAGCGTCCGCAGCGATCTCGGTGAAGCCTGCAAGCTGCAGGAGTTCCGCTTGTGTATTGTGGTCAGGGGGAGGGATGCGGTCCCATACCTTTACAGCTCCGCCTTTCACGTTGCGCACGCTTACGAACTTCCGGACGTCTCTATTGTTGCGGATGGTCTGGTCGATAGGATAACCCTTGCTTAGGAACTCGGTCACTGCTTCAACGCAGATGGTTGCAGTCGGGTTCTTGTGCAAACGCTCAGCCATGTTCTTAGTTGAAGCCCACGGGTTTGCATATGCGCCCTTCCCCTTAGTCCCGTCAGGGATCTCGACCCATGTGACGGACCCGTCAGGGCCTTTGACCTCTTTCTGTTTCACAGCTAGGTAGTTGTTCACGTCCTTGGAGTAGAGCGCCATATACCGGCTCTCCTCAGTGGGGAACCCCGTGTCCTTCTCCCATTGCGCGACGATGCTGTTCATGACGTCTTGCATGTGACGCGGGCACTTGATAACGATCCCGTCGGTATTGCCACTAACCACATGAATCCCAGCATACTCCAGACGCTCAATGAGCATAAGCAAGCTCAGCTGGCCGGTAAGTGTAACTTGGATCATAAGGTCGGGCGCGTACAGGATTGACCATTTGCTCCCCAGCTTACCGAACGACCCGTTCACAACGATCTTCAGGGAGTCCGCGATGACCTTATTCCCAGCACGCTTAGCAGCGATGCGGCGGTCTAGGATGGAGCGGTACACCTTGAGAAAAGGTTGCCCAAGGTGTTTCGGTGCCAGGCCAAGGTTTAGGATGATGAAGGGGTAATAGCTGGTGACGTCCTTGTCGAAGAGTATGAAGTCTTTATCTGTGAAGTGTGCGGTGCGCTTCTCGGAGCTGTGCAAGCCCCCGATGCCCATACGGTAGACTGACCCGTTCATGTCCAGCTTAAGTTCGTCAATCTCTGAAGGCATAGTGATCGCCCCAGTGTAGTCGACCACGAACAGCGCTTTACGGATGGTTTCCAGCGCCCAGTTCATTAGGGGTGATCGATACTGGATGAAGCTGGGGACCTTGTACCTGTACGCTGTGCCTGGTTCTATGGTAGGGCGTTGCGGGCGGGTGCCGGTAATACGCTGCAGCTCATGCCCGATAACCGCTTCCGCGATCTGCGCATCAGACTTGGATCGCAGGTCAACCCGGTACTCATTGCTGAGCTCAACCCGGAGCGAAATATGCTCCCGCAAGCACTCACGCAAGTAAGCGGTGTTTGTGATGTCGTTAACGCAGTACCAGCGAACGATCGCGATCTGGTCCGTTGATAAGACGGTTCCTGGGGCAAAGGGAAGGTCCTGCATCTTGGGAGCGTGCAACCGGCCCGCATAGGTCTTCAGGGAAGCTTGCAGCGGCGCGACCTCAATCAAATCAATGTGGTCACACTTAAGCACTTTCGCCTTGTGCGCCCGGACAACGTCGCTGCCGCGCATCTCTTCCTGAATGATCTGCTTGGTTGCATACCACAGCACGTCGGGCTCCGCTCCGTCCGCTGCAAGGTAAAGGATAGGCATGTCATAGGACAGCGAGTTGAAACCAATGGTCACGAAATTAGTCAGAATCCAGACGAGCAGGTTGATGTCGAGCTTGCTTACACCTGCGATCGCTTCCATGTAAAAGACGTGGCCGGTCTTTAGGCTGGTGAAGCAAGCTAGGAAGTAATTAGGATACGACTCAACGTCAACAACGAGCTCTTCTCGGTTTGCTGCAGCCATGCTTAGCTCTGCAACAGACATGACGTGAACCGGGAACCGGCGAGCTTCTTCGAGCCCGGGCAGGTAGCTAGGGTCTAGCCATGTGGGGTCTGGGGGTTGGCGCCTAAGCTTCTCAGCCTTAGGGGGTTTCGGTGGGGGAGTGTCATCCCAAAAGAAGCCAACGACGTCCTTACGCATATCGTCTCCGTGAAAGGTCATTAACCGGGCCGTGGCGGTTGCAGCACCTTAGCAAAGGGTGCAGTTGATCACAAACGCATTCCGATGATCGCTCCGCGCAAGTTGTTCCCAAAGAACAAAGCGGGCTCAGGGTATCGAGAAAAGTCTCCGTGCGTTGCAACCCCATTTAACAGACTGAGCATCTTAACTTGATATAACCCTTCAATGGTGAGGTTTTCCACAGCATAAGACGCTCCAACCCTGCCGTCGTTTTCATGGTGCGTTCGGGCGTAACCATTTTGAAGGTACACTCTGCCGGCTGCGTCTGTGAAGGATTCGATTTTTTCAATAGCTTCAAACAAAGTTCGGTCAAGTGGTTGCGGTTTGCATTCCTTGTCCAAGATGTTTCGCATGTCTGGCCAGTTCACAACTAGCAGTTGGCTCCTAATCCAGCGTCCGTCGCTGTAGTGCAAGGTCAGGGAATTCTGGTCCATTTGCGCATAAGTAGGGGGTTCCCCAATACGCAGCATTTCCTTCAGTGCTGCCCTGGGTATGTTGATGACCACAGGGGAGCGCACCCCTAGCCAGTATTCGACGAGGCATACGTTGTTCGTGGCGAAAGCTGAATGGTCTCGGAACAAGATGCCGTTCGTCCACGGGCGCGAAGCATCGTCTCCGACAAAGGGCATCAGCGTTTCGATCGCTTTCAGCAGCGCAACCCCGTCAAAGTTCACAACCTCTCCCGACGGTTCTACGTGCTGCGTCTCCCCGTCAATGCAGTCGATGTAAGCGCTAAAGCGCCCGCTGACGATGTGCAGCTTCCCGTTCGTTTCCATGTTCAGGGTAACGGTCTGATCGCACTGGCTGATTGCCCGCACCAGTTCGACCGCGTTCGGGGTGCAGTTAATGTCCAGGGCGATGGGGCTGCTCAGCGCTAGCGTCCCGTTGTAGGAGCGTACTGTACCATTCTCAATTCGGAAGTGTGTCATCGAAGGGACAAGGTCCTTCTTTGCGACCGCACCCTGTACGAACTTGAGCTCCTCAAGCATCAAAACAACTCCATGAAACCTGATCGGAACTTACTGGTCCCCGTCTCATTGATGATAGCATTTATCACCCCAAATGCCCAGAGGTTGTAAGCTGCCCGAGACTCGTACACTGTAGAGAGTCGTTCGTATGTGAACCCCTGTTTTTCAAGCTGATTGTAAACCTCTTGGCACTCGGGGCCGCTAAGGGTGGAAACGTGCTGGCCAGCTGTGTGGCGGCTTGGGGACTTATCTGACACCTTGAGCGCTAGCGCGGGTGCCTTGCGGCTTGCCCCCGGCATAACGATGGAACCGAATGCTGCAGCCTGAATCCAGGACGAGGAGTCGCAGCTCCACCACGGATAGGCTTCCATGATAGAAATGGTCGTGATACCGAATCCATGCACCTTGAGCTTCGGGTTCCCTGACCCGTCAACCATGTACTTACCCCAGATCCGGTCCAGCCAAGTCTTTAGCTGCTCAACGGACTTTCCGACCATGCCCCCGATCGTGATGTAGTCATAGTGCTTGACGTAGTGCTCAAGGTAACGCTCGTCTTCCCCGTAGTGAAAGCAGGGCAAGGGGCGGAGGTTATCCTTGCGCATTAGGTCCTCCATCTGCAGCTGATTTCGCCAAGTCTGCAACGGGTCACCAATACCGTCCAAGACCGAAGCCATGATGTCGCGACCCTCACGGCGCAGGATGTCCTGATTCGTCATGATGTAATTGCAGTAATCATGGATCGAGATGGTAGCGCCCAAAGTCCACGCAGAGAAGGCGCCGGAGTCCAAGAAGATCTGGGCGTTGTTCGCCCGCATGTGGTCAACTGCAATCTGCCGACCGACGTAGTGATAGGACTCCAGAATGTGCGGGAGTTGTTCTACAATCTCGCGCTCCCGTTCCGTCAGCTTAACATAACGGTTCATGCCGGGCATGTACGAGTTCGAGAATACTGCGGCAGTGTAGATGTACACGGTTGATCCTTATTGCAGGGGCATCAAAGACACCCCTGCAGTTTAGCGGGTTACCGTGCGAGCTGCAAGAATTCAGCACGGACCTCAGGCTGGTTCTTAAACGCACCCCGAAGCGCACTGGTCACAGTGTGGTGCCCTTGCTGGCAGACCCCGCGCGACTCCATGCACAGGTGGCGCGCCTTGATGACCACAGCGGCCCCGACCGGGTTCAGGTGTTCCATCAGAGCATCCGCAACTTGGCAGGTGAGACGCTCTTGCACCTGCAGCCGACGTGCGTAAACCTCGAGCAGCCGGGACAGCTTGCTCAACCCCACAACCCGACCGTTCGGAATGTATCCGATGGTGGCGGTCCCGAAGATGGGGGCTAGGTGATGCTCGCAATGGGAATAGAACGGGATGTCCTTGACGACAACCATTTCATCAACTCCCTCCGCGCCATCCGCAAAGGTCTTCAGCACTTCAGCAGGGTCAACGCCGTAACCCGAGGTCCAGAACCGCCAAGCTTTGGCAACGCGATCGGGGGTTTCTTCCAGGCCCTCACGCAGCTTGGAATCATGGGGGACGTTTTCAACTTCATGCAGCAACATGCTGACCGCTAGTGCGGCAGTCCCGAGGTCGAATGTGTCGCTCATTTCACTTCCCTGTAATAGCTTGCGGAGTTGCCCGCATGTTCACGGACAGTCACATGGGTGCAGCGGACGCGGGGTGAGTACCCGTTGTCCGCCAGCCAGATCTCCGCATAGTCGAAGATCAGCTTCGCGAACGCTTCGCACCCCGTGGCGGGGACAACGACAACTTGCGCCAGCTTCAGCGTCTCCATCGCTTTGAAAGTTTCGAGCTCGGGGTCGTCCTCCGCGACAAGGGTCTTGTGATCAAAGGTGTTTTCCAGAACCCCCTTGAACGACTTCAGCGAACCGAAGTCCACAACCCAATTCCGGACGTCGAGCTCGTCTGCTTCAAACTCGACATGCACTGCCAGGGCGTACCCGTGCAAGAACCGGCAATGGGACTGCGCCCGCCACTGGCGGAAGCACGCGGACAAACCGACCTCGTGCCCGTAGGTCTTGGTTGAACGGTAGGTCATTCCAGCGTCTCCGGGATGTGGCGGAGCTGGTTATAGTTGGCGGTGGCGGGGAGCTCCATCAAGCCCTCCCGCCAGGCCCGCACGACAAGCGGGTCGGGGAACCCCGCTTTCGCGAACCCGTCGGCGCGGAGCACGTTCGCGTGATTCATGTCGGTCGGCGGGTACTTCCCGTCATAGCTGGTGTGGCTGTACGCTAGGGCGTCCCAGCAACCGGGAAGCTGCGTTGCCAAGAACACGGTCTCCGCCTTGCTCATGTAAATGAGCGGAGTTTGGATGACGATCGGGCCCGTTCCCCTGTGGTCATGTCCGAGCGCTGTGTTGATGTAATGCTCAGCCGCAAAGACGAACTCCTGCCGGCAGTCGTCATAGTTCGCATTGTCCATCTGGCAGACACCGATGACGATGTCCTTGATGCCCAGGGCTTCCGCACGGTTGGCGGCAATGGTGAGGAACAACGCATTGCGCATCGGCACGAAAGTCATCTCCCGACGATCGCCGATGACTTGCTCCATCTGTTCGGGGTTTTCATACCGCTCCAAGTCGGCGCT
>FRDC01001247.1_pt1 | contig 60584 bp, 67 predicted proteins | sample 1106171 | NCBI WGS metagenome assembly FRDC01 (sample SAMEA3930566, study PRJEB13176) | freshwater metagenome | biome: Drinking water system; feature: drinking water; material: water | place: Singapore | collected 2014-12-20 | reverse complement strand
TTTTGAAGTGTCCACGAAAGTGGGGGCATCACATCGCTTGATCTCCGTTTCATCCCCCACAATCCTCGGCTCCCATTTCCCTTTCGTTGGATGCAGAAGGTCAAGTATCTTCGCACCGCAATTACTTCATTGCTCTACTGGATTATCTTAGCGATTCGACTTCCTTTCTGCGATGTGGTGCACGTATTTTCGGCCTCATACTATTCTTATCTACTTTCAGTCGCGCCGGTCATTTTGATCGGGAAGGTGTATGGCAAACAGGTAATTGTCAACTATCGTAGCGGCGAAGCAGAGGGTCATCTGGCAAATTGGAAACTTACCACGACTCCCATTATGCGTTTGGCTGACGCGATAGTGGTTCCATCTGACTATCTTGTAGCAGTTTTTGCGAGATTTGGATTGCGCGCGCGAGCGATATTCAATCTGGTTGAACTCGATCGATTCCAATTTCGAGACCGCGATCCACTCCGTCCAGTGTTTCTATGTAGCCGCCTTCTTGAGCCCTTGTATAACGTCGGTAATGTGCTTCGGGCATTTTACCTCATTCAACGGCACTATCCAGAAGCGGTGTTGACCATCGCCGCTGATGGCTGGATGAAAGGTGAGCTCGAACAGTTGGCGAAGGATCTACAATTACAGAACGTGTCGTTTATAGGGCGCGTAGTTTTTGAGGAGATGCCAGATCTTTATGACCGGCACGATATTTATTTGAACGCATCTGACATTGACAACATGCCCGCCTCAATCACGGAAAGTATGGCCTCCGGACTGTTAGTGGTAACGACGAATGCCGGAGGAATTCCGTGGATCGTGACCCATGATGAAACAGGATTGATAGTGGAATGTGGAGACTATAAAGCTCTCGCGAGCAATGCCCTTCGGTTGCTAGATGATCCTACTGTGGCATCGCGACTTGCACGTAATGCCCGAGAATCCGCCAGACGATTCACGTGGACAGAAGTAAGGGGAACATGGTTGCAACTCTACCATGAGCTAATGAAAAAGACGGCACCTCGCAATAATGTCATAGTGAGCTCAGTGAAGTGAGGAGGAAAAGATGAAGCAGGTGTTACGGAAAGGGTTTAAGGATATTCTAGTTGATAGCGTACCTGATCCAATTCCGATCCCTCATCATCTTGTTGTTAAGCCGGTATATTCGTTGATTAGCAGTGGAACAGAGACCGCCAGCATCCATACCGAAGGACTTCTTCGTGGAGTGGCGGACAATCCTTCTCACCTTCGAAAAATTTATGATGTCATGCAGAAAATGGGTCCCGTCAAGACGATTACTGAAGTGCGCGCAAAATTGAACGAGTACGCTGTTCTCGGATATTCTGGCGCGGGCCTGATCGCTGCAGTCCATCCATCGGTGAAGGACCTGAAAGTTGGCGATCGAGTGGCCTATGGAGGAGAAGGAACAGGCCATGGTGAGGCACTGCTTGTAGGAGAGAATTTGACAGCCAGGGTGCCGGATGCTGTGTCCTTCAGCCATGCGAGTTTTACGGCATTGGGAAGCATTGCATTGAATGCGGTTCGAACTGCTGGGATAGGCGTAGGCGATGTAGTCGCCGTGTTGGGAGTCGGTTTGGTCGGACAGCTTGTCTCGCAACTCGTCAAGCTACAGGGTGGCCGAGTGATCGCCATTGATCTGAAGTTGGACCGAATGGAGCTAGCGAAGGGCCTCGGTGCCGACTACGCAGTCCATGGCGGTGATGGACTGCTAGAGGCTGTGCACTCCCTCACTGAAGGAAAAGGAGCAGACTGTGTCATTGTCACGGCGGCTGCGAAATCCTCTGTGCCGTGCCAGCAGGCATTACGAATCTGCCGCGATAGGGGCCGTCTAGTAATCGTCGGCGCGGTTGAAATGAACTTTCCTTGGAATGAGATGTACCTAAAAGAGATTCAGCTGTTTATGGCGCGAGCCTATGGGCCAGGCAGTTATGATCCAGTATATGAGAAACAGGGGATAGACTATCCAATTTCTTATATTCGATGGACTGAAAGACGTAACATGCAGGAGTTCATTCGTCTTGTAGGGGATCGTCAAGTGAGTTTGCAGAAGCTCATTACTCATGAATATCCGCTTGAGGAAGCGGCCACTGCCTACCAGACGATTATGGAGTCGACTTCAGATAGTATAGCAGTGTTGCTTCGCTATCCGATCGCCGGTCAGTCCATGTACGAACCAGTCTATGTCCCCGTCACCCGGGTCAATACCACCGGCCCTGTACCGAGTTCTTTCAAGGGCGTGTTACGCGCTGCATTAATAGGCGCTGGGAACCTCGCTCGTTGGGAGCATCTGCCCGTTCTTAAGAAGCTTCCGAACGTCCAGTTGCATGCCGTTCATTCGTCGAATGGGGCCAGAAGTAAGAGTTATGCAGAACGGTTTAAAGCAACTTATTACACATCGTCGCATCAGGATATTCTGGATGATAAGGATATCGACCTGGTGATCATTGCCAGCCGCAATCAATATCACGCACAGCAAGCAGAGGCCTGCCTGCGGGCTGGCAAGCACGTGTTTGTCGAAAAGCCGATGGCCTTAACTCAGGGCGAATGCCGATCCCTTGCTCAAGCCGTTGCGGAGACAGGTAAGAAACTCACCGTCGGCTTCAATCGGAGATATGCGCCCTACTACCTGAAATTAAAACGTGCCTTGAATCAGCGGCATTCAGCGGCGGTGATCAACTGCCGGGTCAATTCTCCCAGCATCTCGGGAAGCTACTGGATGGCAGATCCCACTGTCGGTGGAGCGATCTTGGGCGAAGCATGTCATTTCGTAGATTTGATGTTTTGGCTATTGGACTCTGAGCCGGTCACTGTAATGGCGTATTCGCTTCCACTCGAGCAAAGAGATCCAATTGGTCAGAACAATCTGGCTGCGACGTTTAAGTTTGCAGACGGGTCAATTGGAAACCTGACCTATTGTACGGTTGGGAGTAAGACTTCAGCCGGTGAACGGGTGGAGATATTCGCCCCAGGGATTGGTGCGTCAGTGCAGGATTTCACCCGAGTTGAAATAAAAACCGGAGTGAACAAGGTGCGGTCATGCTGGTGGCCTGATAAAGGATATCAAGAGCAGATGACAGCCTTCGTTTCTGCCATTGTCCGAGGCGAGGTTCCACAGGTCACTGTCCGAGATGGCATTCGGAGTACCATCTGGTGCTTAGGCATGTTGGAGGCCGCTCGGACACTCGCTCCGTATGAAATAGATATTGGGCAATTTTGTGATAAAGAAATGAGTGAGCTACCCCCGATTCCTTGGACACTGAGTTAAGGCACATATGCGGCTTCGCACTGCACTAGGCTGATGTAGCCGAGCGTTTGATGCACCCGTTGCCGATTGTAGAACACCTCGATGAACTCAAACACCGCCGCCTGGGCCTCCTCACGGGCCCAGAAGTCCTGATCATGAACCAGTTCATTCTTGAGCGTACTGAAGAAGCTTTCGACTCCGGCGTTGGCGTAACAGTTGCCCCTGTGACTCATGCTTGCCGCTAACCCGGCCTGACGCATGAGCCGTTGGTAGGCCCCACTCGTGTACGTGCCCCCTGATCGCTGTGATGAATCAGCCCCGGTCGTGGGCATCGATGGGTGAGGGCCATCTGCAACGCCGTCAGCGCCACCTGCTGATCCGGACGTGGACTCATGGCCCAGCCCGATGACACGGCGCGAATACAGATCCAGAACCACAGCCAAATACATCCAGCCTGCATGCGTTGGAATGGCGGTCAGGTCGCCGGCCCAGATGCGATTGGGAGCCGCGGCCACAAACCGCTGCTGCAGTCGGTTGGGCGCCCCATGCGCGAATGTCTCTTTCAGCCGCCAAAGTATCACGCTCTTCAAGGTCTCCACTACCATTGACACCAGATACTTCGGCGGAATCACCAGGTGCAGATGGACATAGTCCATTCCACCCCCGATCTCCTCAAGAAACTATCCGGGTGAAATTCCCACACTACCAGCTGGACATTCTAGTTCCATCGATATCGCGTTACCCATGCCCATGAGACTGAGCCTTGTACACCATATGCGCCTCTCAATGCAGTTGTATAGATGGCCGTCATCGCAGCAGGCGAGCAATAGATGGCTCCCCGCTCTTCCACTACCTCCTCGGTGGGAAAACCCCGCATAAGTAGAGAGGTTTTACCGTGCACTTAGTACAACCCACTAGAAGGACGACGAACAACTAATGCGCGTACGAAGCTTCGACGAATATTGGGTGCGGGGAAAACAGGAAATAAATAAGGTATGTGAAAGACTGCTTGGCCTCCGGTGCTTCGAATTGAGCGATCAACAATTTTTAAAACGACTTCAGGCAGGCAAAGCGACCAATTCGGTTGAGCTTGCGGCTGTTTATATAAGGGAAAGAATCGCGGCAACGAAAACTCCGTTGTTTGCATCGTGGGGAGTACATCAGGGAATTCGTGATGTCATGAGTAGTCGATTCTCTGGTGTTGCGAGAGAGATAATCGAACGGGCAGATCGTTGTTGTGCATATCAGTTTGACCTCTTGGGGCATAAGGACCTCTGGTTCGGCTCTCCCGTAGATTGGCATTTGGAACCGTTATCTCGAGTTCGCGCCCCCCTGCACCATTGGACACGGGTGCCGTATCTTGACCATCACGTGGTCGGCGACAAGAAAATCATTTGGGAACTAAACCGCCATCAATTTATCGTTACACTCGGTCAGGCGTACCGGTTGACTAGCGATGAACGTTACGCGGAAACCTTCGTCAAGCTCATATCATCGTGGATGGATGCGAATCTGCCAAAACGAGGGATCAATTGGGTGAGCAGTCTAGAACTCGCGTTTCGCATTATCTCGTGGTTATGGGCATTGCATCTATTCGTTGAATCAACGGCATTAACTACCCCGTTCGTTGTGCGCATGCTCAAGTATTTAGTCGCACAAGGTCATCACGTGGAAACGTATCTCTCGTACTATTTTAGTCCGAACACCCATCTCACAGGTGAAGCGCTCGGGCTATTTTATCTCGGCAGCACACTCCCTGAGCTATGTGATGCCAAACGGTGGAGAGCGGTGGGTCTTAAGATCCTTCTGCAGCAGATCCAGGTGCAAGTAAAAGAGGACGGGGTACACTTCGAGCAAGCCTCCTACTATCATCGTTACACAACGGATTTTTACCTTCATTTCTATATCATGGCCCGTGCTCAGGGTGTTTCACTTCCCGATCTGGTCGAACAGAAGCTGAAACTTCTTCTTGATCACCTAATGTGGATCGGTAGGCCGGATGGATCTTCTCCGTATATAGGTGATGATGACGGGGGCGTACTTCTTTCGTTGGGCGTCCGGCCCCGGAATGATTTTCGCGATACCTTGGCTCTTGGTGCAACCTTATTCAAGAATCCGAGGTGGAAATACCTCGCAGGCCGAGACCAGCCAGAGCTCCTATGGCTTCTGGGGTCTGAAGGTGTGGCGACTTATGATGATCTCGAATCCATGTCTCCTGCCGAATTGGCTAAGCAATTCAGTGATGGAGGATATTTCGTCATGCGCAGCGGTTGGTCGGACAGATCCAGTCATTTGCTGATCGATTGTGGTCCGCATGGAACGATGAATTGCGGACACGCACATGCAGATGCATTGTCGTTTGAATATTCCGCCTCCGGTGTAACATGGGTCGTCGATCCTGGAACCTATACCTATACCGGTGACGTACAATTGCGAGACTACTTTAGGTCCACTCGTGCTCATAACACACTCACTGTTGACGATCTTTCGCAGTCAACCTCGGGAGGGCCATTTTCATGGAGTACTATCGGAACGTCACAGGCCAAGGCGTTCATAGAGACCTCCCGATGGCTTTGCTTTAGGGGACAACATGAAGGTTATCGTCGACTGACTGATCCTGTCACACATACTCGCACGAGCGCATTAGGCAAATCAGAACCAGACAAGCATCCATTGAGTTCCTGTCTAATCCTCCATGATCGATTAGATGCGCGTAAGGCACATCGATATGCATCCTATTTGCATTTCTCTCCCGCATGTCATGTGACTTCGCGGGTCGACGGTGCCTATGCGTCAACGGACGCAGGACAGGAATTACTGATCGTAACGGCTGTGAGTGATGATCGCGGCATTGCACTGACCACGCAGACACGGAAAGAAAATAGTTGGGTATCTCCGTGCTATGGTTTCCGCGTCGAGGCTCCTGTTCTAGTCACGACCTGGAAGGCAATAGGGACCTGCACCTGTGTAACTATGCTCATGCCGCATGTGATCGTAGAAACGCAGACAATATTGAGAGTCGTGGAAGAAATCGAAGAGACAACGGATCTCCTACACATACCGAAGGTTATCGTCCGTATGCTTGAGGGGGCCTTGCAACACCATCTCCGGAAGCGCAGGTCCACAGGTAGTTGGACGACTGTCAAGTAATTCAAGAGGAACAGGAATGGTCACTCAACTGACGGAGAATGAGCGGTATCACCTTGGCGAACTCCGCATCGCAAAGGATACATCCGATCCCCGGAGGATCATGCCAATGTTGCCGGATCAATGGAGCCGTATCTTGGACATTGGCTGCGGAGCGGGACAGACGCTTCTGGGATTGGGGCTGCCCCTCCCGGGGAAAATGGCCTGTGGAGGAGATATCGATTTATCAGCGCTGCGGCTGGGTCATCAGCTGTCACCGCAGACCGCTTTTATGTGTGCACGAGGTGAGCAGTTGCCCTTTGTGAGTGCGTCGTTCGAGCTTGTGATCTCTCGAGTCGCCATGCCGTACATGCATGTGCCGTCAGTGTTGAAGGAAATTGAACGGATTTTGGTGCCGGGAGGAACTGTTTGGTTAGCCTTACATCCGATCACGCTCGCGTGGAAGTGGTTGTGGACCGATATCTGCTCCCTCAATCTAAAAAGGCTTGTTTATCGAACGTATGTTTTGGCAAATGGAATGGGTTTCCACCTCACTGGTCGACTGTGTCGATATCCGTTGCATCCTGCTCGATGTGAGTCCTTTCAAACAGTTCGTGGCATGACAAAGGCGTTGAATAGAGTTGGCCTTCAGCTGAGTCATCATTGTCAATCTGATACGGAGTTCGTCCTGACTGCGAGAAAAACCGGCTAACATCAGAGGATTTATCGGAACCCATAAGTAAGCTTCGACGCTATTAGCTCTCAACTAGGACGAGTAGCCAGGGATTAGGAACGCGAGAACGCATGTGCGGCATATGTGGAATAACGGTTCCCCTTCACGCGCGTAGGGAGATCAGTGGAGAGGTGGTAGAACGAATGGGGGACTCACTATTTCATCGGGGTCCTGACGATGCTGGCCTCTATGTAGGACGGCAGGTCGGAATAGCACATCGCCGTTTATCGATTGTTGACCTTAATGGCGGTCATCAGCCGATGTCGAACAAGGACGAAACGGTGTGGATAGTGTTTAATGGCGAAATTTACAACCACCGAGAGCTTAGACCAGCTCTTGAACAACAGGGACATCGCTACCGAACATCTAGTGACACGGAAACGATCCTGCATTTGTACGAAGAAGAAGGAGTACTCGCAGTAACAAAACTTCGGGGAATGTTTGCCTATGCAATTTGGGATTCAGTGAAGGGAAAGCTCCTGCTGGCCCGCGATCGACTTGGCATCAAGCCGCTGTATTACGTCTTGAAGGACGATGGAACTCTATACTTTGCGTCGGAGATCAAGGCGCTACTGGCAGGACAAGCCATCAGACCGGAACTCAACTTTTCCGTATTGGGCGAATTTACAGCTAATCGGTATACCTCCGGGGAGGAAACGCTTTTCAGAGATGTTCGCCGATTGCCGCCCGGGCATACTTTAGAATGGGTAAATGGAAAAACCACCATCACTCCCTATTGGGACCTCGATTATGATAAGCCATCGCCGGTTCCATCGGAACGCCAGAGCATTTCAGATTTCCTTGATTTGTTCCGAGAGTGCGTTCGAACCCACCTCATGGCGGATGTACCGCTTGGCATGTTCTTGTCCGGCGGGATCGACTCAAGCGCAATTGCTGCGGTGATGACAGAGTTTGTCAAAGAACCGATCAAGACGTACTCGGTAGCATTTGCCGAGCGCGATGCCAATGAGTTGCCGTACGCGCGCATGGTCGCCGCAGCGTTCAAGACGGACCATCACGAGGTTTTAGTTACCCCACAACAATTCTTCGAGGCTTTGCCTACACTGGTGTATCAGGAGGATGAGCCTATTGCTCATCCATCCTCTATCCCTCTTTACTTTGTATCGAAGCTGGCGTCGCGGCATGTCAAAGTTGTGCTGACCGGGGAGGGGAGCGACGAACTGCTCGCCGGTTACAATAAATACCGTGTCGCGATCTACAATATGATGTTAGGGCGGTACTATGAACGATTCGTTCCTGGTCGAGTACGTCGAACGGTTGAGCGGACCATTGGAAATCTAAGTCACGACGCTGGCATCTGGCGGTCGCTGTCCCGAACATTTCTCTCCTTGCCCTGCAATTTGCGGCAGTGTTATTTCGACAACTTCGCCGTTTTCCCCCATGCAATGCAGAACGCCTTGTTCAGCAGCCAGACCCGAGACATGATGATGGATCATGATCCCTACCGATCTGAGCTCAAATTGATGAGTGGGCTGGACGGAACTAACTTATTGGATCAGTTATTGGCCATTGATATGAAGACATATCTCCATGAGCTTTTGATGAAGCAGGACCAAATGAGTATGGCTGCATCCATCGAGAGTCGCGTTCCGTTTCTTGATCATAAGCTTGTCGAATTCTCCACGCGGTTACCGATCAATATGAAGCTTCGCGGTGCAACGACAAAGTATGTTCTTCGTAAAGCCATGACGGGCATAGTGCCGGAGCAGATTCTCAGGAGAACGAAAATGGGGTTTCCGGTGCCAGTCGGAGACTGGTTGCGGGGCGGCTTTCGTTCAGTCGTCGACGAGTATGTGCTGAGCGACCGCGTCCGCGCGCGCGGTCTGTTCAATCATGACTTTGTGCGTACCCTCGTCTCCCGGCATTACGCGGGAGAGAATCACACGGAGCGGATGTGGATGCTGATAAACATGGAAGTCTGGTTTAGAAGGTTTTTTGACGGAGAACAACAGAATTGAAAGAGTTTTCGGGAAGAAGGACTCATGCATATTCTTTGGCTAAAGACGGAGCTACTTCATCCAGTTGATAAAGGTGGAAGGATCCGCACGTATCACATGCTCAAGGAGTTGAAGAGACGTCATCGAATCACTTATCTCACGCTTGACGATGGGGCGGCGCCGGATTCTGCTTATTCCGATGCAAGCCAATACTGCCATGAGCTCATTTGCGTGCCGCACCGCCAAGCGGGAAAATTTACTCGTGCATTCTATCGAGAATTAGCTTTCAACGCTTTCTCGATGCTCCCTTACTTTATTGAAAAGTATCGATCTTGTGAAATGCAGAAATGCGTGAGCGCGTTGCTACGGGAGAAGAGTGTAGACTTGACGGTATGCGACTTCCTGAATCCGAGCGTGAATTGGCCTCCTGATGCGACCTGTCCAGCAGTGCTCTTCCAGCACAACGTGGAGGCGCTTATTTGGAAGCGTCACTATGAAGTGCAGAAGAACATTTTCAAGAAAGCATATTTCTTTGATCAATGGCGAAAGACTCGCAATTACGAAAAAAAAGCTTGTGGGAGATTCGATCAGGTAATCGCCGTGTCGAAGGAAGACAGAGAGATAATTAAGCGAGAGTACGGTATCCATAAGGTATCGGACATCCCAACGGGGGTTGACACTGAGTACTTTGTGTCCAGTCGACAGGTGGCCCCAGAACGTAATCATCTTGTATTTACAGGCTCTATGGATTGGCTTCCCAATGACGACGCGATGCGTTTCTTTGCTGAGGCTATTTTCCCCAAGATTAGACGCGTTGTTCCAAACGCTAGATTGACGGTTGTCGGGCGCAATCCACTCCCTCAGTTGGTTGAAATGAGTAGGTATGATCCGCTCATCACCGTCGTGGGACGGGTCGATGACGTGCGTCCGTATATGGAGCGGGCAAGTGTGTACGTCATACCCTTGCGGATAGGAGGCGGCACACGACTAAAGGTCTATGAAGCCATGGCTATGGGGATGCCCATCGTCTCTACGCATGTAGGCGCAGAAGGATTGCCCGTGCGTGACCGCGAACACCTTCTTCTAGCGGATTCTCCGGAGGACTTTGCTTCATGTGTCATACAATTGATGAGCAATGGTGAGGAAGCACAGGCATTGGGTTTGCGTGCCGCTGCAACTGCTAGAACGGAGTTCGGGTGGAAGCATGTTGTGGAACAATTCTCATTGCTTTGCCAAGAGACAATTGAGGCTCATCGGCATAGCGTAGGCAGCAGGTCTTGAGCAGCTTCTGTCGGTACGTGCGTTGTGTCTTAACGGTTAGTTGAACCAACGGTGGAGGAAAAGTCCTCATGAAAATCAGCATATTTGGATTAGGTTATGTGGGGTGTGTATCAGCCGCATGTTTTGCCGAAAAAGGGCATGAGGTTGTCGGAGTGGATGTCAATCAGCTGAAAGCAGACATTGTCAATCAGGGTCGCTCCCCGATTGTTGAGCCAAGAGTGACGGATATGATTGAGAAAGCGGTTAAGGACCACCGCCTCCGCGCCACTACTGATGCGGCAGAAGCTGTGCATGCGAGCGACATTTCCCTGATCTGTGTGGGAACTCCAGGGCATCACAATGGAAGCTTGGATTTGTCTCATATCAAAGGCGTGTGCAAGCAAATCGGCTCCGCGCTCGAAGGCAAATCACGGTATCACGTTGTAGCGGTACGAAGTACGCTGTTACCTGGCACGATCGCGGAAACAGTGATCCCCACACTTGAGGTTTTCTCAGGGAAAACAAACGGACGTGATTTTGGCGTTGCCGTCAATCCGGAGTTTTTGCGTGAGGGAACCTCCGTTCATGATTTTAATAATCCTCCTTTCACCCTGATCGGGGCCGACGAGAATAATGCGGCAGAATTGCTGAAAAAGTTGTACGAGCATTTGCCGGCCCCCGTGATTACTGTTCGGGTCAAGGAAGCGGAAATGGTCAAGTATGCCTGTAATTGTTTTCACGGTTTAAAGGTGGCGTTTGCAAACGAAATTGGAATGATCTGCAAGGGGCTCGGCGTCGATAGTCACAGGGTTATGGAAGTGTTCTGTAAGGACACAAAGCTTAATCTTTCCACATACTACCTGAAACCCGGGTTTGCATTCGGCGGCTCATGTCTTCCCAAGGATCTTCGAGCCATCACGTATAAGGCGAGAACGCTCGATATCGATGTGCCGATGCTGAGTACAATTCTCATGAGTAATAGGAAGCACATCGACCACGCGATCGACATGATTTTGCGGACTGGCAAGAAGGAGGTGGGAGTGTTGGGACTCAGCTTCAAGCCAGGGACGGATGATCTTCGCGAGAGTCCGATGGTTACGCTGATTGAGGCTTTGATTGGAAAGGGGCTCAACCTTAATATTTATGACAAGGAGGTTGAATTGGCCCGTATCTTTGGTGCGAATAAGGAGTATATCGAACGCGAGATTCCTCATATCTCATCTCTCATGCACAGTGACTTGGCGCAGATCGTGGAACGTTCGCAAGTCATCGTTATCACTAAGAGGTCAGATGAATTTCAAAAGTTAAAAAGGCAGACCCTGAACAACAAACTCGTGTTCGACCTAGTGCGCGTGTTCGATGGTCAGGAGTTGCCGGAGAACTATCAGGGACTGTGCTGGTAGCTTGATGAACCAGCCACTCGTCAGTGTTGTGATCCCCACCTACAATCGAGGCTATTGTCTCCAGAGGTGTCTCGACAGTGTTTTGATCCAATCGTACCAAAATGTCGAAATTCTCCTTATTGACGATGGTTCTGAGGATGGCACGGGTGAATTGGTCAAGCGTCTCTATGATGGCGATATTCGAATTCGGTATGTCTATAAGAATAACAAAGGCGTTGCCGCAGCTCGAAATCATGGACTTCGATTGGCTGGTGGTGAGTTCGTAGCGTTGCTGGATTCCGACGATATATGGAAGCCATGGAAGCTGGAGCTTCAACTGGCTGTGATGGCTCACCTCCCTGAAGTCGGCATGGTGTGGACGGACATGGAAGCTATCGACGCAACGGGCAATGTCTGTGATCCGAAATATCTTCGAACGATGTACCACGCCTATGGCTGGTTTCCCGATTCGGCCTCACTGTTTTCTGGTTCTTGTGCGCTCTCGTCAATTGTCCCGAAACTAAGTATGCTGGTCGGCGATGTGTCGGTTAACTTTGGCAATATATTCTCTCCCATGATTATGGGTAGTCTAGTCCATACGTCAACTGTGCTTATTCGGAAGGATCGACTAGCAAGGGTAAGAGGATTTCAAGAGCGTTTCCGCTACGCAGGGGAAGATTATGATTTTCACTTGAGAATATGCCGAGAAGGTCCCGTAGCGTTTGTTGATGCGTCGTCCATTCAGTACCAAGTCGGTATGGAAGATCAGCTGACCCGTCCACGGTACAAGGCTTTTGTGGCGGTGCACTCACTCAAGACGATTCGCCCAATTTTGAACGAGGAACGATCGCGCATTTCATTGGCCCCGTCGCTGATCAATGACATGTTGGCGAACAGCTATGCGTGGCTTGGCGAGACGTTGTGTGATCGGGGGAAACGCCGCTACGCAAGACGATATTTCTATGCGAGTCTCCGCTATAAGCCATTTCGCGTACGGCTTTACTATCTAGTTGTGCTCTCGATGATTACACCGCCGATTGTGCGCCGTGTGAAACAGATGGTGCGTCGCCTGAAGGGATGGCAATGACGGATAGTTGCGTAATCGCTTCACGGGCTGGTGGCGCATAAGCGGCTAACTTCCCTTCATAGCTCCCTGCCCATAAGAAGCCTGAGTAGATTTCTCCACCCCTTCCATCTGCGGCACTCTTAGAATTCCCAACAAAAGAGGTGTGATTCATGAAACCGCACCAACCCCATGAGAACGGCATGGAATCAAGTAACGGAGCGCCCAATGTGCAGGTGTTCTCCACCTGCCCGCAATCGAGCATGTGTGAGAAGAGCGAATACCTGAAGCGCGTTGCTGAGGTAGCTCGCTGGAGCGAACAATATGGATGCAAGGGCATTCTGGTATACACAGATAATTCGATAGTCGACCCCTGGCTTGTCGCCCAGCAGGTGATTCAACAGACCAGTTCGCTGTGCCCTCTCGTCGCAGTACAACCTATATATATGCACCCTTACACCGTGGCGAAGATGGTCGCTTCACTCGGCTACCTTTACGGTCGGCGGATCTTTCTGAATATGGTAGCAGGTGGGTTCAAAAACGATTTGAACGCGCTCAATGATACGACACCGCACGACAAACGATATGAGCGCATGATCGAATATGTCACGATCATCAAGCAACTCTTAGCAAGTGGTAATACTATCAGCTTTGAAGGTGCCTTTTATAAGGTCGACAAACTTCGGATGACTCCCCCATTGCCGGCCGACTTGTTCCCGGGAATTTTTGTCTCAGGATCGTCAGGGGCGGGGTTGGCAGCCGCGGAAGCCATGGGCGCAACGGCGATCAAGTACCCAAAACCGCCAGGCGAGTATGAAAACCTGCCTATTCAACATGGGTCAAACGAGCCGGGTATACGGGTGGGTATTATTGCGCGAGACGATGAAGAGTCAGCGTGGATGGTTGCTCATGAACGGTTCCCGGTAGATCGCAAAGGCCAGATCATGCGTAAACTGGCCGAAAAGGTTTCAGATTCTGTCTGGCACAAACAATTAGCGGGGTTAGGGGCGACGCAAGAGAATAATCCATATTGGTTGGTTACGTTTGAGAGCTACCAGACCAATTGCCCATACCTTGTCGGTAGTTACAAGAAAGTAGCTGAAGAGATAGCTCGTTATGTTCGGCTTGGTTTCCGAACGTATATTCTGGACATTCCGCCGAACGAGGAAGAGTTGCATCATGCGGGAATCGTCTTTAAGCAAGCCACTGTATGATTACTATGGCTCTTCATCCATAGTCCTGTCGCTCCGATAGCGGCAGTTGGGAGCAGATTCGACGCCGCCTCCCCAACGTGCTCGCCTCTCTGGTCATATCGTGAAAGTATCATTGCTGCAACAGTGGGTTACACAGCAGAGTGAGGCGTTTCCAGAGCGTGTTGCGATCGTTTTTCGACATGAACGGGTGACATACGGCCAACTTGAGCAAGCATCCAACTCATTGGCGAGATTGCTCAAAGATGCCGGCTGTCGAAAAGGAGATCGCATCTGTTTTCTTATTCCAAAATCACCCGCAGCTCTTGTAAGCATGCTTGGCATCCTCAAAGCCGATTGTATGCACGTCCCATTGGATCCCTCAAGTCCTGCACCACGCCTTGCCAGGATTGTGCAAGCCTGCCGGCCTCGCGCGATCCTTGCGGGTGGACGAGTGAAGGCATTGTTGAATGAGGTACTGGCCACGGCTCAGGGGATTGCGAAACCTTTCGTCGGATGGATGGAATCTGATGCAATGGCGGGACAAGAGGTTGTGGCCAACTTTTCGTGGTGTGATCTTCAGAGCTATGCAAGTCATCCGCTCGATTATCGCAACACCATAGAAGATCCTGCGCATATCCTCTTTACATCGGGTTCCACCGGGAATCCGAAAGGGGTCGTGATTACACACTCCAATGTCATCCACTTCATCCGCTGGGCCGTGAAATATTTTCAGGCAAGCCCGACAGACAAGATTTCTAGCCACCCACCACTCCATTTTGATCTCTCTACTTTCGACGTATTTGGAACATTCTCTGTTGGTGCAGAGCTGCATCTGGTTCCCATGGAATTCAATTTGCTGCCGCATAAACTATCGGAGTTCATCCGCTCCTCGGAGTTAACACAGTGGTTTTCAGTCCCCTCCCTATTGACCTATATGGCCAAACTAGATGTGGTCAAGGCGAACGATTTTCCAACCCTCAAGCGCCTGTTATGGTGTGGAGAAGTGTTTCCAACTCCGGCACTGATGTATTGGATGAAACGTCTTCCAACCGTTCAGTTTACGAATCTTTACGGTCCGACGGAAGCCACGATCGCTAGTAGCTATTACACTGTGTCTCAATATCCGGAGGACGAGCGCGCTGCGGTCCCCATTGGAACCGCGTGCGATGGGGAAGAGCTGTTGGTATTGGGAGATGGCTTGAAGCCTCTCCCCTTAGGGGAGATTGGTGATTTATATATCGGAGGGGTTGGGTTGAGTCCTGGGTATTGGGAAAATCAGGAGCAGACGGATGCGGTATTTCTGCGTGATCCCAGAAGCAGCGATCCATCAGCTCGCATCTACAAGACAGGAGACTTGGGTAAGGTCGGGAAAGACGGCCTCGTCTACTTTATTGGAAGGGTTGATTCCCAGATCAAGAGTCGTGGTTACCGGATCGAGCTCGGTGAGATTGAAACCGCCTTGAACGCTCTCCATTTAACAGAGGCTTGTGCGGTAGTGGCGGTCAAGACCGATGGGTTTGAAGGCCACGTCATCTGTTGCGCATACGTGCTTCCGAAGGGTTCGGATCTTACGCCGGCAAGCTTGCGTTCGGAACTTGGAAAGACGGTCCCTCCCTATATGCTCCCTGCACGTTGGGTGGTCCTCGATCAGATGCCGTTGAATGTGAACGGGAAGTACGATCGGAAGAAGCTGAAAGATCTCTTTACAGAAACGACTTCGATGCCTGGCACCTCATTAGACTAAAGTAGGTAAAGATGAAAATTTTGGGCATCAGTGGATTAGAAGGTCAGATGCCATTCAAGCAGAAACGCTGGCCATCGTTGGACGAACGTGAATACCGTATTTCACAGGGCCATGACTCTGCGGCTGCACTGGTCATCGATGGGCACATCGTCGCGGCGGTTGAGGAGGAACGATTCAATAGGAAAAAGCATTGCGGTGATTTCCCGGTCAACGCCATCCACTATTGCTTGAAGGAAGCCGGGCTCAGCATCAACGACATAGATGAGATTGCTCACAGTTTCGATTACACGCCGTATCAGAAAGTATATGCAATGGATCGAACCGGGGCCGAGTTCTACCGGGAAGTACTTTCCCGTGAGGCCCTGCTCGAATCCATGAAGCGAAACCTCCCTGTCTTTCCAGTGGAGCGTGTACACCATGTCGGACATCACCTCGCCCATGCGGCGAGTGTCTATTTCACCTCAGGATGGAACGAGTGCCTCGTCGTCATTGTCGATGGTATGGGAGAAGCCCACAGTGTGACGGTATTCCACGCCCATGATGGACAGCTCACTAGACTTCATCAGATTCCGGCTATGGATTCGATCGGCATACTGTATTCACTCGTCACACTCCATCTCGGGTTTGACTTTAATGCAGACGAATACAAGATCATGGGATTGGCCCCCTATGGCGATCCCGAACGATACCGGGCATTTTTCGATAAGCATGTTGAGTTAGCGGAGGGGGGATCGATCCGGATTCCAATTCTTCGCCTAAACCGAACTCGGGAGGAGCGCGAACACTACGTCGTAACCCGTCATTACTTGAACGAGCATCTGATCAAGGAGCGGCGGCCGGATGAGGAAATTACATCGGAACATGAAAATATTGCGGCAGGTCTGCAGGCCTGTCTTGACCGGACTCTGCAGCACATCTGCGGATATTTCGGAAAAAAGATAGGGCTTCGCCGGCTTGCCCTGGCAGGAGGCGTGGCTCTCAACTGCACATCAAACGGCAAGTTGCTGAGGTCGGGACTGTTCGAGGGGATCTATATCCAGCCAGCGGCCGGAGACGATGGAACTGCTCTTGGAGCGGCACTGTATCGATCGGCATTCGCCAAAGAGGTCGTGAATAAGCGCTTGTCTGTCCCCTTCTTTGGTCCGTCCTATACTGAAGAAAAAATTGCTATGGCTGTGGCGGAATTTGAAGATCGCGTCGAGGTGCAAAGATTCGGAAAACTTGATGAAGTCTGTGAGACAGCCGCTAAGCTCATTGCCGCTGGGAAGGTCGTTGCCTGGTTTCGTGGGAGAATGGAATTTGGTCCTCGCGCCTTAGGGCATAGGAGCATCCTCGCCGATCCTGGACATCCCGGCATGCGAGATCGGATCAATGGTATGGTCAAAATGCGCGAGGCGTTTCGACCTTTTGCCCCGGCCGTCTCATTGGAACAAGCGTCTCAATGGTTCGATGTTCCTCCTATGGCTGAACTTCCGTATATGATCATGATTGTGAATGTGCGTAAACAATACTGGGCTGAGTTACCGGCAATTACGCATGTCGACGGCTCTGCTCGCGTCCAGACGGTATCCGCAAGTGATAATTCGGACTTTCACAGATTGTTGAAAGCGGTCGGAGAGACGACCGGTCGCGAGATGGTGCTGAACACGAGCTTCAACGTGAAGGGTCAACCGATTGTCAACACCCCACAGGAAGCTCTGGACACCTTTCTCAGAACCGGAATTGAATTTCTCTTCCTTGAAAATATGCTGATTAAAAGACGGGAATCCTGAAAGGCTTGTATCGGAGGTAATTGCGGCATTGACCGGAACGCCATCGACAACGGCGTCTGGAACATGAGACGGGAGGTGTGAGCGTGACGGAAATCGAAAAGGTTCAGAGTGAAATCACCATGCTCATGGAGAGAAAGGTACATGTGAAAGTTCCTTCACCCACTACAAACTTGATGGAGACCGGTCTGTTGGATTCGATGGGGCTGGTGGATTTGATTGCGGGGATCGAGGAGCAATTCGGCATTCAAGTTCCTATGGAAGAAATTTCGATCGATCAATTTCAATCTGTAGCAAGGATGGCCGATTTTGTTTGTCAACAGAAGAACATTAAGTTAGCAATCCATAACTAGACGTGGTCGCTGAGATGTAGAATCGAACTCTCAAGAGGATAGCTATTATATAAAGGTATACCCGTTCCCTCCGAATCTGACATCCTCAAACGGCAATAATCTGTCTCCAAAATCATTGAGAGAGTGAGGACATGTCCTTCTACATACTCCATGCTCATGGCTGTGTGACGAGAGATATAATCCCCCCCGGTAATCTAAAGGCCAGTGCCATCGAACGGAAGACGGATCCTTGCTCATCCTTCAAGTCAATTTATGGCCGACCAAAGAAGTCAATCTACATTGGCGAGTGTGTGACCTCACCGTTTCCTCACCATACGTTTGAAACTACATTGCCTCCTCTTGCCCATCGACAATAATTCCACGCAGTGGCAAACCTAAATAGTCGCGTTTCCTTTTGATCATGCTTACAACTGCGTCACACATGGAACAGAATCTGAGAGCTTTGCAGGAAGGGGCGGTGGGTCCATCCGTCGCCAACGTGTGCACTTCCGTTGTCACTACGGAAGCTGCTTTTCTCAGCCTTCGGGACGAATGGGATGAGCTGCTGGACCAGAGCGAACAAAGCGTTTTCTTTCTCCGGTGGCATTGGAACTACACATGGTGGCGCTATTTGGCTCCCCACGATAGTCACCTTTTCCTGATTACATGTCGTGAGACAGATGGCAGGCTTATCGGGCTAGCCCCATTGTATTGGCACAGGCATCGAGTGAGCGGCATTACCTATTTGAACGAAATCCTTTTCCTAGGCACTGGCGCGGTAATCAAGACGAGTGAATATCTGGATATCATCGCGTTACGAAGATATGAGAACCAAGTTGCTCAAGCTGTTGCGCGTTTTCTGCGACAGCAACCCGGATGGGACCGATTGTGGCTGTGGGGAAGTCGCTCTGAATCGTCGATGCTTTGGCACTTTCGAGACAAGTTGGGCGCCGGTACAAGACTTACTTCATGTGATCGTTCTCATTACCGCACCCTACATGGTGATTGGCAGTCGACTCAGGCTAGTCTTGGAAAGTCAATACGTACGAACATTTCCTATTACACTCGCCGACTGTTCAAAACTCATGAATGTATCTTCCGCAGCGTAGACTCACTTGAGGAGTTTGGGCCCGCAATGGAAGCTTTTATTACCTTACATCAGGCACGATGGCAGTCCAGAGGCAAACCTGGTTCCTTTATGCAATCTCGCTTCAAGGATTTCCTCACTAATGTCATGCAGGAGAGCATCCGTGAAAATTGCCTAAGGTTTTGGGTGCTGGAGATTGACAAGAAGATTTCTGCGGTGCTCGTGGGGTTTCTACACGAGGGCATCCTGCACTACTTTCAGGGTGGATTCGATCCAACTTATGCCAAAGACAGCATCGGCACGGTTATGCTCGGACTCTGCATGAGAAGCTGTATTGAGGAAAAGGAGGTTAGAGAATTTGATTTTATGGGTGGTGAGTCAAGCTATAAGAAGCATTGGACAAGAGCAACAAGAGAAATTATCGAGTTGGAAGCGTTCCAACCCGGGTTCCGTTCGTGTTTCTACAATACGGTCAAACGCCTGAAGGATGTCGCCGCTCCGGCATATCGTGAACTTGTACCATCACGTATTAGGATGGCGGTACGAAGCACTTTGGGGGCTGAGTAGCCTACAGATACATCCCAGACACCGGCGGTGGTCGACGGAATGTGCTCGCACCAGTAGTGGAGAGTGTAGCCCCATTCAAGACCTCGACATGTCATCCCTGACGAAAACGGTGCTGAACAAGATGTCGGTTGTCGTGTTGAGCGATGTCGCCTCATTGAAACAACACGTCCCGGCCTGGGAAGATCTTGTAGCGACAGCAATTGAACCCAATGTGTTCTATGAACCTTGGATGTTGTTGCCTGCTCTGGAGCTCTATGGAGCCGGCGCAGACATTTGCGTCGCGCTTATCTATGGACCTCATCCAACGCATCGACTTGGCGATCCCGTTCTATGTGGGCTTATTCCCCTGGAGCGAAAGCGTGTGTTCAAAGGGCTTTCGGTGTCATCCCTAAGTCTTTGGCAACACAAGTACTGCTTTCTATGCACTCCACTCATCAGACTGAACTACGGGGAAATCTGCTTGTCCACGTTTTTCGACTGGCTGGCCCACAACTCTTTAAAGGTTGACTTCGTCGAGTTTGGCTGTGTGCGAGGGGATGGACCATTTTACCAGTTTTTATCGACTATCTATATCGCCACCCGACACACAGCAATGATTCGGACGGCTATTTGCGGGCGCTCTTTATCCAAAATTGCAACTCTGAAACCTATCTCCAGAACTCTTTATCGGGCAAGCATAGAAAGGAACTCCGGCGACAAGAGAAGCGTCTTGCCGAACTTGGTGCATTGGAATATGTCTCACTTCATCCAGACGAGCCGGCAACGCCATGGATCGACAAGTTTCTAAAACTTGAAGGCCTTGGATGGAAGGGAGAGGAAGGAAGTGCGTTTGCCTCAAATGATCTCGACGAAGCTTACTTCAGGACCATTACTCAAGAGGCTCATCGGAAAAAACAATTGATGATATTAGCCTTGAATCTCAACGGGAAGCCGATCGCGATGAAATGTAACTTCATCGCAGGAAAAGGCTCTTATGCATTTAAGATTGCATTCGACGAAGCCTTCAAGGCCTATTCCCCTGGAGTCCATCTGGAGATGGAGAATGTACGGCTGTTGCATCGCTTGCCGGATATTCAATGGATGGATTCGTGTGCCACTCCTAATCATTTCATGATCAACAGGTTGTGGACTGCTCGTCGAACGATCAAGAACATCAGGATCGGCTGCAGTGGTGCTATGGGGAATCTCTTCCTGGCGTCGATTCCCCTGTTTCGTTGGCTCAAAAGAGGCATCATTGAGGGTTCTACGCAGTCTCACAAGAACAAGGCCGGAGAAAGAGAAGAGGTGAACTCATGAATGCAACCCAACTCAATTCCGACCCTCTCTCGGACTTGGCAACGACAACAGCTCAACTTGTTGAGGCAGATCCCCAACTCTTCAGCGAGAAATTTCACGCTCGCCCGTTTCTGATTCGGCACCATCTCGCCAGCCACCCGCTGTTTACTCTACCCAGCCTGATCGCGCTTTCCAAGCGTTTGCCTGAAGACCATGTTGAATATAATTCCGGCAATCTTTCCGTGAACCAAGAGTATTCAATGACTCCTCGCAGCGGCTTGTCCATTGAGGAGACGATCCGTCGAATCGAGGAATGCTCTTCCTGGATGGTGTTGAAGTTCGTGCAGGAGGATCCTCTTTATGGAGAACTCCTGAACCGATGCCTCGACGAAATTAGACCTTACTCAGAGAGTATTGAACCAGGGATGCGTCAACGAGAGGGGTATATTTTCATTTCGTCTCCGTTGTCAGTAACACCCTATCACATTGACAACGAGCACAACTTTCTATTGCAAATCAGTGGCCTGAAGACGGTCTATCAATGGGATCCGTGGGATCGCGCTGTGCTACCCGAGTTGGAGTTGGAAAGATTTTACATGGGCGGACATCGGAACATACCGTACAAAGATGAGTACGCGAAGCGAGGCTATCGGTTCGACCTGATCCCGGGATTGGGGCTGCATTTTCCAGTGAATTGTCCGCATTGGATTCAGAATGGGCCTGAGGTCTCCGTGTCATTCAGCATTACGTTTCGTACGCCTGCTTCTGATCGTCGTGCGCTTGCATATCAGGCCAATGCGATGTTGCGAAGGTTGGGCATAGGTCCAACGCCAGTCGGACGGAGTCAGTGGCGCGATTATCTTAAGGTGCAGACGCTTCGGGCCTGGCGAAAAGGGTTCTCTCTTGTTGGGCTAGATTCAAGGGCGAAAACGTCGCGATAGTGAAATCTGAACGCTCTTACGCGGTCATGTCTATGGCAATGCCACTGGTATCAGTCGTACTTCCTACCTACAACCGAGCCGATACAATTCAGCGGGCCATCCGCAGCGTCCAATCGCAGACCTTTTCGGATTGGGAACTCATCATAATCGACGATGGGTCCAAGGACAACACGACAGACATTGTTGCCGGGCTCGATCCTCGGTTCCATGTTGTCAGGCAGACAAATCAGGGTGTGACTGCGGCCAGAAATGCGGGGTTGCGTCGGGCAATAGGGAGATATCTCGCATTTCTGGATTCCGATGATGAATGGTTGCCACATCATCTTGAACTTGAGACGGCATTCTTGGAAGCACACACCGATGAGCAGTTCGTGACCGCTGAGATTTGGGAACATTTTGGGGGGCAGCGCTATGTGAAGCACTACCAGGTGGAAGCGGCCGATTGGTATCCGACATTGGCAAAGAAAATTGGCTCGCGGATGCTCGATCTTCCATGTGGGGAGACTGACAACTATCTTCGGTTCTACAGCTCTAAAAAACCGATTGGGGGGTGGGGCAGATCTATCGTTGAGAAGGCGGGGTTCAAAGATGTCTGCCATTACAGTGGAAATGTGTACGCACACTGGCGCTGGGGGTGGATGACCTGCTTACAGCCGACCCTGGTGAGACGAGGGGTTCTGGATCGAGTCGGCTTGTTCAATCCCAAGCATGGAATCCCATCAGATTTCATGTTTTTAGCCGAGTGTAATAAGCATTTCAGATCAAATATGCTCTCTATTCCGTCCTGCATCAAGCACGAGCTTGCGGGGAAGGGTGTCAAGCTGGGAGAGCGACACATCGGAAAAGGGAAGTCGGCATTTTATGTAGAGCAATCGATATATAATTATTTGAACGATGAATTTGCTCCCTCTCAAGTAGCAGAGAGAGAACTCGGTCGACTTCTTCAGCAGAAGGCACTCTATCTCGCTCATCTTGCCATGAGACATGGTCTGAGGTCAGACGGCCTTATATACTTACGGCAGGCTGCTGGTCTAAGCCCCGTTCCTTTGAAGGTTATGGGGCTGAAATTGCTGGCTACATTGGTCCCGCATGCGAAGATCTGTGGCCTGGTCTATGATGGCTGGTTGAGAGTTCAGTACGCATTCAACGCCTGGGTCAGCGGAAATGTGTCTTTGATAAGTCTGCTTCGAAAAGCCCTGCTACGCTTAAGCGGTAGGATGGGAGACTGACACTCCACCTATTACGGCAGCTTGCTGGTGTCGCCGAAACTAGAACAACGAGCTGATGCATTACGAGATTCAATATTTACATAAGAGTTGTGTTTAGGAAGGCTATCCCAGGGAGGCCAACCTGGAAATTCCGCACGAGTTCGTCATTATTTGCAAAGGAATAGACTAGCTGCGAATGTTGGGTGCGCTTTGCCGCTTCTAATCCTGATCCCACTAATTCTATGACTGGAATTGCCGGTGCAAATAGCGACTTGACCCCCCCATTGCGACCATTACCGCTCATGGCCCATCGTATTTTCTCAGTAAGATCGTGTTTTAAGAAGTCGATATCATAGGTATAACCACCCTAGAACCTATCTCAAAATTGTTTGGGGAGCATCGTGATGCAGGCGAGTTGCACGAAGCCGAGGAAATTGGAGGCGTAGTATTCCCAGCGGATCAGGAGCCGTCGTTTCCACTGGAGCCAGGCAAAGAAGCGTTCGACGAGCCAGCGGCGGTCGTATCGTCGTAAGTGGCGGCCGTCTTGCGTCTTTAGGTTCCGGGTGGAGCGATGGGGCGCAATGAGGTTGACGCCATCTTGCTTGAGGTCGTCATCGCGGCCATCGCTGTCATAGGCCCGATCGCCGATGAGATGCTCGGGTTTAGCCTCGAGCATGTAGAAATCGAAACTGAGTTGGACCAAGGTGACTTCGTGATAATTCGCGGCGTGCGTGCTGACCGAAAGTGGCAACCCGTGCCGATCCACAATCGCGAGAATCTTCACGCTCTTCCCGCGTTTCGTGAGGCCCACGGCTTCCCCGCCACCCTTCGCGGTGGCGAAGGTGGCGTCGATGAAGCTCTCGCGCTCATCAATCGTGCCTTCTTCCCGCAGCGTATTGGCCAGTTGGGTCAGGACCTCCCGCAGCACCTCTTGCTGACACCACTGTTGGAACCGACGATGGACGGTTTTGTAATTCAGATAGCACTGGGGGAGCAGATACCACTGCGCGCCGGTATTCAGAATCCAGAGCACCGCTTCCAACACCGCCCGATTGGGGATGGGCTTCCGCCCAGGACGGGAATCCGGGATGTGCTCTTCGGGAAAGTGTTCACGAATCCGCTCCCAGTGATCGTCCCGCAGCCGCAGCATGCCCGGACTTATACGGCTGGGCATTCATGCCGTCAACTATTTTGAGATAGGTTCTAATCACCAAGCCGACTACCTCGTACATCGCCTCAGCAATATCCTGGAGGTTGTCATGAAGTTGCCTCATTTGAAGGTTTGTTGTATCAGGGAATACGTGTGCGGGGTCGTGCTTATCACGCTGGCAGCCTGCACGGGACAGGGCAGCGACACAGCTAGTCAAGCACCAACACCGACACCAAGCAGTTCGTTTCTTAGCGATGCTGCCATTCATGCTCCTCCAACAACCGGCATGTATGCCTACAATACGTTCCAGCCTGGTGCTCATGGTTTCCCCGTCGTTGGAGGCACTTACACAGACCCTGTTTTTGGTGGAATTGTCAAAAGGCTTACCAATATCGGTTCTAATCAAAACAATGAGGACATCTATGCTCACCATTGGGCCAATGCGAACGGCACCTATGTATTCTCTCGTCAGGGCGCGGTCGCTGATAACTTCAAGATCTTAAGCACCATGACCGGCGACGAGATTCATGTGAACCAACCTTACGGGTCTTCTCCGGCCGATCTAGCTTGGGATCCGATCGATCCCGATAAATATTATTATTTCGACGGGGCAGATTTGGTTGAGCGTTCGGTATCCAGGCAGATGAGTACGCCCATCCACCGGTTCGGGGGGACGCTGGAGAGCCTGGGAGGGTCACTGGATTGGATCGACCGGACTGGAGATCTATTCGTCGTCAAGTGGGGCGGCCCTCCCAACGGCACTGCCAAGGTTTGGCGGAAGTCTACGAACTCGCTATACAGTGGAGAGGTGCCCCCCTTAGACCGTGATGGATGGGTGGCAATTACACCTGATGGGAACTATCTTGTGACAGCGGCAGGGGAATCAGCTCCACCCAACATTGAACACTATTCCTATCAAATCAATCATGCGGCAAAAACAATTGGGACAACACCAACTCAGTTTTGGGGACTCTGTGGGGATCATGGTGATCTTATATCCGCCTCGGATGGAGGCAATTATTTCGTGACTTTCGCATGTGCCAACTCAGTAGGAGTCTATCGTGTGGATATTACGAAAGATCAAGCAGGGAGGAGCGAAAGCCAACAGCTTGCAGACAATCTGTTATTGATTGATTTGTTGTCAGGCGCCCAGGACGGCCACTTTAGTGCTGTCTCGAAAGGTCTATTACGAGACTGGGTATTTATCGACACTGAGAGTTTTGACGGGGATGAGTTTGATTTTGTCCCGAATGGGTGGGTGCCCTACAAACAAGAGATTCTAGCTGTCAACGTCCTTACCGGAGAAATACGACGATTTGCCCATCATAGATCGCGAGGCCTCAGTTCAAGTTATTATGCTCAACCACGGATCTCCTCTTCCTGGGATGGCTCGATCATGCTTTGGACCAGTAATTATAACGTAAGCTCTCCCATTGGGTATGCGGACCTCTACAGTTTGAAGTTTGCCGGAAACTAGAATCTATCTCTTGATTCTTTTCCAAGAGGGCTCGTCTTGTGCCGCGCTGCCGTATGCATCAGCAAAGGCCTCGTCTGGTTGAACGTACCTGCATCGATCGCGTCGTCATCACCGCTTGTACTCGCTCAGCACGTCGATTGTTAATTTTGAGATAGATTCAAATGACGCAAGGGGCTTTTCATTTGAAAGAGCGGGATGGAAACGCGGGAGCCGCGAAGCGCCTCATGCAAAGCATGAAACAACAGAGCCCACGGCTGTCAGCCGTGGGCCCTTCATTCCAACGTGAGATCTTTACCCGGAAGGTGGGGCGATCTACCGTTTGCTCACAATCCTCCTCCTGAATGAAAGCATATCAAACCAAAGGAGGCTTCCTTGACTCCACTGTTAACCCAGTAATGATGTGAGGCCACCATGCTCTAAAGAATCTTCAAGATCACTAATTGACTGAGAGGTTTGTGGGTGACGGAGGAGGAGTGGTTGCATTTCCTCCGCTTCCACCTCCAATAAAGTTCATCCCGTAAAGGTCAGCATAGCCCACCGTCGGGTTCCTGTTGTAGTTGCTCGTCCACGTCAGCATCGAACAATCCCAGGAGGTTGAGATACGTGGCTGAGCATAGTACGCCGCTCCAACGCTCGGAGGAATCCTTGAGCGATGGTGCGCCAGCCTCCGTACCTCAAGAGTCATGACATTCATCGCGATGATCTCGCCACGGTAGACTGCCCATGGGCTCGGGAGCGATCCGCCGAACTGATCAACCCCGACGGCTTCCAGATCCGCGACGACCCAATCCTTGTTGGCGCCGATACATCCGCCCGAGATATGACCGTCGTTCGTCGTATTCCATTCCAGTGGAACAAGGCGCACGTTGTCAGCGATTTGTTGCGCCTCTGATCGCCCAGCTTGGTTGAGGGTGATGTCAACACGGTAGAGGCCAGGCTGTGTGTTGCAGTCGTAGGTGACGAAGTAATTTTTACCGTTGCTGGCACTCACGACCGCTCCGTGGTCGCCGCATTGAGTCCAAAAGTTCACGCCCGTTCCAGAAATAGAACGATTCACATGATTGATGGCATAGGAGAGATGTGAGTTTCCCGGTCCGGCAGCTGTGACGAGGTATTTCCCATCTGGAGTTATAGTCGTCCATCCGTCTGGATTAGCCGGTACGACCACTCCACTATAAACTACATTGATCGACCGCTTCCAGAGATGTGCAGTCCCATTGTAAGTAACCACAAAGAGATCGCCCGTTGCATCAATCCAGTTGAGTGAGCCTCCCATACCTTCAAGGGTTGCTGGAAAGGTGTGGATAGAGGTAGCAGTGCGGGCTGAGACTGACCGCTCCATCAGATTAGATCCATTGAGATAGTAATAGAGATTAGGATCCGTCGGGTGCCAGTTCATCTCAAAGCACGGATTGCCGCATGGAGTGTCGCTATCGATCACCGCTCCTGTCGTCGTGTTCAAAATCCTTACTGTGTTGCCAACCCGGCTGAACGTCATGGTACCGTTGGCATTTGACCAATGATGGCCATAGATGTCCTCGTTATTTTGAGCTGGATAGATATTCGTCAGGCGTCGGATCCTTTCGTTGAACACGGGATCGAGGTAGGATCCCCCAATCGCGGGAAAGCCCCCCGCACCAGGTCCAAACGAATTGTAGTCGAAGGTGCCACCAACGGGCGGCGCATGAACACCCGTGTCACTCAAGAACGCATGAGCGGTTGTGAGGCCTGCCGCCAGTAACAATGCTGCAATCATCGATGCTCTAATCTGATTGGACCTGCGTCGCACAACCCACGGCATAGGTAACATCCTTTTCATTGGTTGGTTCTCCTTCGGGGTAAAGCTATCTGCGAATTGACAAGGATCTTACTCAGGACTAGAACTCCCTTACATGTATTGACGATTGCCATCCAGATTATCTTCAAGTTGAGGGCGAGAGATTGTATTGCCAGGTTCTTACTTGCGCCGCTGTGGTCTCGAAAATCTTAATCATATTCCGGCGCATACGCATCTTGTTTCATCTACCTCCAGCCCTGATGCCGAGGATGGCAACGTCGACCAGGGCTTCGGGCAAATTGTACTGAAACCTTGGTATTTGAAACAGGAAACAGCATGTGGCGCCGTTAGGCGTCCTAACACCTTGGACGGTAATTGTCTGTGGTACCCAAAAAGCAAAATAGATGCCTGGCCAAAGATTTATATGAGATTCTTTAATTCCTGAGGATTTCTGGAACTTTTCACGCATGAAAATGGCTCAGCAATTACGCTGAGCTAGTATCAAATGTGTACGTGATATCATACATTGGTTCAATCGCGTTCTTTTGATTGCCATGCTATTTCTACCTTGCGGGAACTGTAATTTGGGCAGGTTCCTTTTTATCGCACCATTCAACCTTTCACCTTTCTAAATTTTCCTCGTCCGCAAATTCCTACACTCACCGCCAAAGGCTTGATTACTGCCAGACTGCAGCACCCAAATAGTAGTATGAGACGAGGATGGCCAAGAAACGGCTGACATATGCGGAAGCATGCAAAGCGGGAGTGCGATCGAACCGATTAGAGTACGCGGACGCTTGATGAAGTAATTGAGCTCCACACGGTGTGTATTAGGCAGTATTGTACGAGGAAAGACGTAGTTGGTGGCCGACGCTGCGGAGGAATTTCATCACCGAACAAAAGGAAAAGCGAGGTATTGTGAGAGCGCCGCTGTACAGTGATCAGTCCATTTAAGTATGGAGTTGACGTTGACCACGTTTGGAGACCGCTCTTAACCAGAGCAGAGAGCTTCGTCGGCGACCTGTTTGCCCTGACGTTGTGTTGCGACAAACTCATGCGGAGTCAGTTGCCCCAGTGAGTTGTGGTCGACGGTGATTGTATCCATCCGCCACGCTTCGAGGATCGCTTGGGCTTCGGCCGGCGAGGCGGAACTGATGCACGTTCAAACACTCATCACGCAACCGCCCGTTAAATGATTCAATGAAGGCATTTTCCATGGGTTTGTAAGGTCGAATGAAGGTGAGCTGGACGTCCCGCCGATAGGCCTGGTCTTCCAGGGCCTGCGGAGTTCCGTTCCATGATCAACGGTGATGGAGAGCGGGCTTGGTCAGTCACCGAGCACCCAATCAAGCACTCGAACGACGATTTCACCGGTCATCAGAAATCCCCCTGAAGGACCGGACTAGAGCAGCTAAGCTGATCAACGACCGTCAAAGCCGATAGGATTGCCGAGGTGGACATACTTCTCCCCAGAAATAGAAGGTTTGCTCCGCAATCCAGTATTGTCGGCAGAGATCGCCGATTGGGGTACCCGACTCGACTTGACGGAGACCATAAACGATCTGTTCTTCCAAGAATTTCGAGCGCTTCATGGGACCGCTCCATTCGCACGGATTGTCGATATCTTCAGTCTACTCCACTCATGAAGTGCCGTCGTTTTCGAGTGATACGACATGCCAGCATCCTTGATCCTGTTCGTTCCGGGGATGGCAGTAATTGGATCTAGTGGGCTCAAGGAAAGACTGCCCAAACCTTTGTCGACAAAGAGAACGGATCAGAAGGGCCAACTCCTAGAAGAGTTGGCCCTTTGTTTTTTAGAAAGAGTAAACGTAGTACTCCGCCAGGATTGGCGGCATGCATTGGATCATTGGATGGTCTTGCTAACCTCGTTGGAGGGTGCACTCTCACCGGCACTGTTATATGCTGTGACGACGAAATAATATATCCGACCCACGGTCAAACTGTTCACGGTCGTTGTTGTGACGGTGCCGACATTAATGGTTCTGGTATAGACGCGGGGAGCTTCGCCAACGTAGACTTTATAGCCACTGATCGTTGTACCGGTAACCGCGTTCCATCTGAGGGTTGCCGATGACGTGGCTGGTGGCGGCGGCGGCTGGGTAGAAGGCGAGATAATGAGCGTCACCGAGACTGTATAGGTGCACCAGGTGCCCATCTTGATTGTGATGGCGGCGTTGCGGGTGCCCGCTGTGAGCCCACTTGTCTTGACAGCGGCCGTGAGCTTCGCACTGGTGGTCACGGACGTTGTGGCCGGTGACACGGTCAGCCAGGTGGCATTGTCTGAAGTGGTAAGGGTGAGTGAGCCAGAAGCGGTTCGAGAGAAGGTTAATATCTGGTTTGGCGGGTTTGTCGCACCCTGCACTGCGTAGAAGGTCAACGATGTAGGCGTGACTTTAGGAGTATGGCACGCTAAGCTTTCAGAAGCGAGCCCAAGGCAGATGAATGTAGTAACCCCAATTTGTAATAACCAGGACATGGCCGAACAGTTATTATGGTGGCGAGATCGAGCTGTTTGCTGAGCGGTTTCCATTGAGTGCCTCATCCGTGTCTTCATTTTTTCTCTGTGATGAAGTATCATGCCGTGAGAGCCAATATGCCGATCCGTAGCGGGTTGCGAACCCAATCTTCTTAAATGCGACGAAGCATGTAGTGGTTCTGCCCAAGAACCACCTCGGTTAGCTTAAGAAGATTGAGTTGAAGGCGTCATCGCGGTGATCTCATTCGAGCAAATGCTTTCAGAATCGTTGAACGCACGAATAGCGAAAAAATATCGCGTGTTGGGTTCAAGCCCGGTGATAGTGATAGATGGAACATCGACGGCTTGGCTTTCGCCGCGGGTACATGCATTGGATCCCTCTGAACTTACTTCTGAGCCCGACTCTTCTAAATCCAATTCTTCTGAGCTTGCTTCTCCTGATGTGCGCTTTCCATAGTGGATGGAGTAGCCTGCTACCCTGATGTCAGAGGGAGGATCCCAGGTCACATGCGCGGTAATTCCAGCGTTTGTCGAAATCATTGCAATCACAGGATCTTCTTCTCCATCTTCTCCAACAGAATGGGCTGTCTCGGCATTACCACCTTGATCTGACTCCAGTCCTACCGTCGTGTCCGTCGGTGCGGAGAGACTGGAAATTACCGGTCCTCCTGCTCCCTCACCTGTGCAGCCGGTCAGCGATATAATTGGCAGAATCAAAAGCGCGCGATAGGCCATTGAGGTGATGGATTTTTGAGAGACATGGCGGACCAAGGACTCAAGCGTCAACATAGCGAGACTCCTCTAGGTAAATTGGTGTGGATTGTGGCAGAATCGAACTTTCACTTAGTGGTGATCTAAATGTGGAACAGAGGGAATCACCACACCATTCATCGTCTACCACGATGATGCTTCAGCAAAAGTGATGCCCGAGAGAACATGTTCAACTCGTTGTATTTTAGATGGTTCGAGTACGTAGTCGAACGGGGACGTGTAGGATGCGAAGGGTTTAACCTTCAGAAGGATCAAGAAAGAACAAGAAAAGGTCCCACTGATACTCAGTATTTCTTCCGACTCATTTCACAAAGATGATGGGGCGGGATCAATAGGAGCGTTTGCTGTGTTGAGCAGCCTCGAAAAAATCAGAACAAGAGGCCACCGCTCAATAAGATGACGACCGACAAGATGATGGTGTGATTGTAACTGTAGAGAGAAGGTTCGCGTTGCTAAACCACGAGGTAGGTATGTACTCTCCCTGGTGAATCAAATCAATAGATGCTCTTACTCACCTCGTTGGAAGGAGCACTTTCACCTGCACTATTATAGGCGGTAACCGCGAAATAGTATGTTGTGCGAGTATTCAAGCTGTCTACAGTATGAGATGTGAGGTTGCCGACGGTAATTGTTCTTGTATAGAGACCTGAAGCTGTTCCTATGTATATTTTGTAGCCAGCTAAGGTCGTATCGGAGACAGGATCCCATGCGAGGCGAGCCGTTGCTGTAGCCGATGGAGGGGGCGACACCGTCAAAGTTACTGGGACTGTCCTAGTTGCCTTTGTTCCGATTTTGATTGTGATCGTTGTGTCGTAGGTGCCGGCTGCGAGCCCACTTGTATTGACAGCTACCGTGATCTGCGCCGTTGTTGTCATGGGCGTTGCTGTCGGCGACACCGTGATCCAGGAGGCGTTCTCGGAGTTAGTTAATGAAGTTTGATTTGTACGTTTCCTGTAGACGGATAACGTCTGGTCCGGCGGGTTTGCTGCTCCTTGAACAGCCTCAAATGTTAGAGTTGTAGGGTTAACAGTGAGGGCTGAACATTCAGAGATTGGCCCCAGACCGATGAGAATTATGACTGCAAGAACTAGCCCGAACAACGGTGTGAGTGAATAGCTGTTCTTGCCGCGAGACTCCGTCATTTGTTGAGAGTATTTCATCACAAGCCCTCATCGGTATGTTTGTATTTCTTTGTATGTTAGGCGTCCTAATACCTTCTGCTTTTTGCCTGTGTGTGGCTGAAACGGGGAAGGCAAAAAAAGTGCCTAACCAGAAATTGTCTGCGATTCGTTGATTTTTGCCGAGTTCTGCGTGCTTTTAAGGTGCCAAGGGCTCTGCGATTGTTCTCGTAGGTGTTGTAAGTGTCAAATATGTACGTGATTTATGTGGTCTGTTGCGCGCCTTCTGGAACTAAGTCCTCTTGCTGGACATTGCACATGGAACAAGTCAGGCTTCCATCTCTGATGCTTAACGCGGGTACTCACGTTGTGTTACGACGCCGGTTCTTAACAATCCAGAGTATCTCCGTGGTACGCCTTACCTGTGAAAGATTGAAAAAACCTATTCATGGAATATCGTCTCCCGTATGATTCATATGGTTGCGGCATCAATCTGTTTTGGCAGACTAGTAAGAAGGTAGGAGGCCGATCATGCCGGCGGTTCGTATCGTGACAGAAGATGAGATATCATCTGCGACTGTCACGACGGCACACACTTCCGGGATGAAAGTCTGGGCTTATATCGGAGCGACCATGGCACTGCTCGCGATGATCGGAACATGGCTGGTCTGGTTTTCTGTATTTCTTCAACGGAATCTTCAGGAAGAAGACATTCGATCAGCGTGCCGTCGGGCGATGCCGGAGACAGCGGATCGATGCTTCGATACGGTAGTCATTCAGCGGGGAGGGATCCGGCGGTGAGGGGGGCGCGGCTGGTGCGTACCTCCTTGTGTTTAGTGGTGGTATTGTCGCCGCTGTTGACTTCCGTCACGTCAAGCTGGGCTCAGGATTCTGAGCTGCGGGCCCAACCGCGTGTAGAACTGTCGCTTCGATCATGGTTCTTTACAGCCGGAGAAACCATATGGAGCCACGATGCGTCCGGGCTCACCCCGCAACTTGGTGATCCTACCTCCGAACTGACGTACAAGGACAATGATACGCATCTTGTCGGGCTCGGTGCGAAACTATATTTGAGCCGCCGTTTCTTCCTAGATGGGGAGTTTGCATTTTCCGTAGATTTTGATCGAGGAACCTTGATCGATGACGATTATTTGGCCGGACAGCGGTTGTTTTCCCGTACCAGTAGCGACATTACCGGCAAAGGGACTTGGTATGTCAATGGGAACTTCGGATTTCGTGCGGTCGAGTTTCCACATGAACGCGGTCATCTCGATCTATTGGGCGGGTTTCAATACTGGAGGACGACGTACGAGGCGGCGGGAATTGATCGCATTGTGTGCGATTCTTCCGTCATCACGTGCGGCCCCACGTCGCCGACCTTGCCGGCGATCAAGAATACGACCCATTGGATCACGCCGCTCCATATCGGCGGACGGTTCGAATATCGAATTCTTCCAAGGGTCAGCGCAAACCTAAAAATACTCTTGTCTCCCGCCAGTGTTGTCTACAACGAAGACATTCATTTTCAGCGGAGTGATTTGCAACAGGATCCAAGCTTTTCCATGTGGGGCGTAGGGGTGGGTGCGAGCGCGGAACCTTCCATCAGTGTGAGGCTGACCCGTCATCTGACGCTTACCGGTGGGTATCGCATCATGTGGAACCGGACTTACTATGGGAAATGGGAAAATCATCCCGTCGGAAGCGGTTCCGACACCGCTCCGCTCACCGAATTCCAAACGCTCCGTCACGGCGCAACGTTCGCACTCACGGCGTCATTTTAGACGTTTCGGATAGTAGGCAAGTTACCGTCTTGATCGTCCTGCCGGCAGGGTTTCTGCTTCATATTCAAGGAAGAGTCGCTTCGCCTCCGGGTGAATCTGGCTGGGATGTCCATAAGGGATTCCCAACGTTCGGAACAACGGCACTAACTTTCCATCCGGATGCAGATAGCCGGCTCGGAGAGGCACGGTGCGCTTGTTGTGACGCACCAACCGGCAGACGGTGAATCGTATGGAGGTCAGCCAATCGGCGATGTCTTGCGGATTGCCGATCGAAGCGGAAAGCAGCAGGAGTCGAGCCTGTGCGGGACAAAAGATGATGGTTTCCTCCCACACCACCCCTCGCTCGGGGTCGGCGAGATATTGTGATTCATCCAAAATCACGAGTCCCAATGTATCCAATCTGACGTCGATTTCCCCGCTTGCGGCATCATAGAGCAGGTTGCGTAGAATTTCCGTGGTCATGATGAGCAACGGCGCCTGTCCGTTTTCCTGGCGATCCCCGGTCAGGATGCCGACTTTATCGGGACCGAAGATCCGTGAAAACTCTGTATATTTGGTGTTGGATAGGGCCTTAAGCGGTGAAGTGTAAATGACGCTGCGATTATCTTCCATGGCTCTGCGGGCCGCTTCCACTGCCACATACGTTTTCCCGCTGCCGGTCGGCACGCTGATCACGACATCGGTCTCACTCAAGGCGAGCAGCGCCTCACTCTGCCATGAGTCCGGCACAAACGGTTGAGGAGAGGGAACGCCGAGACCTTCCAGCCAAGCCGATAGGGAGATGGCGGTTTCAACAGATTCGGGCTCCGGTGCCCGTGGCGTTGCTTTCTTGTAAGCGGTCGGCGAGGGACGATGGGCGCGGGAGGATCCGGAGTCAGATCGAGTGTGCCGATCCCCCATCAAGGCCTGCAGATCGGATTCGAGGCCGGCACGGTTGTGGATCGAGTGTTGAAGGAGTAGCTCGATCAGTCGCTTTTTACCGGCTCGAAAGTGCCGCTGGACGCGTCCACGGGCGAGCCGATGCAAGAGCGAAACGGGCTGTTGAGCTAAGAGCTTTTCCAGTTCCTCAGTCGTCATGGGTCCTTTCTCGTCAGTTCACGCAGGATCAGTTACCGACGGTTGCAACAGAATAACGACGCCTAGGGACCAATCGGGTAGTGCTGCACAGGGCGTAAGTCCTTGAATGTTGGTATTCAAGGTTGGAATTCTCAAATGATTAGGCACACGACCCTGTAGAGCTTGCCACGAGGTATATTTGGCATGACTGGGAACATGTCATGTGCCCCATGACGATCATCGATCACGGTCTGTTGTCTATACGTAGGAGCTCATACGATGTGCTCCGAACATGCTGTGTTGCAGGCAATCCTGTAGCTTCTGCAGACAAGTATGTCGAACAGCGTAATGGTCTCGTCGGTGCGTGTCAATGGCACTGCCGGATGAGGTGGAACGGTAATGTCTTCCGTCACGTCATACCTTGTATTCTAAGGCTTCATGAACGTTAGTAGTCCACACTCTCATATCGCCTCATAGTTATTAAGCAAAAATAATGTAAGTAAAATGTCTCCCATTCTAAAGAGGGGTTGCCAGATCTAACTGAATGGGTGCCTACTGCCTCTCAAAAGGACGACCAATTCGTTAGTGTGGGTAGAATATGCCGAGCCTTTATCTCCGCGAGCGATCTCATTTTCATTGACCATCTCCGAGGCAACGGTGGCCGGTAGTTCCATGAAGCTCCTTGAAGAGCTGCTGTGGAGAATGTTTTGTATCCTGTAAGTCAGACATCATGCTGACTGATTCTTGAACATTGCGTTGTGCAACTTGGACAATACCGACGGGGGCGGAAGCGAAACCAGCTTCCGGTATGAAATAGCTATAGGTCGCAGAGGTGTTTCCTGTCGGGGTTGGTACATCTCTCATGCGTCGAGGAAAGTCAGTGCATGGCTGCGCGTGAGTAAGGAATAATCGAAGGAACATGAGCGACTGAGATGCCATCTCCGTCGGAACTCTTCCGTTGGTTGGAGAAAACCCCTGCACCATCGGCTCGCCTTCGTCCTCGCCAATGCAGCAGGATATATTGAGTAAAAGCGGAGTACATCTCTCGGACGGGATCGACCGCCTGGTCACCCGGTCGTTCCACATAGACAGGGTTGATGAGTTCGACCTGATTCGCGCCATCGCTGAACTTTCTCCTGACCATACCTGCTCACAAGACCGGCTACAAGCCCTTACTTCCGACCTCATTCGTATGAAAAAAAGCCGTGGCGCGCTGCTGGAGGATCCCTCCGTTACGGTTCGCCGCCTTCCAGGATCTTCATACATACTTAATGAGGTACGGGACCGCACCATCTTGGTTACGGGAGGGACGGGTCATATTGGAAAGGTCCTCATTCAGCGGTTACTTCCGTATGGACCCCGACGTGTGGTTCTAATCAGTCGATCGCCCACAGTCGGTGGCGCGTCATCTCATCGCGTCGTCCGCACTGTTCAAGCCGACGTCCGAGACCGTAACTCACTGACAACCCTCTTCGCGCGATACAGGCCGGACGTGGTGTATCATCTGGCGGAAAAGCGTCTGCTGCCGCCGAGTCTTGGTGAGATCCGGATGGCCGATATGATCTCAACCAATGTCTTTGGAACGCGGAACATTGTGGACTGCAGCCGCGAATTTCGGGCACGTCAATGCATAGTCGTTTCGACCGCAAAAGCCGTTCAGTATGTTCCATTCCACGTCTACGACCAGACCCAAAAGCTTGAGGAGTGGGTGACGCTGGCAGCCTCGGTTGACAATGGCCCTGCGTATGGAGTGATTCGCCTGCCCGATGTGCTCGATGACAGTTGGCTGCTTCACAAGATGAGAGGGGGAATGGCAAAGGGACTGGTCGCGCTCCAGACTCCTCATATCAGTTTTTATGCACAACAAGTGGGGGAGGCCGTAGATCTTCTCCTTAACACGCTGCCGTTGGTTGAAGCCGGGCAGGCGAGGATTGTCTCGTCAGAAGACCTTGGCTGGCCGATCAATCTGTTGGATTTGGCGCTCTACAAGATTTACGAGTCTGGTAGCAGGGCAGGTATCTACTTCACCGGAACGCCGCCGGGAAATGAAGGCCATGTTTTTCAAGGGGTGCTCGACTGGACGGCGCCGACCCGCCGCATACCTCATCCCTTGCACAATGCGCTGGAACACCGGATTGAAGATCCCCGTACGGCTGCCGCAGGTGTCAGGGCCTCTTACGCGCCACCTTGTGATGCCGAAATTGTGAGTGCCGTACTGGACCAACTGCAACGTGACGCGTCAGGAATACCTGACGGATCAATCCGCTTGCGAGCTTCTCTCCGGCGAGCGGTCTCTCGGCTGGCGCTCAAAGTGTTCTCGGAAACCAGCCCGGAACGTTTGGTGGAGATTGCACGATGGGGTGCCTCGCCTTCCATCCTGCGTCTGACGGGTACCGCCGTGATGCATCATCGCGACACGCTCATCCCGCTGATGCAGAGCCTGCTGCCGAAGGTCACTCCCCAACTTCTCTTTCGGTCAGGTTGGAACCTTGACGAATGGGAAACATTCCTTGGCGCTGCGAGTGAGATTCCCGAACTGAAAGAATTGGTGACGGAACGGATGTCGGCTCGCCGTTGCTCCATGGGATGAGCAACCCACGATAGTCTGCCGTGTTTTTCCAAAGAGACTGTGGTATCAGCCTTCGTTCACGCTTGCTCCGTTCAACGGTCCGGCCTCCCTGAAGCAGAACGATGCAGGAATGATCTGCTGATGAATGATCGAGAGCTGAACCTCTTCTCGGGGTGGTTCGCGCGACAGGCTCCGACTTGCCGTTCGAACTTACTTGCGGATTGATCCTGACCGAAGCAGCTCCTCAAAGTATCCAATAGTTCTCGTAATACCCTCTTCCAATGGTATTTTGGGAAACCAATCGAGAGTGGATTTTGCAACGGAAATGTCGGGTTTCCGCCTTTCCGGATCATCTGGGGGAAGCTCCGTTCGGATAATCTTCGACTTTGATCCCGTACGTCTGACAATTAGCTCCGCCAGCTCCAAAATGGTCCATTCTTCGGGATTCCCCAGATTGACGGGGCCCGTACATGGCGGTGGTGTGCGCATTAGTTTGATCAGCGCCTCAACCATGTCATCGACATAACAGAATGATCGCGTCTGTGACCCATCTCCATAGATGGTGATCGGAGTCCCCTGCAATGCTTGTATGATGAAATTGGATACCACTCTCCCGTCATTTGGGTGCATCCTGGGTCCGTAGGTATTGAAGATTCTGGCCACCTTGATAGAGACCCTATGTTGCCGATGATAGTCGAAGAACAACGTTTCGGCACATCGCTTCCCCTCGTCGTAACAGGCGCGTGGGCCTAGCGGATTGACATTTCCCCAATAACCTTCGACCTGCGGATGGATCGTTGGATTGCCGTACACTTCAGAAGTGGAGGCTTGAAGGATGGTGGCCTTGACCCTTTTGGCCAATCCCAGCATGTTGATGGATCCATGCACGTTCACTTTGGTTGTCTGAACAGGATCGTTCTGATAGTGAATCGGCGATGCCGGGCAGGCCAAATTATAGATCTGGTCTACTTCCACAAACAGCGGGAACGTCACGTCGTGACGAAGCAGCTCAAAGTAACGATTGTCCAGCAAATGGGCGATGTTCCGCTTGGTTCCGGTATAGAAATTGTCCACGCAAAGTACATCTTGACCGTTTCGCAGCAGTTGGTCACATAGATGTGAGCCGAGAAACCCAGCTCCACCGGTCACCAGCACGCGAGCATTGTGACTATCTCTCATAGCATTCACCATCGCCCTGTACCGCGACCTCGAACCGAGAGATGTTGTATCGTGCCTCGATGCTCCTTCCGCCTAGGCACTCCCCCAGGCGACGATCGTAGCTTCGTGGAAATCGCCGGGTGAATGTGAAAGGTCTCTGGACTCCACTGTGATCCGTTGCTGCATGGCTAGGTCCGCGTCTTCTTTTGAGAAAGAGCTCAGTGGATGAACGTGGTCTGTCGAGCACGGAGACACGACCAGCCGATTGTCTTACGAACGAAGCAATGGGGCTGGTGCATCCACGGAAGGAGTTGCTGCGCGGAGATTGGGATCTATTCAAGGCCGCAAGTGGATGTGAGTGCTATGCGACTCACATCATCACCATCATGTTGGGCGTCTCACGGCAATTCCTCTAGCACTCCTCGTCGGATCAACGTAATGGCTTGGGAAGCGGATTCAGCAAGGCCGGGATGCGTAGATTTGAGGGCCTGTACCTGCGACAGAAACTCCAAGGTCCTGGCCAGGAGTCGATAGATGTCGCCCTCGGCCATCGTGGTCAGCCGACAAAGTCCAATCCAGGTGAGGGTAGGATCAGCCACCCAGCGTTCAACCAAGGCGGCCACATCGGCGCGTAGGAGGGGAGGGTCTTCGTAGGGTGATAAACTTTCCGCCAATTTGCGAACCTGTCCCAACAGTGAACTCAACCCGGGACTGATGCGCGGAAACGCTCCAGGGCGATCATCATCATGGGCCAGACTGGCCAAGACACCGGCGAGGAGGGACGGATCAGCGCCTGTAAAGGCTTCCGCGCGGATCAATTCGGTAATCAGCAGTGAATGATCGATCCGGATAAGTCGGGCCCATTCTCCGTCGATCGTCAATTGTGTCGCCGGAGTGAGATACCCGAATTTCTGCAACACTTCCACACGCTCCTGGAAGCGATGCCACAAGCTGGTTCGCAGGGCTTGTATCGATTTTGTATGACGCTGTTGTTCCTGACGAAGCCGTGACGCCGTCAGGAAGTCCTTCTGACAAGCCGGTCGTGAAGGGCACGCGGGGCAGGGGAAGTCGCCCAACGATTGGACGATGGCGTCAGGCAGCGGTTCGATGCCGGGGGATACGAGTATGGGAAGCACCGGCAAACGCGACGGAAGCTCTTCCAGCTGATGGCTGAGTCGATCGAACGTCTCGGTAGAACACCAAGGATAGGTCGGTGTCTCCGCGCAGTCGTACGTGCGGTCGTACACTTCTTTCACGCTGGTGACCGGGCATTCGGTGACGGCGCTGTCCGGTCGTAAGATGGTGAGCATGGAATTCTTTTGACCCTTGCTCCGATATTGGCGAAGGACAATTCCCCGTCCTCGGCTCAGTCCCACAACGCGGCCCGGGGTCAAGAACGGCAATCGGGCTGAGATTTCAGGCGATTCTGACCGGTGCGTCTGATGCCGCGTGTGGCGGTGCCTTCGCGCGTGGTCGAAGGTTTGCCATTGGGTGATCCAGTCCGTACAGACGCGCGGGCCGATCGGTTCCATTTGCACATGGAGTGCATCCAGCTTCTGCTCGAGGAGTTCAGCGCGTTGGTTGAGTTGGAATTGAGCGAAACTCTTGGCCAGGATTCCCTGAATCTGCTCGTGAGGATGGGCCTTCAGGAGGTTCAAGACCATCGGGTAACTGATCGTGAACTGGCTGTCGATGGCTTCCGGCTGTCCGGTCAATCCCTTGGTCAGAACCGCCAGGTCTATGTAGGGAGACGGCGTGACGATCGCAAACCCCACATGGTCTTTCCCACGGCGCCCGGCTCGCCCGGCGATCTGCTGGACTTCGCCGATGGTCAGGTCGGTGAAGTCCCGGGATTTACGGATGCTCGATTGAGTGATCACGACCGTGCGGGCCGGAAAATCGACGCCCGCCGCCAACGTGGTCGTGGCGAAGACCGCATCCAGGAGGCCTTGTCGCATGAGTTCTTCGATCGCGATTTTCCAAGAAGGCAAGTGCCCGGCATGATGGGCGGCGATGCCGATCCGCCTGACGATGGGAATCAGCGGGTGCTCGGCAACGCTGGGATGCTGAGTCGTGATCCGATCAAGTGCGGCGGCGATCGCCTCCTGTCGTATCGGAGGAAGGACGAGGTCGGCATGGTCAAACGTTTCCATGGCTTCGTCGCAAGCCCGACGTGACGTCAGAAACACGATGGCTGGCGTGAGATGTTTGTGGCGGAGGGCCGTGACGAGATCAACCGGATGGATCGACGGCGGCATGCAGCTTCATTCCCTTTGAGATGACCACGAGGCCCGATTCAGTGACGGTAAACCGCTGAGCGTCGGCCTCTCGATTGTACCCGATCTCCGTATGAGGGGGAATCGTCACATCTTTGTCGATGATGGCACGCCTGATACGGCTCTGCGCGCCGATCGTCACATTTTCCATGATAATAGATTCACGGACATCCGCGTGGTCTTGCACGCGAACGTTCGGAGACAACACCGAGTTCTGGACCCGGCCGCCCGAAACGATACAGCCGCCGCAAACGACCGAATCAAGGGCGACCCCCATCCGGCCTCCCTGGAAATCCTGTGCGAAGACGAATTTGGCCGGAGGGAACTGTCCTTGATAGGTGCGGATCGGCCATTCGGGGTCGTACAGGTTGAATTGTGGATCGACGGCGACCAAATCCATGTTGGCTTCCCAGTAGGCGTCGAGCGTTCCGATGTCACGCCAATATTTGACGGCTTTCTTGTTGGCATCTTGAAACTTGAAGGCATAGACACGTCCTTGTTCGATCATCCGGGGGATGATGTTTTTCCCGAAGTCGTGCGCGCTGCCTTCTCGCGCATCCGCGATCAAGTGCTCGCGGATCGCCTTCGTACGGAACAGGTAGATGCCCATGGACGCAAAAGCATGGGTCGGATCGTTGGGGAGGGGAATGGGATGTGCCGGTTTCTCATCGAATCGCGTGATTCGATAGTCTTCGTCCACAGCGATGACTCCGAAACGAGTGGCCTCCTGGACGGGTATATCGATGGCGCCGACGACCGCATCCGCGCTCTTGGCGATGAGCCAGTGGTACATCTCCGCGTAATTCATCTTGTAAATGTGATCGCCGGCCAGAATCAGCAGGAATTCCGGGTGTTCTCCATCGATCAAAAACATGTTCTGATAGACGGCGTCGGCGGTCCCGCGGTACCAATCTTCACTGATACGCTGCTGCGGAGGGACGGAGGCGATGTATTCGCCTAGTTCCGCGTTGAAGATATTCCAGCCCGTCCGAATATGGCGATCCAGCGAGTGCGATTTGTATTGGATGAGGACGACAATCTTCCGGAGCCCGGAGTTCAGGCAATTGCTCAGGGTAAAGTCGATGATGCGATACTTTCCGCCGAACGGAACAGCCGGTTTGGCACGTTGGTCTGTCAGCGGAAAAAGACGCTCGCCTTTGCCGCCGGCCAATACCATTGTAAAAATGTTCTTCATCGGGCGATTCTAGCAGGACCTCCAGGAAATAGAAAGGAAGCGGAATCGTTGACTTCCCGTTCCATGAGGGTAATACTAGCCGACAGAACACCGGTTGATCATGAACAAAGGAGCGAGCATGAAGCGAGATGTCGTGGTCGCAGCTCTCCCCCGAGTCGATTCCAGGCGAATGACGAAGCTTACGGAAAAATCCTCGGACCCGTTGCGGAATATGGCCTGGCGCCTGGAAAAGTTGGAGGGGCAGATCCAGAAGCTGTCTGAACTGGTGCGGGATCATGCCGAGGATATGGATCGGTTGGTCCGTATTGTCGCAGAGAACCAAGAGGTGGTCCGCCGGCAGTTGCTCCGGAAGCATCATGAAAAAGTTCGTGTGAGAAAACATCTGCGAGAAGCCAACTCAGGGTTGGACTAAGGCCGACGACCGTCGGGTCCGTTGTGGACCACTGCTCAAGCCGATTGCCGAATCCGTGCCGTATCACATTGCACCTCCCCCCACATGCCGTATGCGATGAACTGAAATGAAGAGGAGTTTATAGGTCGTGATCAATTATGCAAGCATCGCCGTGCTTATTCTTGCCGGCTTCGTGGAGGCTCAACATCTTCCCACGGTGTTCGATCAGCCGGTGCGGACATGGCCGGTCCAAATTCCTTATGAGGGCCCGCCGGAGAATCCCGATGTGCCGGACGTCTCGATTCCTCCCAATAAGAACCCCCTCGGCCCCGAGGAACTCAAACGGGCGGAAGCGTTGCTGCCGTTGCTCGAAGGCAGACAAGAATTCTGGGCGATGGGTGAGTTCGTGCATTTGGGAGAGCCGTCCGTGCCCGTCCTCGTTCAAGCACTGAGCATGCCGAGTCCCCGCGTGCGGTACAATGCCATAGAAACCTTGCTGATGATGAAAGGGGTTGCCGGGGTACCTGCTCTCGTGGCGACGGCGAAGGAGTCCGGCGAAATCCCTCGGGTGCGGGAGCATGCGTTGCGCGTCGCCGTTCGATTGGATCCGACGAAAGCCCCGGAGGCGATCGAAGTCATGGCAAGGGATTCCAATCCTTCCGTTCGAAAAGCAGCGGCGTTCGAGGCACGGTATGTTCGGCAGAAGGCGGTCATCCCCATCTTGATTCCGATGGTGAGCGACGACGAACGGTTCGTGGCGTTGTCGGCATTGCAATCGCTTTGGATTCTGACCCGCCATGAGACCGAGTTTCACGATTGGGAGACATCAACCAAACAGGATCGGGCGGCATGGTCGAACGAATGGACCGAGTGGTGGGATGCCAACAAGGACATCTTTGAGATTCCAGAACCGCGGAGATCGAAGCGGAGGCTGTGACGGCGGGTTGCGAGGCAAGAGATTCCTATGTTACGAATATAACGATATGAGACTGAAAAGCGGAACCATGCTGAAGATCGCCAAGCTGGGAAATCCCATCCTTCGGAAAATTGCCGCTCCGATCGATCCGCGTGAAATCAAATCGTCGGAGATCCAGCGGCTGATCGACGACATGTTTGAAACGATGTATGAAGAGCCTGGTATCGGACTGGCAGCGCCTCAGGTGTCGCGTTCGATTCAATTGGCCGTGATGGGCTGCAAAGGAGAGGGAGGATTTCCCGAAACCGTCCTGATCAACCCTTCGATCGTGTATTATGGGCCCGAACAGGTGGAAAATTGGGAGGGCTGTCTGAGTGTCGATGGATTGAGAGGGAAAGTGACCAGGCCTTCACTGGTGCGGGTCAAGGGGCTAGATCGGAAGGGCAAGCCTTTGGATTTCGAAGCGACGGGATTGTACGCGGTGTGTATTCAGCATGAACTCGACCATTTGATCGGCAAAGTTTTTCTTGATCGCATGACGGATATGTCCACTCTGACGCAACTCGACGAGTTTTCGCAGTATTGGCAAAAAGAGCCGACAAACGTGATTTGATGCCCGCCTTCGTGTTGTACCGCTTGTGAAACCTCTTTTTCGAGTCCTGCGATATCTTCGGCCACATCGCGCTCTCGCGATCACGACCCTTGTCTGCGCGGCCTGTGCGACCGCAATGGAACTGGTGCCTCCCTGGGTCATCAAGATCATCATCGACGACGTGATTCAGGCGAAGCAAGCGTCGGTATTGCCATGGGCGATCGGTCTCTTGATTGCCGCGTATGTGCTCAAGAACCTGTTTGCTTCGCTCAGGATCCGGCTGAATAATCAACTTGAGCAGACGGTGGTCCACGATCTTCGTCGGCATATCTTCTCCGCTCTCCAACGTTTGTCCGTCGCCTATTTTGAGAATCGGTCGACGGGGGAAATTATGTCGCGGGTGACCAACGACACGGAGCATGTCGAGCGGATCTTCATTGACGGACTCGAAGGGATGTTGACGGCGTCGTTGACGCTGATCGGGATCACGGGACTCTTGTTCATGCTCAATTGGAAACTGGCGGCCCTCTCGCTCTTGCCGATCCCGGTGCTTGCCTTGTCCGCGAGCTGGTTTACGTCGAAGGTCCATGGGTATTATCGGGAGACCAGACAGAGCGCCGCTGAGCTGAACGGCTATCTGCAAGATGCCTTGTCCGGCATCAGGGAAACGATGGGGTTTGGCCGCCAGGGACATGAGCAAGCACGTTTCGACCGACTGAGCCGGACTTATAGCGACAAGAATCTCAAGGCGATGGTTTTATGGTCGATGTATTCGCCGGGAATGATTCTTCTCGGCGCCTTCGGGACCGTGTTGATTCTTTGGTACGGTGCCGGGGAAGTCATGGAAGGCCGTCTGACGCTCGGCGAGTTGGTCTTGTTTTTGTCCTATTTGGCGATGTTCTACGTGCCGATCAATCAAATCCACTCGGTCAATCACATGTTGCAACATGCCCTCGCCGCGAGCGAGCGGGTCTTTGAGGTGCTGGATACGGTTCCGGACGTTGCGGACCGTCCCGGCGCAGTTGCTCCGGTCCATCGTGCCCAGGGTGAAGTTCAATTCGACCGAGTCCACTTCCGCTATCGACCTGATGTCCCAGTACTGAGAGGGTTTTCAGCGACTGTGCCGGCAGGTGAGCGTGTGGCACTGGTCGGGATGAGCGGAGCGGGAAAGAGTACATTGCTCAAGCTGCTGATGCGGTTTTACGATGTCACAGATGGAGCGATCTACATCGATGGGAAGGATATCCGGGATCTACCGATCGCATACCTCCGGCAGCAGATCGGATTCGTGCAACAAGAACCCTTCTTGTTCAACGGGACGGTTCGCGACAATCTGCTGTACGGTGATTTGTACGCAGACCAGTCTCGGCTGGAACAGGCGGCACGCGCCGCTCGGGCGCATGAGTTCATCGCGGCGTTGCCAGAAGGGTATGACACCTGGATCGGGGAGCGGGGCGTCAAACTGTCGGTCGGACAAAAGCAGCGGGTCTCGATCGCCCGGGTGCTGTTGAAGGATCCGCCCATCGTCATTTTTGACGAGGCGACATCCAATATCGACACGGAGACGGAGGTCAAAATCCGCGAAGCATTGACCGAGCTCACCAGGGGGCGAACCACGTTTATCATTGCCCATCGACTCTCCACGCTTCACGATGTGGACCGGATCGTGGTGCTCGATCAAGGTCGGTTAGTGGAGAATGGCCGACATGATGAACTGCTCCGTCGAGGCGGAGTCTACGCTGGCTTGTACGAAGCTCAGTTTCAGGTGTAGTGCGCGGGACAGTAGTCGTTTTCAACCTCAGCATGTCTTGACTCGGGTAGTTGCGGGTCCGAAGCGGAGCTCGGTATACTCGCTTAGAGCGAACAAGGGGATACGGTTGATCAATGGTCCTGCTGTACGAAAGTGATCCGATGGATGACGAACATGCGCGCGGGCGGTTCTACCATGTCTGTCGTGGGCGAATCGACCGAACTCCGTTGAACGTGCCGGAACCGGACGTTCCGTACGAATGTCAGCAGTGCGGAATCGATCTTGAAGCGGAAGATTTTTTCGTGGCCCTCCAAAAAGGATCGGTGTAATCGGTATGGCTGGTAGTGCGGGAAGAAAAACGGTCGGAGTGTCGCGGGGCCTGATGATGCTGTGCGAAACCTGTTATGCCCAGGTTGTCAGTGAAAAGCTTCCGGATGAGAAAAACTTCGTCGCCGACTTCGAAGCGCTCTTCGATACGATCTGCATCGGCTGCACCGACATCAATCGTCCCCTCATCGACGACATGGCCGGCAGCGGGGAGTAGCGTAGTTAAATTTTCCTTCTTTCCAGAATTCCCGTTAGCTTTCTTTGTGAGCCAGCGAATCCTAAGGGGAATTTAGGGCCTGAACAGCAATGGAGAATTACCGATGTCCTATCGGTACCTTTTAGGAGGTATCCTCTTCTCATCGCTCCTAGCATGTACAAGCCATACCGGCTCAGTTTCAGACTCGAAATTCCAGATCGTAGTTGATCCCTCAACGCCCAAGGAGATACTTGCACCATGGTTATTCTATGCTGGATCACGTGCTCATTGGATGGAGAAAAAGTTCTTTGAGCAGAATCCAGGGGTAACGTCGTATCAGTACACGTTTATGGAAGAAGTTGAGGCTCGAAAGAGATGCGCACATCTATGGCGTGAAGTGCGGGTAAAGGATGGTTTAACGAATCGTTACCTTGATGATCTCGTAACTGTTCTGGATGCTAATTTTCTTGAGGAGTACACATGGACATATTTCCGGAGTGATGATTGGCGCCAACCCAATGATTTGCGCCTGGCAGAGTTTGATCGTTGGCGCAGTATGAATCTCCAGGGCCATAAGCCAGAGACCAGAGCGGTCTCTCAATTTATTGAGAGACAATAGGTGTGTTGTCTTACTTCTTGGTTCTTCTTATGTAGGGAGGTGTTACAGTGAGAGTTATTTCACTCCTTCCCATTGAAATACGCGCAGGTCGACTCGCCTGATTTGACCTTCTAGATTTGATCAACGGAAGTTCGTCCTCGCTGCGCATCTCATCACGAAAATTCTCTGGTGAGTTTGTACGCAATCATGTACAGTATGGGGGGGAGGGGTACGACTATGACCAAGGTCGCATCTGTGTCGTATGTGCGGGCGCACTTGCCCGAAATGGTGGCTTCCCTACGCAAGAAAAAACGTGGACGGGTGATTATCACCAAGAATGGTGCTGCGTCGGCTGTTCTCTTGTCTCCTGAAGAACTCGAGACGCTCGAGATTTTGGCAGATAAGAAGCTCATGCTTTCTCTGTTGAAAGCGGAAGAGGATGAACGTGCCCAGCGATTGGTCGAGCACGAAGACATCTTCAAATGACGTATCGTATCCTCTACACAGAGGAAGCGGCACACCGTCTTGCCAAACTGGATAAAGCAGTCAAAGACCGGGTTGGGCGGGCGATCGTCCGCCTTTCAGAGTATCCTGAATTGGGGAAACGCCTGACGGGGCTCCTGAGCGACCGGTGGTCTTACCGAGTTGGTGATTGGCGTATTCTTTACAAGATCAGAAAAAAAGAAGTGATAGTTCTGGTGCTGACGATCGGGCATCGTAGTGATGTGTATGAGCCCTGATGGGGAAAACGCCGCTGAAGACATGGTCCCATCCTTATTTACACTCCTTCCCATTAAAGTACATGCAGGTCGATTCGCCTGATTTGACCTTCCAGGTTTTAATCAGCGGTCGCTTATCCTCACCTCGCATCTCAACAACAAAATCCACGAGGCCTGAAAGCGGAAGCTTCTCGATATGCGGCTTTGCCGCATCGGGCACTTCAACATAGAACACGCTTGCACTCGTAGAGATCAGGATTTGATTCTGTTCCTTATCGATGTAAATCACCGGACTGTAAAAACTGCGGTCTTCGGCAAAGACCGATATTGGCAGCAAAGCGGCCACGGACAGCGCAAAAATGAAGACATAGCTGAGTGGTCGCCGAGCAGGCATGTCCACTGTTCCCGATTCAGGTTACAGGAGAACATTATTATATTCCGGCGACGATGTGAACCGCAAAAATTCAGCTTAGCGGATGAGCACGTGGGCAGGAGAAACACGACCGGATTGGATCCAATAGGTTTTGACGTCCGGTTCCGCGCTCATGAGTGAAACCAGGAGGTACGCGGGAAGGGGCAGGTTGATCTTAGGCCAAATTTCTTCGTAGTCGGTGGCGATTTTAATATCGGTCACCGAGGGACGGGCCGGATCGTGGGGGTGTGAGTGATAGACGACTTGCAGATCGAGTCCGTTATTGCGCATGTCCTTCTTGGCGGATGAAAAGTCCTGCATGTCCATGACAAAAGCGATTTCCGCGCGCTCAGCCGGCGAGAGCCGCTCGAGATGCGCGGCCTTGGCGGAATCGAAGGACGAGAGGTTTTGCGCACCTTCCATCGCGACAATGTTCTTAATGCGATAGAGGCGGCTGACCACGCCATTAGTTCCAGCCAGCAGCCCGCAACATTCGTATGGAGTCAACTCCTTCGCATGGGCGATGATGTCGTCGAGGATATGTCGGGGAATGACGAGGTCGGTCACGTTAGATCGTGCAGGTAACGGTGTAGTCCAGACTGAGATCCTTAATCTTGGGATTCGGGCCGCACAGAGGACAGGCCGGATCTTTAGGACGACTGACTTTGCGGAATTTCATCTCCAGCGCATCGTAGATCAAGAGTTTATCCGCGATCGTTTCTCCGATGCCGAGGATCTCTTTGATCGCTTCCGATGCCTGTAGAATGCCCATCGTGCCCGCAAGGACGCCCAGCACACCGGCTTCCTGGCAATTCGGGACCAGACCGGCCGGCGGAGGTTCGGGATAAAGGCATCGGTAACAGGGATAGCCTTGGTGGGGCTTGATCGCCGTCAACTGCCCCTCGAACCGGAACATGCTGGCGGAGATCAATGTTTTCTTGGCGAAGAAACAGGCGTCGTTCACCAAGAACCGCGTGGTGAAGTTATCCGATCCGTCCAGCACGATATCGTATTGTGAGACGAGCGGGAGGATGTTCTCGGCATCGACCAACTGATGATAGGCATTGATCGTAATTTCAGGATTGATCGCCGACAGTGTTTTTTGGCCGGATTCAACCTTTGGCTGGCCGAGCGTCGCAGTCGAGTGCATGATCTGTCGTTGGAGGTTCGAGAGATCCACGACATCCCCGTCGACCAAGCCGATCGTCCCGATGCCGGCGGCGGCGAGATACAGACCGGCTGGAGAGCCCAACCCACCCGCACCGATGAGCAGGACTTTGGCCCGTTTGAGCTTGAGTTGGCCTTTGCCGCCCACATCCTGAAGAATGATGTGGCGGCTGTAACGTTGAATTTCCGATTCGGACAAATCCATCGTTATTCAACCACGTTGAGTTCGATCGGATCGACAACACAACCTTTGGCGCGCAGCCCCGCGACGGCCCGTTCGATTTCCGCGGTATCGCCGGAGAGTTCCAGGTCGGCCCATCCGGTCGTCTCGCGGACATCGGCTCGTCTGACATCGGTCACGACGTTATACTCGCGCCCGATCTGATAAATAATCGGTTCACGAATCTTGTCTTCGGGAAATCGAATATGGAACCGTAAGTGTGCCATGGTTACCCTCCCGCGATCGCCGGGACGATGGAAACCTCATCGCCGTCCTTGAGAGACGTGTCTTTCCCCTTGAGAAAACGGATGTCTTCTTCGTTGACGTATATGTTCACGAAGCGACGGAGCTCTCCGCTTTCATCGCAGAGACGATCCTTCATGCCGGGATGAGCGCTGTTCAACGCTTCGATCATCTCCACGACGCTGCCGGCTTTGGTCTCGACCTCGCCCAGGCCTTTGGTCAAGGGACGAAGCGGAGTCGGAATGCGAACTTTAATCATGCGTCACCACCACCGTTCTTTCCCATTTTAAACGTTTTTTCAAACGCGACGAGGCTGGGTTGAATACGGGTCGGCCGTCCGACGGCATCGATGACCGCTTCCTGCGTTTTCAATCCGTTGCCCGTGATATAGGCGACCGTCACCTCGTTTTTCTTGATGACCCCTTGTTTGACAAGCTTTTTGAGCACGCCGATCGTGACACCTCCGGCTGTTTCCGCGAAGATGCCTTCGGTTTGGGCCAGCAGCTGGATGCCTTCCACCACTTCTTCGTCCGTCACCATGTCCATGGAACCATGGCTCTCGCCGGTCGCCTTGAGCGCGTAGTACCCATCGGCCGGGTTGCCGATGGCGAGCGATTTGGCGATCGTCTTCGGCTTGACGGGCTTGAAGAAGTCGCGCCCCGCCTTGAATGCGGTGGAGATCGGCGAGCAGCCTTCCGCCTGGGCGCCATTGATCTTCGTGCGGACTTCGTCGATCAATCCCACATACTTCATCTCGTGCAGGCCCTTCCAAATCTTGGTCAAAAGGGAGCCTGACGCCATCGGGATGACGACTTGATCGGGTGTTTTCCACCCCAGTTGTTCCACGGTCTCAAAGGCAAGGGTCTTGGAGCCTTCCGCATAGTAGGGACGGATGTTGATATTCACGAACGCCCAGCCATGTTCCCCGGCAATCTCGCTGCAGAGCCGATTGACATCGTCATAGTTGCCTTCCACCTCGACGACGTGCGGTTTGTAGATCAGATTACCGAGCACTTTTGCGGCTTCCAGGTCTCCAGGGATGAAGACGTAGCAATGCAGATTGGCGGAGGCGGCGTGAGCCGACACGGAATTTGCCAAGTTGCCGGTGGACGCACAAGCGACCGTTTCGAAGCCGAGCTCTCGTGCGCGCGTGAGGGCCACGGCGACGACGCGATCTTTGAACGACAGGGTCGGATGGTTGACCGTGTCGTTTTTAATGTAGAGCTCGTCGAGCCCAAGATACGCACCCAGGTTTTTCGCCCTGACGAGCGGGGTGAATCCGGCATGCGGTCCCACGAAGTTCGTGCCTTCGACCGGCAGCAGGTCGAGGTACCGCCACATGCTGTGTGGCCCATCCGCGATCTTCTTCCGCGAAATTGTCTGTTTGATCTCGTCGTAGTTGTACTTCACTTCGAGTGGACCGAAGCACATTTCGCAGACGTGGATCGCCTTCGTGGCGTATTCCTTGCCGCACTCCCGGCACACCAGCGCTTTCATTTTGCTCATCGTCGCACCACCTTCTCAAATCCTATGCGGATGGACGCACGGAACATCCGGCATAGGGGTCCCCATCGTCGAACAGTTCGGTAATCGTGGGATGTTCGCCGCAGAGCGCACACTTCGGATTACGGCGGACTTTGATTTCTCGAAATTGGGTTTTGCGTGCATCGAAATCGAGCAGCCGGTCCGTCAGCGGCCGTCCGATTCCGAGGACCAGCTTCAAGGCTTCCGTCGCCTGAATCGTCCCGATAATGCCGGCCAAGACCCCGATCACGCCGGCCTCCTGGCAGGATGCCACCAAACCGGGCGGCGGAGGGGCTTTGAACACGCAACGATAGCAAGCCGATTTCTTCGGAATGATGGTCGTGACACGGCCGTCGAATCGCAGAATGCCGCCATGGACCAGCGGCTTGCCGGCGAAGAAACAGGCGTCGTTGATCAAGAACTTCGCCGGGAAATTATCGACCCCGTCGATCACCACATCGTAGTCGCCGAAGATCTTGAGCGCATTGCCCGCCGTGAGCCGCTCTTCATACATCGATACCGAGACATCAGGGTTCAAAGCCTGGATCTTTTCCTTCCCTGACAGCACCTTGGGGCGTCCCACGTCAGGGGTATGATGGAGCACTTGGCGTTGGAGATTGGTCAGGTCCACGACATCGCTGTCGATCAACCCAATCGTGCCGACACCTGCTGCCGCCAGATACAGCGCGGCCGGCGAGCCGAGACCTCCGGCACCGACGAGAAGAATCCGGGACTTGGCGATCTTCTTCTGTCCCTTGCCGCCGACCTCAGGCAACAGGATATGTCGGCTGTAGCGGTTGATCTGTTCTTCGGTGAAGTCCATGTCAATCGGGAATGCTGAAAATGAACAAAGACACTGCCGGCTTACCGTCTCGCCGGCGCGCACAGACTTGGCGCTCTTTCTTTATCGCGCCGTGCGCCTTGCCTGCGGCCTCGCTGGCGACCATGCCGTTTTGAGCATCCCTCCTAAGTTGGCTGACGATCAGATATTGAAATATTTCTCGATACTGATGTAGCGCTCGCCCGTGTCGCACAGGATCGTGACGACGTTCTTGCCGGGTCCCAACTCGTCGGCGATCTTTTGGGCGGCGAATACATTGGCGCCGGCGGAAATGCCCACCAGCAGGCCTTCTTTTTTCGAAAGCTGTTTCGCGGTCTGATAGGCCTCGTCATCCGTTACGGTGATGACGCGGTCGAGAATCTTACGATTGAGAACCTTGGGAATGAAACCCGCGCCGATTCCCTGAATCTTATGCGGGCCCGGATCGCCGCCGGACAAGACCGGGGAGGTCGCCGGCTCGACCGCGATCACGTTGACCTGGGGATTCCGTTCCTTGAAGACTTCACCGCATCCCGTGATGGTCCCGCCGGTTCCGACGGCGGCCACAAAGGCATCGATTTTTCCTTCGAGCGCGTCCCAAATTTCCAATGCCGTCGTCATCTTATGCATCGCAGGGTTGGCCGGGTTCGAGAATTGATCGGGCATAAAGTACGACGGGTTCTGGGCCAGGATACTTTCCGCTTCCTTAATGGATCCTTTCATGCCCTCCCAGGCTGGTGTCAGCACCAGCTGCGCTCCATACGACGACAGCAAGCTCGCCCGTTCCATGCTCATGCTTTCCGGCATCACGAGGATCAGTTTGTATCCGCGCACTGCCGCGACCAACGCCAGCCCGATACCTGTGTTTCCGCTGGTCGGCTCAACGATGGTCCCGCCCGGCTTGAGCTTGCCTTGGCGTTCCGCCTCGTTGATCATGTTGAGGCAGATTCGATCCTTGACGCTGCCGCCGGGGTTGAAAAACTCGACTTTTCCGTAAATCGTCGCCGAACCAGGTTTCGACAGACGGTTCAAGCGGACAAGCGGGGTCTTGCCGATCAGTTCGGTGATATCTTTGTGCGGCATTGTGCTCACCGACCCCCTCCCATGTAAAAGAGGAACTCCACGTGGTCTCCTTCATTGAGGTGGGTCGTGGCAAGATGGTCACGATCCAACACCTTGTCGTTGATCTCGACGGCGACCATCTGCGGTTCGATGTTCTTGGTCTTTAGCAAATCGAGCACGGTTCCGTTTTGGATCTCTTCGGGCTTTCCATTGATCTTGACCTGCACGGATTCTCCCAAGTTGGCTTAGAGATTAAAGAATTTTGAACGTAGCAAAGGCATACGCTGCTTGTCAAGGCTACGTCTGGACGTGAGAGACAGCAACGCTGAATAGGATTCATGCAACGCCCCTGTTAAAAAGGAGTGCCGACTCGAAGCGGGGTTACTTGACTTTGATCCAGCTCGTCGCCACTATGCCGCCTGCAAGGACGTTGAAGTGAAGCAAGCGCAGTGTCCCGATGGATGCGTTCATGGTGAGCTCGTCGAACCATGAAAGGAATGGCCGAAGTCGAGCGGCCTTCGACAGGTCAGGGTGAACGGATTCTGACGAGAATTCTCAGGACGTCACACGCAGGATGTGGAAAAAGAATTTTCTCTTTCGCGCCACGGAATCGACTCCGTTAACCGAATCCGAAAACGAGCTGTTTCATGATACCGAACCGGCGCTGGACAGTGCAGGACTGGTCTTGGACAAATTTCTCTCGGTATGGGTGCAAGGGGAAGGGACGGAGGAAACGCCTTCGACCTTCACGAATCTGTACGTCCGAACCGCGATGCTGGATGTGAAAAGACACGTGAGTTTGCTGCATCCGCTTCAAGGGCGTTCTCATCAAATCAAGCAACTGCTGACGCCCACCCAGAAACAGTACGTCCGACAATGGCTTCAAGTCCATGCCCCCCAGGCCTGGGAGTCGTCTGAGGACCACTTCCGCGACCTCTTCGAACTGGAATGAGTCGGCCTTCGGCGTTTCATCGTTTCCCTTGGTACAGCCGAGCGATCATCATCCGGCTACTGGCGGCCGTTCTGCTTGGGTCCGGTGCGGAGACCTTGGCGGCCTCGGTGGAAGTGTGGTATGGCCCGGAGGATAGGCCGCTCGAACATCTTGTGCGGATCTATGATCGCGCCAAGCGATCCATCTTTGTCGCGTCCTACGGGTTGACGTCTCCCCTTTCGGTCAAAGCACTGGTTGAGGCCAAACGGCGCGGTGTGGACGTGCGTATCCTCACCGATCGGGAACGTCTCAACGATCCGAAACAACGAACGGCTCTCTCCGCATTGCGGGAAGCAGGGATTCCGATCAGGATCAATCAACATGAGAGCCTCATGCATCTGAAGCAAGTCGTCATCGACGACGAGATCAATACCAACGGGTCGATGAATCAGACGACGAGTGGAAATCAGTACAATGATGAACGGCTGGACATCATCAGAGACCACGCGATGACCGTGAAAGCTCGGGAAAAGTTCCTCTCGATGTGGAAAGACCAGGAACGATTCCAGGAGTGGAAAAAGTAGGGATGTTGAGGGTAAGGTGGCACGGCATCTCGATGGTTGAAACGGGCTGAGAAACAATGGTCGAAGAAACCGACATTGCCGTGGTCGGAGCCGGTGGGGGCGGGGCTGTACTGGCCTTGGCGCTGGCACAGAAAGGAATCAAGACGATTGTCTTGGAGCAGGCTCCCGGTCCGCCGCAGGGCTTACGCGGTGAAATCCTGCAACCCAACGGGCAACAGGTGCTTGACCGGCTGGGACTCTTGAATAAGTTGCCGTCCCAGTCCACCCGAACGGTCCATAAGTTTCATTTTTGTCGTGTCGGTGGACAGCGGCTGTGCACTGTCGACTACAGCGAATTGCCTCCGCCGTACAATCGAGCCGTCGTCACGTTACCGAATGTGGCGCACCATGCCATTCTGAGCGCGATCGAGCGCGAACCCTCGGTTTCATTGCGGTATCGATCGGCATTCACAGGTCTCCTTCGTGAGAATGGGCGAGTCGTTGGGCTGACTGCCAAGCAGGCGGAAGACCAAAGGACAATCAAGGCCAAAGTGGTCGTGGGTGCCGACGGAGCATTCTCCAAGGTTCGCGAAGCCTTGGAGATCCAGACTGACCTTCATCTCTATCCGCAAGGATATTTGATCGCTCTGTTGGACGCGGCGATTCCTATGGGAGAGGCGAAGTATTTTGTCGGCAAGCGAACGATCCTGGGCTTGTTTCCCGCCGCCGGCGATAAGGTCTATGCGTTCTACATGATCAAGGCCGGTTCCTATGAGCAGGTGAAAGAGAGGGGTATCACTGCTTTACAGGATGCATGGATCGCGATTGACCCGTCCAATGAGGCGATCTTCCGCACGCTCACCGACTGGAGGCAGACCGCGTTCATGCCGACGGGTCGCGTTCGTACTCCGACATGGGTGGCCGAGGGGGCGGTGCTGATCGGCGATGCGGCGCATGCGATGAATCCTCACGCCTCGCAGGGCCGCATGCAGGCGATGGTGGATGCGATGGCGCTAGCAGAGCTTCTGCCTGAATGTCTGGCGATGAACGATTATTCCGCTGAAAAACTAAAGACCTATGAACGTACACGTCGCCCTCAGGTTACCATGTTGCAAAAATTGGCCGACGAGCAGGTGCTCTTCTGGAACACGGCAAATCCGATCATCGCGTTTCTCCGGAACCGCGTCTTCAGCACGTTGGACCGTAACCCACGACTCCGATATCGAGTCTTAACCACCACAGCCGGACTCCGCAAGGAGCCTCCGTTCGGCATGATGGATCGCTTGATGGCGGCAGGATTGTTGCCGGATCCTTCAGCCCCCCATCGCGATATGGCGGCGAGAGGCACGCAGTAACTCCATGCAGTCGGTCGACTGGACGATAGACGGATTGCCTGAAGAGACACAGGCACTCTTAAAGTCATACGTGAAGGATGTGACAAGGGTCTATGGCAATGAATTGGAGGGGATCCTGTTATATGGCAGCGCGGTACGGGGCGAATTTTTGCCGGGTCGCTCCAATCTCAATCTGCTGTTGGTGATGTCGTCTTATGACCTCTCTGTATTGAAAAAATATGACGGCATTCACAAGCGGTGGAGCAAAGAACAGGTGGTCGTCCCCCTGTTCCTGACGGCGGAGGATCTTCAGTCCGCTTCGTTCGCGTTCCCCCTTGAATATCAGGATATCCACGAATCCCATCGATTGTTGTGGGGACAAGATCCCTTCGTGGGTCTGAAGATCGATGCGCGGAACTTGGCCGCGGAGGTGGTACAGGCATTACGAGGGAATCTGCTTCGTCTCCGTCAGCGCCTCGTGGAAGGCCGAAGCACCGAAGAGGCCATCACGATTCTCTTGACCCTCTCCATCACGGCGCTCCTGCCTGCCCTCCGAGGACTCCAACGGCTGTGGGGACGTCCTGTGCTGGCGCATGGAGAATCCCTCATTCAAGATGTCGAATCTCATTTAGCGATCAATCTTACCGGGCTTCACGACGCGCTCTTGCTCAAACATGGGCAGATTTCGCCGGGACAGAAAGAAATTCCAAGACTCATGGATCGCTACCTCGAGAGCCTGAATCGGCTTGTCACGGCCGCGGAAGCACGGATCACGTGATTGGAACAAGACCAGAAACAGCATGGAGAAAGGCGGTCTGGCTGAGCCTGGTCTTCGTGCTGTCGGCGGCGCAGGCCCATGCGTCGTTGTACGAACGACCCAAGGAACGGGTTCCTCTGCCGGACCCCATCGGCTACGTGAGCGATCATGCACAAGTGGTGGGGCCGGAGTGGAAAGACCGTATCCGCTCCGTCTGCATCGACCTCGAAAAGAAGAGCGGCGTGGAGATGGTGATTGTGACGGTCCCCAGCATCAAACCGTATCCATCCGCCAAGCACTATGCCGACGCGCTGTATGAGAAATGGCAGATCGGCTCGACGCAGCAGGAACATGGGCTGATGGTGTTGGTGGCGGTGCAGGAGCGACAGGCGGCGATGGCCTTGGGGCGCCACATGTTTCCGGTCATCACGCCGGATGTCAGGACCGAGGTGAGTCGCCTCTATCTGCAACCGGCCATCGAGCGAGGACATTTCGGGGAAGGGCTCTATCGCACCGCGGTCGCGCTGGCGACCCCGGCGCAAGAGGTGAGGTTCACCCCTCCATCCAGGCCTCGGATTAAGGGCCTCGGGGTCTGGATTACGCTTGGCACGACCGTGGCGATCGTCTCGTTTTTCTGGTGGCTGAGTCGGCCGGATTTACGGCACCCCTATCGGCGGATCCAAAAAGGAGAGTATTGGGGAACCGGCCAAGGCGGCTTCGGCGGCAACTGGGGCGGTTTTGGTGGAGGCACGAGCGGGGAGGGATATCGATAAGAATGGGGAGAAGACCATAGGAGACGTATCCATGAACAGTGTCAAGACCCGGATCTACTTTTTGTGTTCGCTATGTATCGTAGCCAGCCTAGCTATTTTCGTGTCCGGCTGCTCCACCATGGCTAAGGACGCCAGGAATATGTCGGTGGTTCCTCAGGATGTCAATGACGCTGCCATCGAGCGATACATTCGTGCCCATCCGGAAGTGATCGTTCAATCACTGCAGGCGATGGACGCCAAACGCGAAGCGGAACAGAAAGAGCGTCAAAAAGCGGCTCTCGCGACGAAGCAGAACGAGTTGCTTCACGATCCAGCGTCACCGGTCAGCGGCAATCTCAAGGGCGAGATCACCCTGGTGGAGTTCTATGACTACCGCTGCGGATACTGTAAGAAGGCGGCGCCGGCCGTCACGGAACTGCAGAAGGTCGATCCGCGGGTGCGGGTGGTCTACAAGGACTTTCCCATTCTCGGCGAACCGTCGGAACTCGCGGCCAAGGCGGCACTCGCCTCTCAAGCACAAGGCAAGCACCAAGCCTTCCATGAAGCGTTGCTCGCCTCCCACGCCGACATGACCAAGGACTCCATCTTGGAGATCGCCGTGAAAGTCGGTCTCAATGCGAAGCGCCTGGAAGCAGACATGGCCAATCCGAAGTGGCAGACTGCCATTGACAAGAATCGCGCCCTCGCCCGCGAGCTCGGCATCTCGGGGACACCGGGCTTCATCGTGGGGAACGAACTGGTACCAGGGTGGTTGGATTTGAAGGGGCTGAAGGAGTTAATTGCCCGGGGGGGACATGGGAAGTGACGAATTGTTGGCAATGCACCGGCACAGTGTACACAATTCCTGCCGGAACGCTTCTGGCCGGCAGGTTGCCTCCCCACTAAGCACAAACCGGTTGTTGCATGGATCGAGATTCATCATAAAGAGTTGCCTGCTCACTGGGCTCAAGGGCGGCGTTGGGCCGCGGTTGAGCGTCATGAAGCGACACAACAGATGAGTAATGCCAAACAGATCGGTAGATAAACACTGGACATTTTTAGTAGACTTGTTCGCCGCAAACTGGTGAGGTCGCTTTTCTCTCTTGTGTAGAGACCCGGACAGAATGCCCACAAAGTCGGGGAGTAGACAGGCGGTGATGTTTAGCAAGGGTCATGGCTCAGCATAAGTTCACGGAATATTTCGAGCAAGAGGTTCTCCGGAAGCGCCCATACATAAAGAAGGAATGGTGCATATTCGTGCTGGAGCATTCCATCCGATCAGAACCACAGGAGCACAACCGGTACCGCTTTTGGGCGGCGATTCCTGAACTCGGCGGCCGCTATCTAAGAGTCATAACACTTGAGGACAAGGTGACGATTCACAATGCATTTCCGGATCGAGGGTTTCAACCATGAAACTCAACTATCATCCAGACACTGATTCGCTTTATATCGATCTTTCTGAAAGACCGAGCGTGGAAAGTCGTGAAGTTTCCGAGGGCGTCGTGCTCGATTACGATTCGAGCGGACGGCTGGTAGGTATTGATATCGACAATGCCGCCAACAAGGTGGAGCTACAAAAACTGATCCTCAGCAAGCTTCCCGGCAAGATCGAAACTGACGCGGCCTAAGGCGTTGCTTCGTATAAGAACCCGTAACAATAGTCCCGCTGCCGTATCTCAGAACTGGGTGCTCTCCATTGTGGCAGACGAGGGTCGTATTGGTCGGTTTGATGTGATTCCATATCTTCAGTATGAGGCTTTCGAGGCACTTCGAGACCAGGACGAATTTACGAAGGTGGTCAATGGCGGATACTTTATTGAATGGAATTGTGGCGCTGATTTGTCAGCAGGCACGATTGCGGCAGGGTGGCAAGTTGTAGGGAACGTAGTCGAACAAAGATCTGCCTAAGAATTCATATTGGTGGGGCTTAACTGTCGAGCTTCATCGATCTAGCCTTTTCATTGACCTCGACGCGAAACGCCTGGGAGCGGACATGGCCAATCCGAAGTGGCAGGCCGTCATCGACAAGAATCGCACTCTCGCCCGCGAGCTCGGCATTTCCGGAATTCCTGGTTTCATCATGGGCAACGAACTGGTGCCTGGGTGATTGGATTTGAATGGGCTGAAGGAGCTAATTGAGCGAGCGGGGCAGGGAAAATGATGGATTACTGAAAAGCTGCTGAAACGATTTGGCATAATGTTGTACACAGACGGGAAACTGAAGGTCCTTGGTTTATGCAGGTCCAGCTAAAAATTGTTAATCATCATTTTGGGGGTATCAATGAGAAGGCGTGATTGGGCCAGTCTAGCTGGGCCTAGCCCTCGGCAGTTCACTTGCGGATACAGTGACTGCGGAAACCGAATCTCATCGAGTCAGGGATGGTTCACCGGTAGTCATCCCCAGGAATATGTCTATATTTGTCCTCACTGCACGCGTCCTACATATTTTGGAGACCAGGGGCAGGTGCCGGGTGTGGTACCGGGCAATGATGTTGCACATGTACCCGACGAAACATCAAAGTTGTACGTTGAAGCACGTAAATGCGTTTCAGTGGGCGCATCTACCGCTGCAGTGCTCGCCGCGCGGAAGCTTCTTATGCACATAGCTGTTGCTCAGGGCGCTAAGGCCGGTGAGAGCTTCATCAGCTATGTCGAGTTCCTTGCCAGTAGTGGATACGTACCTCCGAATGGAAAGGGTTGGGTTGATCACATTAGGCAGAAGGGAAACGAGGCTAGTCATGAGATTAAGCTTATGACAGCTGATGATGCGACAGAGCTCATTTCGTTCTGTGAGATGCTGCTGAAATTCATCTACGAGTTTCCGAACCGCGTACCGGTGAAGAAGTAAATAACTCTAATTTCTAAAAGCGCTACAGAGGTGCCAAGACTACTGGTATGAATGTCTACAAGTTGCTCTCCGGCATCTTCCTCGTTTTCTTGATTGCACTAGGGGCACCGTATGGGGCGTCCTATGCTGGCTTAATGCCTGAGCTCAACAGCTATGCGTGGCTGATCCTGATAATCACGAGTGGTGGCCTCTCAGTCAAGTGCATAGTCGGCGACGTTGCATCAGGTGAGTTCTTGTTCCACAAGTTTGGGTAAGACAACTGCATCATGACATTTGGTGCTGTGCTTACGGCTACATCACTCCAACTTATTAGTAATACAGATCTTTTCCCGGGCGTTAACATGGTAGTTCTTCTCAAAGACTTACCACCGATTGGGAAAGATCCAGTAGCACAGCGCTCAGTACAGCTCCTCGTTCTCCTACTAGCTATTCTCGTCGCGACACTAGTTACTGCGAAGGTGTCAGCAGCAATCAAACATGGGGGAGCGAAATGGCCTGATATGTTGGCATTTCTCAACGTAATAATAGGAACGGCCTCTCTCGGAACTTACGTGCTTGTGCTCATAACGAAGGGGAGCTGACGTGCTCTTTGTATTATTTTTTATCACTGCCGTTCTTGTAATCCCAATTATGATTGACAGCCATAAACATGGTACGAACCATATCCTCCGACGCGTGGCGACTGACATAATGGATCTTGAGGTGTCTAGTGGCCTGTAACAGACAAAGTGGGAGTAATC